>Ga0123356_10001752_pt1 | contig 23640 bp, 21 predicted proteins | sample TergutEmb28metaG_2_FD_92546 | JGI IMG/M metagenome (GOLD analysis project Ga0123356, IMG submission 92546) | Embiratermes neotenicus P3 segment gut microbial communities from Petit-Saut dam, French Guiana - Emb289 P3 | ecosystem: Host-associated > Arthropoda: Insects > Digestive system > Gut ...
ACAGCGTCATTCAGCTTGACGCTATTAAGAGCGTCTATGATGTTGTTCGCCCGGAGGACAAAATCTCTGCGCGGGGAACGACAAACTTTGATGAATCCAGAATGATGGCGAAAATGGTTACTCGATTGATTCAATGTTTGAGTTGGGGTAATGCTCGCGGTGAGTTCCATGTATATGAGGGCGTTAGCTTTGACATGGACACTATTTTACTTTCACTTCCAAAGGAAAAGTTCCCTGTGTCGTTAGATAAGTTCATAATCATTTGCTTGGGCTATGCCGAAATTTCACCGGAGGAAAAGGTAGATGAAATAACTCGGTACGAAACAACAAGTGACTGGTCTTACAGAGAAAGCATGGAATCAAAACTGGAACATTTCAAAGCATATTGCGATGAAAGCAAACTCGTTAAAAAAACGGCTGAGAGGTTGGGGCTTAAATATTTTGACATTTCATTCAATCGAGATAATGTTCTTGAAGAAATCATGCAATACATAAAACATACGATGAATACAGAGGCATTTACTGGCAAAGCTCAAGCGTATGCCGAAGCGCGTCCGGGTTATCCCTATGAAGTTATCGAGTACATCCGAAGCATTGCGCCGCCGTACGCTGTATACGCCGACATCGGTGCGGGAACGGGAAAGTTTACGGCGCTTCTTGCCAAATATGAAAATGAGATATTTGCCGTTGAGCCAAACGCTGATATGCGCGAACATCTTAAAACAACGCTTGCGTCATTCACGAACACAAGCGTTGTTGACGGTTCAGCAGAAGCCACAACACTCCCTGACAATAGTGTTGATGTAATAACTTGCGCCCAAGCGATAGGCTGGTTTGACCTTGACGCATTTCGGAAAGAGTGCGTTAGGATTGGAAAGTCCGGTGCTATCGTAATTTCTCTTTACAATGATATGCCCGGTGAAAACTTTACCCCAAACAATAATCGGCTCACCAGCAAACGGGCTACCGATATTTTTTTCAAAAATCCGAATGTGCGAGAGTTTCCCAATCCGATATTGTATACTCGGGAGAAATGGCTTCGTAATAATGCGTCCATATCCGATAATCCTCAGCCTTCTGATGAAAAATACGAAGCGCATATCGCTGAATTGAACGCGATATTTGATCGAGAAAGTGTAGACGGCTTACTTCGTAGTGATTTGGTGACGAAAGTATATTGCGAAATAATTAAATAAATATTTCATGCGGTTATCCGTAAAATGGCGGATACCGGATAAGTTCGGGAACAGCGCAAACCATCTTTTGCGCCACCAACATGGTCAAGAGTATCAAGAAGGTCAACATGGTCACGGGGAAACGGGGACGCGGTATGCCACCCTCCTTATGAAAACGAGCCGTGCTTTTCTCGCTCCCGCTCGAAAATCCCGTCCCGTTTTCCCGTCAGTCGGAGGGCAGGCATAACACACTATACTTTGCCTCCGGCAAAGTGTGTGCCAAAGGGGTTCCCCCTTTGGATTCCCCTGCGGTTTCGCCTCGCAAAATTACCGCGTGCCCGCGTCCATTTTTGCTTTGGCTCACCGCCTGCCCTGCCGCCGTGCGCGTCGTCGGGTCAGAGGGAAGCGACGGAGTAGGACGAGGGAGAACGTACCCGCGCAGGAAAAGAAAAAACGCCACAACCGATTTGAGTCGGGGTGGCGTTTTACACGAGTCAAAAATAATTCCTTTTTAGGGGTTGACAAAACGCTCGTTATGGGATATAATTGCCATAGGCAATTATATCTTACCCGAAGGGGGTCAGTCACATGGAAGCGACCGCAAAAAGATTAGTCGAGTTGCGAAAGAGCGTCAACCTGCCGCAATATAAAATGGCTGAGGCACTTGGTATAGCACAATCAACGCTTAACCGTCTTGAACACGACCAGCAAATTATCTCGGATGAGGTTATATTAAAATACGCCGATTATTTCGATGTGTCGCTTGATTATATTTGTGGACGCACGGACAAGCCGGAGGGGAAACTGTTTACGGCACGTCCGAATATATGCGGTGATAATGAGGAAATCCGCCAGTTTATTGAAATGTGTTTCGACCCGAAAACCAAGATGAGCGTCAAGCTGAAAGATACGCTGTATAGGATGATGACAGGCGGTGACGAATTTATATGAAAAAATATGCAAAACAAAACAAAGCAGCGTGGGAATACGACGCTTATAATTTTTGGGTTAGCCAAAACACACCTGTTGAAGCAGCAAACGAAGATTTAGAAAATCCCCGAAAAGAACTTAAAAAATATGCAAAGTATTTTGATAACGTCGAAGGTGTAAGAATCGCAAATATTTGCGGTTCGTGCGGAAAAAGAGCGATACCTTTGGCTGTTCTTGGCGCAAATGTGGTTGTGTTTGACATTTCCGAGCAAAATAAAAAGTATGCCTGCGAAGTAGCTGACGCGGCTGGTGTTCATATTGATTATGCTGTTGGCGACGTGTTGGATATTGATATGTCTGTGTATGGTGAATATTTCGATGTCGCTTTTATGGAGGGTGGAATATTACATTATTTCCATGATATTGATAAATTTATGTCAGTCCTCTACAAAATTCTTAAACCCGGAGCAAGGCTGATATTAAGCGATTTCCATCCCATAAACAAAATATTGAGTACATTATGGAATGTTACAGGTGTTGTCAGAGAAGGAACTGATTATTTCTCAACCGAAATTGAAGAAGGCGAAATGGCGCACGCGGGGCATTATAATGAAGAAAAACGGAAATTGATTCCTAAATGCCTGTACAGAAGATACACACTCAGTGAAATTATAAATTCAACAATAAAAACGGGCTTTATTTTAACAGGGTTTGATGAACATCCATCTTGGACAAATGCAAAATTACCGGGCGAATACACATTGTTGGCAATTAAACCAAGTTAGATATTATATTCAAAAGGTAGGTGAAACCGTTTGAAAGCCGTAATTTACGCCCGATACAGCGATAGCCACCAGCGGGAAGAAAGCGTCGAGGGACAAATTCGTGAGTGTACCGAATACGCCAAATACAACGGCATCACTATAATCGGCACTTTTGTGGACAGAGCTTTATCAGCGCGTTCCGCCGCGAGGCCGGAGTTCCAACGTATGATAAAAGAATCGGTCAAACACCTTTTCGACGTCGTTATTGTCTGGAAATTAGACCGATTTGCCCGAAATCGGTATGACAGCGCCCATTATAAAAACATTCTTCGTAAGAACGGTGTCAAAGTCATATCGGCGAAGGAAAATATATCCGAGGGCCCGGAGGGGATTATCCTTGAATCTATGCTTGAAGGCTATGCGGAATTTTACAGCGCAGAACTTTCAGAGAAAATTCATCGCGGACAAAAGGAAAATGCCCTTAAAGGCAAGAATAATGGCGGTGCGATACCTTTGGGATATTTATTGGGCGATGACCAAAAACTTGTGGTTGACCCGCTGACCGCGCCACTTGTGCAAGAGGCATTTACCCGATACGCCGAAGGTGAAACGGTCAAGGCGATTGTGGATTCCTTTAATGAGCGCGGGCTACGCACAAAGTCAAACAGCCCATTTAACCTCAACAGTTTTGAAACTCTGTTCCGCAACAGAAAATACATAGGCGAATACAAATATCAGGATGTTATCATCCCCGGCGGTGTCCCCGCCATTATAACGGACGAGTTATTTAGCCGCGTTCAAGAGCGAAAAGATAAAAACAAACGCGCACCCGCGAGGGCAAAAGCCGATGACGAGTACCTTTTAACGACGAAGCTCATATGCGGAGACTGTGAACGCCTGATGGTGGGTGAAAGTGGAAGGAGCCATACGGGGAAATCCCATTATTACTACAAATGCGGCGCAGCAAAACGGAGTCGTGGCTGTAAGCGGAAGGCAATAAAAAAGGATTGGATTGAGCGGGCTGTCGTAATAAATACCATCAATCGAGTGCTGAAAGACGAGGAAATCGACCGTATATCGGACAAATTGGTCATCATACAGGAACTGGAAAATACCTTGTTACCCACCCTCAAACAACAGCTTTCCGATACAGAAAAGGCCATCGACAATCTCCTAAACGCCATACAGCAAGGACTTTTCAATGTTTCCGCGAAAAAGCGTATGGACGATTTGGAAGCACAAAAAGCAGATTTAGAGGTCAGCATCTTGCAAGCCGAGCTTGCCCGTCCCAAGTACACAAAAGACGAAATGGTGCGGTGGATAAATCAATTCAAATACGGCGATGTGGACAGCGTGGACTACCAGCGGCAGATAATCGACATCTTCGTAAATTCCATCCGGGTATTTGACGACAGGCTCGTTATCACCTACAATTACAAGGACGGCACAGAGACAATTTCTCTTGCGGACATCGAGGCCGCGTTGGGTTCGGATTTCGCCGGTGGGTGTCCACCACTCCAAATAACCATAAGGGGCCTAGCCCTTTGTGGTTATTTTTTTGCCCAACGTCAAGCCGCAATCGCCACAGCATCGCGTAAACGCCCTTCACTGGCTCACAACCGCCCGTCAGTTGCTTGCCCAACGCTGGCGTATCACGCTTTTTTCTTTTTCATCTCGGCGGCAATCATGCCGAAAAAATGAAGCGCAGGGGTATTATCATCAAGCGAACCGTCCCATGCTTTCAGGGCAACGCCTTTGCGCCTTGTTTTGTCCATCCAAGCCAGTGTCTCAATTGCGTTTCGCCCGATGCGGGTAGATGAGAGGACGATAACAGCGCCTATTTTTCCAGCCGCAATATCCGCGTTCATTGCTGAGAACGCGGGGCGGTTGAAGGTCAAGCCGCTTGCGCCATTATCCGCGTAGATGATTGGGCCTATATATCCCAGTTCGGCAGCATAACGTGAAACCCGCTCCTTCTGCAACGCCATCGCATCATCGTCGGCACGTGCCAACCTGCAATAAAGCGCCGCTCTCTTGGTTTGTTCCATTGGGCCAACACCTCCTGAGTGGTTTTTGTTTGCCAAGCCGTCAAGCCGCCAGCGCCAGCGCGGGGTTTCTACCGAAGCCCAATTTAAGGCCATCCAGCCGCTTCCTGTCCAGCACGGGCAGAATTACGTGCCCCACCATCTTGAAGTGGATTTCCACACGCTGGGTCATGACCCCCTGCTCTTTCTGCCGGTGATGCACGACCACCTTGTCGATGAACTCCCGCAGGATTTCAGGGGTAAGCGCGTCGATGTCGTTGTACTGCCGGGCCAGGGCCAGGAAGCCCTCCGCGTTCATTTCGTGCAGTTTTTCCTCCTGAACTACCTTGCGCCGAGTTGGAGGAAGCGTTCCTCCGAGAGCTTTCCGAGGGCCTGATCTTCATAGATACGCTCGTATAAGCGATCAAGCTTCTTGTCGCGGGCCTGGGCGGCGGCGAGGTCTTTCTGGTTTTGCCGCTGCTGAACCTGAATACGGCGGTAGTGCTCGTCTACCACCAGCTCGTCCTCGAAGTAGCTGGCGAAATGCAGGACACTGCGTATCTGGTGCGTCACGATGTCCGTGATGGAATCCACACGGATGTGGTGGGTGGTAGCGCACAGGCCGTTGTTCTGGCGGTTGTTGTGGCAGGAAAAGTAGTGGTTGTGGGGCTTGTCGCAGGGGCGTTTGTAGTTCAGCGCCGCGCCGCAGTCGGAGCACACCAGGTAGCCGGAGAGCATACTTTTCTCATGCTCTTTGGGCTGGCGGCACTTGGTCTGGCCGAAGGTGCTTTGCACATGCTCCCACCGCGCCCGTTTGATGATAGGCTCATGCACGTCCTCGTGGATCACCCAATTTTCCTCCGGGTTCTGGATGCGTTTTTTCAGCTTGTAGGACTTGGAGTAGGTGCGGAAGTTCACCACATCGCCCACGTAGGAGCGGTTTTGAAGAATCTGCCGCACGATGCCCATGGAATAATCGGTCGGCGCGTCACGATGGGCCTGCCACGTTGCCCACGACAGCCGCGCATGGGGGGCATGGCCATGGACGCATTCATGTCCCTCCCTATTTTTTGTTAATTTTTGAGAGAGGAGGTGAGTTGTACATGATCAGGTACGCTTACATTTAATGCCTTAGAATGAAGCAGGCCCCGGCTGCATATAAATACCCGAGGTGATTTATTTTGACAACGAAACCCGAGAAAAACATACGCATGACCGATTCCCTGGGCCGCCCGATTGGCGACAACGACAACATGCTCACAGTTTCCCGCGACGGCCCCGCGCTGCTGGAGGACGTGCAATTCATCGACAAGATCGCGCATTTTGCCCGCGAAAGGATTCCAGAACGCGTAGTGCACGCCAAGGGCGCCGGCGCCTTCGGCGAATTCGTCAGTTACTACGACCTGTCGAAGCATACCCGGGCAAATTTCCTATCCGCGCCCAAAAAGAAGACGGATGTCTTCGTGCGGTTTTCTACCGTCATCGGCGGGCGGGGCTCGGCGGATACCGTGCGCGACCCGCGCGGCTTCGCGGTGAAGTTCTACACGGACGAGGGCATATACGACCTCGCCGGCAACAACCTGCCCGTCTTCTTCATCCGCGACGCCATCAAGTTCCCGGACGTGATCCACTCCCTCAAGCCCGACCCGGTGACCAACATGGTCGACCCGGTGCGCTTTTGGGACTTCATGTCCCTGACGCCCGAGGCCACGCACAAGGTCACCTGGCTGTATTCCGACCGGGGCACCATCAAGAGCTATCGCCACGTGGACGGCTTCGGCGTGAATACTTTCACGTGGATCAACGCCAACAATGAGATCTTCTACGTAAAATACCACTGGAAAACGCAGCAGGGCATCCAAACCATTAACAGGGCCGAAGCGCAGGCGCTGGCGGGTACGCAGCCGGACATCGCCGTGGCCGATTTGCGGGACACCATCGCGGCGGGGAATTTCCCCAAATGGGAGCTTGCCGTGCAGATCATGCACACCGAAACGGCCGAAACCCTCTCCTTTGACCCTCTGGACGATACAAAAATCTGGCCGGAGGATCAGTTTCCCCTCCAGCCCATCGGCATGATGACACTTAACCGCAACCCGGATAATTTCTTTGCCCAGGTGGAGCAGGCGTCCTTCTGCCCCGGGAACGTGGTGCCGGGCATCGGCTTTTCCGCCGACAAGATGCTCCAGGGTCGCAGCTTTTCCTATCTGGACGCAGCGCGGCATCGCATCGGCACAAATTTCGCGCAGCTGCCCATCAACCGTTCGAAGTCCCCCGTGGCCAACAACCAGCGCGACGGCTCTATGACTTACGAGGTAAACCCGCAGCCCATCAATTACTCTCCAAACAGCTTGAACGACAATCAGCCCCGGCCCGACCTCGCCTTCAATATGGAGGGCCTGCTCACCTCGGGCAAGCCGGTGCGCCAACCCATCGAAAAGACTGACGACTTTACCCAGGCAGGGGAACGGTATCGTTCTTTAACGCCGGAGGAGCGCGCAGCGCTGTGCGAAAATATCGCTGTGGAATTGAAGCTGGCCCCGCAGGATATTCAACGACGTGTGTTGGGTTACTTCGCCAAGGCCGACGAACAGTTCGCGGCAGGGGTAAGGGCAGGGATGGCGGGATAGAAGCCATACAGCAGACCGCTGGGGCGGCGGGCGGCGCTGGGCGAAGAGAAAAATGGTTAACTTGAAACGCCCTGAGTGTCGTACAGGTGTCGTATGGTACAATATTTCATAGCAACAGAGAAAATAAAAAGCCTCAACCCCTTACAGGTCAAGGCTTTCCCGTGGCACCCCCGGCGAGACTCGAACTCACTACGTTCCGCTTAGGAGGCGGACCCTCTATCCAGGTGAGGTACGGGGGCAATTCAGGGTTCAGGATGCAGGATACAGGAATCAGGGCCGCCATTTCGACTTGATGATCGCCCAGGCTTCCTGTGTTTCCCGGGCAAAATCGCCGGATTGCGATTCCCAGTTGGCCGGCCGCTCGCCTTGGTAGGGCTCGAACCCAAAGCGCGCGTAAAGCCCCAGCGCTTTATAGCTCCATGTCTGGGAGGTTAAATAAAGCATATCGCAATAGCCAAGTATACGTGTGGCATCCAGCAAAGATGTCATCAGCGCTTTCGCGAGGCCGCGGCCCTGGTATTCCCCGGCGCAGGCGACCCAATGGATCCGCAAAAGCTCCCGGCCAAAGTGATTTCCCGGCCAGATGGAGGCCGTAGCAACCGCGGTGCCCTTCGCGTCCAGGACGAACAGGCACTGGGTCTGTAGCAATTCGGGTCTTGCCAAAAATTCCGTGCGAAAAATATCTTCCGCGTGTTGCAGGCTGTCGGTCTGCTCGAGGGAAAACATCAGCTTCGCCCACGCGCGTTCAAATCCCGGCCGGTAACCGGAACAGGAAAAGCCCTCCGGTAATTTAAATTTGGGATAGGCATCCAGGTCCCGCTTGGTCATCAATACGCCGATGTAGGGAATGGATTTGTCTAGGACGACACCTCACCTGCCTCCCATTTGGCGACGACCAGCTCCCTGGCGCTGTTGAATAGGGCGGCACCAAGTGCGCGCAGGTCGGGGTTGTCCTCCTGGCCGCAAACGCGCGCGAAGGCGGCGCCCACAGCCATACCATCCGCGGCCGCCAAAAGATATTGCGTGAAGGCGCTGCCGTCGGAAATGGTATCCCAAAATTCCTTGGAGCGGTTGATGAGGTAGTTGTTCATGGCGGTGATTGCCGCTTCGGAAAGCAGCTTCGGCAGCAGCGCCCGCAGCGCCTGCTGGCCGGAAAACACCATCAGCACGTGCAGGTGCTGTTCCCGCTCCGGCGTGAGGGAAAGAGCGAAGCTTCGCGCCAATTCGCCAAGTTCTGGGCTATGGGCCGAAAGGGCCGCCAGTTCCCGCCCGAGCCGCTTGGCGCGTGTCAGATCCCCGCTTTCGCGCAACTGCTCGGTTTGCGCTGCAATGGCTTCCAAATCGTCGCAGGGCTTCTGCCCGTCCTGTTCCGGATCAAAGATTTTGATGTCGCTATCCATCATGTGGCCTCCCTTCCAGCCCTGACTCCTATCTCCTGGTTCCTAACTCCTATACAGCCAGCCGTTTGCTGCGCCGCATGCGTGATTTGTATGTCAATAGCGAGTTTACCTGGGAATCGTTCACCTGCTCCTGCCCGACGGTGACGCAGCCCTTGCTGTACATCCCCATGAAGTCGCTGCCGCCGGTGACCAGCATATTGTTGGCCTTTGCCAGGGAAAGCAGGTGCTTTTGATCCTCCCGGCTATTGGCCTTATGGAATACCTCCACGCCGTCCAGGCCTTCGTCAATGAGTTCGTCCAGCAAATCCATGGCGACGCTGCCGCCCGGATGCGCAAGCACGGCGATGCCGCCCGCCTGGTGAATGGCCTCCATAACTGCAAAGGGGGATTGAAAAATTGCGGGGCGCAGGATATTTTTGCTGCTTTCCTCACGGAAGAGCTCGTCGTAGACTTCGCCGTAAACGCGGTCGGTGATGCCGCTTTCCATGAGCGCGCGCATCATGTGCTGGGGATAGACGCAGGTGGAGCCCTTGGCGCATTCGTTTACAAGCTCGGGGCCGACGGAAAAACGCTGGATGAATTTATGCAGTATGTACTGCGCGGCGCGTTTGCGGGCGGTGAGATTCGCGCGGCAAAGGCCCTCCAGGCGGTCGGGGCTGTCGCACAGATAGCAGAGCATGTGCACCTCACGCCGGGTGGAAGGGTCGGTGCAGGAAAGCTCGATGCCGGGAATAACATTGATGTTATAGCGCTCGCCGATCACCTTGCCGCGGATGGTGCCGGCCTGGCAGTCCTGGTCGGTGATGGCAATGGTGGAAATCCCCTGCTGCTTTGCCAGCATAATCAAGCCGTCAATGCCCATAGAGCCCTTCGAGAGCTTTGTGTGGCAATGCAAATCCCCAGCCAAGCTTTCCCCTCCTATTCAGCGCAAAATTTCCCTTATCCCTATTATAGTGTATCCCGGCAAAAAAAGCAAGCCTTTTATCGCCTGTGGCGCAATATTTTTTGGCACATTATAACCAGGAGCCAGGGCAACCCCTGACTCCTGTATCCTGCCTCCTGATTTTATCCCGCTCTGTTCATCACCGCAAGGGGATCGGCGACCTTGCCGTTGACCAAAATCTCAAAATGCAGATGCGCGCCCTCGGCGGATTCGCAGGGCACCTGGGCGATGATGCCCAGCTGCTCGCCCTGGCTCACTTGCCGGTCCTCCTTTGGCGCGCTGCTTTCCGCAAGCCCGCAGTAGCGCGCGACGACGCCCTGTCCGTGGTCGATCGTCACGACGGTGCCCCACAGGGGATCGTGGGCAACGCTCTTCACGGTTCCGGATTGGATCGCAATCACGGGGGCGTCCTGCGTACCGGCGAAGTCCACGCCGTTATGCACGCGCCAATCGCCCATGGTAGCGGATTTCACCATCTCGCCGCCACTATAATCTTTGACAATGCGCGTGCCGAAGGGCAGCACGAAATTCCCGGTATAGGGCGCGTTTTCAGGCTTGGTAGCGGCCTCCGTAGCTGCTGCGGAAGTGACGGCGCTGCGGGGATCCGGCACATTCTTCGCGGGCTCGTTCACCGCCTGGGCGAACTCTTCTATCACCGGGCGCGTGACATAATTCCCCCAGTTAATGGTGCTGGGTGCCGTGAGTTCGACGGAGGCGAAGGGATTCCTGCGCAGGGAATTGTTCACCGATCCCCATACGCCTATGCCCGTGGCCACCACCGCAAGGGCAAGCGCCAGGTAAAACCCGCCGCCCTTGGGGATCAAGCGACCGTGTTTTTGATGATCGAATTGCATAATAACATCCTTTCGTGCAGCTATCGCAGTTGCTTCTGCGCTTATTTTGGGCCGCGCGAAAGGAGTTTATGCAATTAGATAATAGAATTTAGACGTTAGACAGCAGGCGCGCGCGCAATACGCCCTCCATCGCTTGTATGGCCGATACATCCGGTACGCAATCAAGATCAATCACGGTGTAGCAAATTTCGCCGCGCCGGTTCGCGGCGCTGTACCGCGCCGGGCCGAGGATAGCCAGGATTGTCTCGGCGGGGCACTTGTGGATCACGCAAACGCGGTGGGTGAATTCCTCGGGCAAATCAATTGCGGCAGGCAAATTCACGGAGTTCCTGATTTCCCCGCGCTCGAGATACGCCGCCACCTGCCGCGCGGCCATGATGGCGCAGTTGTCCTCGGATTCCGGGGTGGAAGCCCCCAGGTGGGGAATGGCCGTCACGCCCGGCACGCCGATGATATCGTCCGTGGGGAAATCCGTTACATAGGCCGCGCACTGGCCGCTAGCCAAGGCCGCAAGCAAGTCGGCGCCGTTCACCAGGCCCGCGCGGGAAAAGTTCAACAGCCGCACGCCGGGCTTCGCCTTCGCGAAGAAGCCCGCGTTCACGAAGCCTTTTGTCTCGGCGGTGAGCGGCGCGTGCAGGCTGATGTAATCGCTTTGGCAGAGCAGCTCCTCAATGCTGGAAAGCAAAACCACGCCGGGGTTCAGCTGCTCCTTCGCTGCTTCAGATATATAAGGATCCACGCCGACTACCCGCATGCCGAGGGCGGCCGCCGCGTTGGCCACCGGCCCGCCAATGGCCCCAAGGCCGATGAGCCCCAACGTCTTGCCCATGATTTCCGGGCCGCCGAACGCGCCCTTGCCTTGTTCCACAAGCTTGCCGACTTCATCGCCTTTCCCCTTGAGGGTTTGACACCAGGCAATGGCCTCGGCAATTTTGCGGGAACTCAGGAACAGGCCCGCGATTACAAGCTCCTTCACGGCATTGGCATTGGCGCCCGGTGTATTGAACACGCAGATGCCCCGCTCCGTACAGGTCTCGATGGGAATATTGTTCACGCCGGCCCCCGCCCGGGCAATGGCTACGGTAACCGGGTCAAACATCATGTTATGCAGCGAAGCCGAGCGCACCAGAATGGCCTCCGGATGCTCCACCGCGTCCCCGCAGACATAGGCATCCGTAAATTCCGCCAGCCCGCAGGCCGCGATTTTGTTCAGGGTTAGGATGTTGGGCATGGGATTGGTCTCCTTGAATGTTTATGTTTTAAGATACCCGCCACCCGGGCAGCGGAAGGAAAACCAGTCCTCGCAGCGCAATCAAGAACAATGGCTGAAGCACAATTGCCAATGGAAGCATCAAAATGAATTGCAGAGGATTTGCAATGGATGAAGGAAGCCAAGAGAATAGTACGGTAACGGCCATAAATGGGAGAAGGGCAACGGTAAATAGGGTTCCCCGCCAACCAGTCGGCATCTCAAAGTCGATCTCTTCATCTTCGTTTTGCGCTGCGGCAACAACGATTTGCTCCTCGGCAGCGACATTATGATCTTGCGCAAAAGCGGGCATGGCAAAGCTGAATGTCAGGACAAATGTCAGTAGCAAGGCGAGTAAGCGTTTGCTTTTCATGGGTGATTCTCCTTTTTGCTTGGATTTGTTGTTGTTTATGGGGTACGGCCATGGCAATGCAAACCACCAGTTAAAATGCTCCGCATAGCCATCCTCACCGCCTGCGGGCGGAGCTTCTTCCACGGGAAGGAGCCAAGGGCTTATAGTCGCAAGCTTTCTGCATGAATCCCCAGTCTCCCTCCCATGGAGGGAGATGTCGCCGCAGCGACAGAGGAAGGGTTCGCGGAGCGATAATTACGCATTACGCATTCCACATTAGGCTCAGTTCTTCCGCTCAAACTCCCTCATGAACTCCACCAGGGCCTCCACGCCCTCAATGGGCATGGCGTTGTAGATCGACGCGCGCATGCCGCCCACGGACCGATGCCCCTTGAGGTTCACGAATCCGGCGGCGGCGGCCTGCTTGACAAAGGCGGCGTTGGTTTCGTCGCTCGGGGTGATAAACGTGACGTTCATCATGGAGCGGCAGTCCGGGCGCACGGGATTGCTGAAGAGCGCCGAGCCGTCGATAAAGTCATACAGAAGCTTCGCTTTATGTTCGTTGTGCAGCTTCATGGCCTCAAGGCCCCCCAACCGCTGGATCCATTCCAGCACCAGCTTGCTGATGTAAATGGGCCAGCAGGGCGGGGTGTTGTACATGCTGTCGTTGTCCGCCATAACGCTCCAGTTCATCACGGAAGGGGTGTCAAAGCGGGCACGCCCGATCAGATCCTCCCGGACGATGACGACTGTGAGGCCCGCCGGCGCGACGTTTTTCTGCGCGCCGCCAAACATCACGCCGAACTTGGAAACATCCATGGGCTCGCTCAAAAAGCTTGAGGAGATATCCGCGACAAGAGGAACGGCTCCGGTTTCGGGCAGCTCCGGCCACCTGGTGCCGTAGATCGTATTGTTGTGGCAAATGTAAAAGTAATCGGCGTCACTGGTGAATTTGCGCGGGTCAAGCGCCGGGATTTCCGTAAAGTTCCGCGCCTTGGAACTGGCCACCAAATTGATCCGGCCATATTTTTTTGCTTCCTGATACGCCTTGTTCGCGAACTGCCCCGAGACGGCGTAGTCGGCTTTACCGGAACCCGTGAGCAGGTTCAGCGGAACCGCCGCGAATTGCAGCGAGGCGCCGCCCTGCATAAAAAGCACCTTGTAGCGGTCCGGAACACCCAGCACGTCGCGGAAGCCCTGCCTCGCGGAAAAGAGAATCTCTTCATATACTTTGCTTCTGTGAGACATCTCCATGACGGATTGCCCGGAGCCATTGTAGTCCAGCATTTCTTCCGCCGCGCGGTTCAAAACGGATTCGGGCAGCATGGAAGGCCCGGCCGAAAAATTATATACCCTTGCCATATCGCAAAAAATCCTTTCATGGGGTAAATAGAAATCATAATATACTATTATACTTCTTTTGGCGCTGAAATGCAAGCGAAAAAATCGCGCGAAAAAAATTGCGTGGAATTCATCAATTATCGCTTGTTTTTTACCGGAGGATATGGTACAATGAACTATCTACAATGTTATGTGACGGAGGATTCGAACTTGCCTTCTTTTGAATTGGCCAACGAATTGGCCCAAACGGTGCAGATCAAAGTGCTGGGCATCGGCGGCGGCGGCGGCAACGCCGTGAACCGCATGGTGTCAAGCGGCGTGCAGGGCGCGGAATTTATCGCGGTGAATACGGACAAGCAGGCCCTTGGGGTGTCTCAGGCCACGCATAAAATACAGATCGGCGAACGCACGACCCGGGGGATGGGTGCTGGCAGCGAGCCCTCCATCGGCATGAAGGCTGCCGAGGAAAGCCGGGAAACCATTACGGACATTCTGCGCGGCGCGGATTTGGTGTTCGTGACCGCCGGCATGGGTGGGGGCACGGGCACGGGGGCCGCCCCCATCATCGCGGAGATATCAAAAGAAATGGGTATATTGACGGTTGGCGTAGTAACCAAGCCCTTCAAGTTTGAGGGCAAGCAGCGCATGGAGCAGGCCATCAGCGGCATCAACCGCCTGGCCGGCTGCGTGGACAGCCTCATCGTCATCCCAAACGAGCATCTCAAGCGCCTGAAAGCCGACAACCGGCTCCCCATGAGAGAAGCCTTCGCCATGGCCGACAAAGTCCTCGTGGAGGGCGTGCGGAACATATCGGAACTCATCAAAATCCCGGCCTATATCAACCTGGACTTCGCGGACGTGAGCGCCGTCATGCGGGGCGCCGGTTACGCGCACCTGGGCGTGGGCTACGGCAAGGGCGAAAATAAGGCGCAGGACGCGGCGGCTCAGGCGATTTGCAGCCCGCTGCTGGAAACGACCATCGACGGCGCGGACGGCCTCATCATCAACATCCGCGCTTCGGATGATATTGACCTTGACGAAGTCGAGTCCGCGGTTGAAATGATCACGGAGAAATCCGATCCCGCCGCGCGGGTTATATGGGGGTTCCTCGCGGATGAGGATATGGAAGACGAAATCGCCATCACCGTGATTGCCACGGGCTTCGACCCCAAAAAAATGGAACCACAGCCAGAATCCCAGCGGTCCGCCCGCCGCCCAAGCTTTGAGCCACCCGCGCTGGACCCTTTTTTTCTCACCGACATAAAGCCGGCCGCCGCGCCCGGCGTATCCGCGGCGGCGGCGCAGTCCCCTGCTCCCAACTTATTGACAACCCAACCTCAGATCCAACCGCAAGCCCAGCCCTCCGCCGTACAGACCATACCCCTGCCGCGCACTATCCCCACGGCCAGCGACGACCCCTTCGCCAGCACCTTCCCCCTGGCCACGGACGTGGACAAGGACCATGACACGGTCATCGGCATGCTGGTGGACAAATTCCAGCGCGAACGCGGCAAACGGCGGGAATACGAATAATACTAATATTGAATGCAAAGTGCTTAATGCTGAATGAGTCACTCATTTGGCATTATTGCGTCAAGAGGGCTTCGAATGAAATTACTTGTACTCGACGGCAACAGCATATTGAACCGGGCGTTTTACGGGATCAAATTGCTGACGACCAAGGACGGCCGCTTCACCAACGGCATCTATGGGTTCTTAATGATCTATCTTTCGCTGCTGGAGCAGTCCGGCGCGGACGGCGTGGCCGTTGCCTTCGACGTAAAAGCGCCCACGTTCCGCCACGCGATGTATGATCAATATAAGGCCGGGCGGCGCGGCATGCCGGAGGAACTGGCCCAGCAACTGCCGGTATTGAAAGAATTGCTTGTCGCCATGGGCCTTTGCGTGGTGGAGGCCCCGGGCTTCGAGGCCGACGACATTCTTGGTACGCTGGCGGCGCGGTGCGTGGCCGAGGGGCAGGAATGTGTGCTCGCCACAGGCGACCGGGATTCCCTGCAACTCGTGCGGGACGACGTGCAGGTCTGGCTTGCCGCAACGAAAGCGGGCCGCCCCGAAACAAGGAAGTATACCCCCGAAGCCGTTCTGGAGGAATACGGTGTGCCCCCCGCGCAGCTCATTGAGGTCAAGGCCCTCATGGGCGACAGCAGCGACAACATTCCCGGCGTCGCGGGCGTTGGGCAAAAAACCGCGCAGGCCCTGGTGGCCGGGTTCGGCTCCCTTGAGGAAATTTACGCGCGCATTGACGACCCGGCCATTAAGCCCGGCGTGCGGGCAAAGCTCTTGCAGGATAAAGATAACGCTTTCCTGAGCCGGCAGCTAGGCACAATCAAAACAAATGCGCCCATTCCCCTGGATTTGATGGACTACCAGCCTACGGTGCCCAAATCACGTACAGTGTCACGGATGATGGCAGAACTCGAGATGTTCGGTTTGCTTGCTCGCCTGAACCTGCCGGATGTCCCGGCGGAAGAAAAAGCCGAAGAAATACCGGAGCGCGCATGCATGGAAGAATTCGACCTGGATGCCTTGCTGGGCCGCCTGCGCCTTGCGAAAAAAGCCTGCTTCATCCCGCAATTTGACGGCGACATGCTGGAAAGCATCACATTTGCCGAAGAAGAACAGGACACTTGTGTCACTTGCGGGAGTTTGCAATTCCCGGTTTTTTTAAAGGAAATGCTGGAGGACGCGGGCACCCAAAAATACACCTGCGAGACAAAGCTGCTGTGGCGCGCGTGCATGCGCGACGGGATTGACGCGGCGGGCATCACGATGGACACCACCCTGGCGGGCTACTTGCGCAATCCCGGCGCTTCCGGCTACGACCCTGCGCGGCTTATGCGGGAATACCAATGCAATAACTTTTGCGAACTCTGCGCCAAACTGGAAAAGCTATTGCGGGAAAACGGGCAATACGCGCTGTTCCAGGACGTAGAACTGCCACTCGCGCGGGTGCTTGCTTCCATGGAACTGCGCGGCATCGCGGTGGACCGCGAGCGCATTGCCGCTTTTGGAGAAGTCTTGGACGAGCGCATTGCCGCATTGACAGATGAAATCACAGCGCTTGCTGGAGTATCATTCAACATCAATTCACCCAAGCAATTGGGTGAAATTCTATTTGGGAAATTACTGTTGCGCGCGCCAAAGAAAACGAAAACCGGCTACTCCACCAATGCCGAGACCCTGGAATCGTTACGGGGCGCGCACTCCATCATCGCGCCGATACTGGAATACCGCACCGTGACAAAGCTCAAATCGACGTATTGTGATGGATTGCTAAAAGTGATCGCCAGCGACGGGCGCATCCGCTCCACCCTGAACCAGACCGAAACCCGCACGGGCCGTATTTCATCCTCGGAGCCGAACTTGCAGAACATCCCCGTCCGCACAGAGCTTGGCCGGGAACTGCGGCGCTGCTTCGTGGCGCGGGAAGGATGGGTGTTCGTGGACGCCGACTATTCGCAGATTGAGCTGCGGGTGCTGGCCGCCATGGCAGGCGAGGAGGCGATGGCCAAAGCGTTCCAGCGGGGGGAAGATATCCATACGCACACGGCGTCGCAGGTGTTTGGCATGCCGTCGCAACTGGTCACGCCCTTGATGCGTACCCGCGCCAAGGCGGTCAACTTCGGGATAATTTATGGCATCGGAGCATTTTCGCTGGGAAAAGACATCGGCGTGCCGATCTATGAAGCACGGGCCTACATCGAAAGCTACTTCGAAACATACCCCAATATCAGGAAATTCCGCACGCGATTGATTGAAGAAGCGAAAGACAAAGGCTATGCGCAAACGCTCTTCGGCAGGCACCGCCCGCTGCCGGAACTGCACAGTTCGCAACGGCAACTACGTGAATTCGGCGAGCGCGCGGCGGTGAATATGCCCGTGCAAGGCACCGCGGCGGACATTATCAAAATCGCAATGATCCGGGTGGACGAACGATTGCGTATGGAGGGCAGGCAGGCGCGGCTTATTTTGCAGGTGCACGACGAACTGATCGTCGAGTCTCCGGAGATGGAAGCCAAGGATGCTGCAATAATTCTCAAAGAAGAAATGGAAGCCGCCGCGAGCTTGCGCGTGCCCCTTGAAGTGGAAGTGCATGTTGCTCATAACTGGGATGAGGCACATTAGGGAATTTTTGCTTGACAAAAGCCCCCCTTCTGTGACATAATAAGCAGAGGGGGTGTTTTGCAATGCGGGTGATCACAGGCGCCGCGCGGGGCGTGCCCATGGCCACATTGCCGGGCGACGATGTGCGGCCAACGTCCCAGCGGGTGAAAGAGGCAATATTCAGCGCGATACAGTTCGAAATTACCGGGCGGCGCGTGCTGGACGCCTTCGCGGGGAGCGGCCAGCTGGGCATTGAGGCCCTCAGCCGGGGCGCCGAAAGCTGCCTGTTTCTGGAAATCGACAGCAAGGCCCTTGACATAGCAAAACAAAATGTCGCGCGCGCAAAATTTCTGGACAAGGCCAGGCTCATGCAGGTGGACGCCGTGCAGTTCATGCGGCGCACTGCGGAGGAATTCGGTCTGATCTTTCTTGACCCACCCTATGGCAGGCAGCTGTTGCAAACGGCGATTCCCATCGCGGTGGAACGGTTGGGCGAAGGGGGCATGATTGTGTGCGAGGCGCTGATGCAAGAGTCTCTGCCAGAGCAATGCGACGATGTGCTGCTCCACAAAACCTACAGGCACGGCAAAACCAAAATCTGCGTCTACCGCAAATTAATTGAGAATTGAGAATTGAGAATTGAGAATTGCGGTGTATCCCGGGAGCTTTGATCCCGTGACCAATGGGCATTTTGAGATCATCCGCCGCGCGGCGGCGCTGTTCGATCGCCTGGTGGTTCTTGCGGCCGTGAACGCTGACAAACAGTATTTATTTACTGCGCTCGAACGCATGCGCATGCTGGAGTCCTGCACGCGCGACCTGCCCAATGTGGAGGTACGGGCCTCGGAGGGCCTTGTGGCGCTGCACGCGGACGAGATCGGCGCAACCGTTATCGTAAAGGGCCTGCGGGCCATGTCGGACTTCGACAGCGAGTTCCAGCAGGCACTCACCAATCGCCAGCTGAACCCCCGGGCGGAAACGGTATTCCTCCCGGCCAGCGCCTCGAGCATGTTCCTATCCTCCAGCATGATCAAACAGGTATGCGCCCTGGGCGGCGATATCCGCGCGTTTGTCCCGCCCGAAACGCTGCCAATAATCTTAGATAAATTATTAATTGCTAATTGATAATGGGGGGCATCTAAAATGTCAGACAACGTTGATTCCTTGATGCTGCAAATTCAGGAGCACATCGACAGCGGCAAAAAATTCGGGCGGTTGCGCATGGTGGACCCGCAAGTTCTGCAGGATCTGCTGGAATCGGTGCGGGCGGCGCTGCCCAATACCATCGACCGCGCGAAGGAAATTGTGGCCAAGCGCTCGGATATCCTGGGTACCGCCCGCAAGGATGCCGAGGATACCGTGAACGAAGCACGGCAGCGCGCTGCCGAAACGGAGGCGACCACCAACGCCCGCGTGCAGGAGGTACTGCAGCGCGCGAAGGAGCATGTGCTGCAAATGCGCGCTCAGGGTGAGCGGATTGTGGAAGAGGCCCACAAGGAGGCCGAACGCCTGGTGGAGGAACATAGCATCGTCGTCACCGCGCGGGAGCAGTCGGAGCAGATGATGCGCCAGGCCCGCGCCGCCGCCGAACAAATTGAGGCGGACAGCCGCCAGCAAAGCGAGCGCACCATCGACCAGGCGCAGGAATATAGCCGCGAGCTGCTGCAGCGCACGGAAGAGTGGGGCAAACAGTACACCGCTGGCGTGCGTGCCGTAGTGGAGGAAATCATCAACGAGGCGGAGGAAATCATGGCGAATTCCCTCTCGGACATTCGCGGCACGAAAAAGCGCCTGCAAGTGGGCATGGCAAAATCTGCCGACCCTCCGGAGTTTTACCCGCCGCAGGAACCGAGTTTGTTTTAGCTAGAAAAAAGATCAACATTTGGAGGAAACATATTTGGAAACGCATTCTCTTGTCACGGCATTGCAGGGACTCAATCCCAAGGAATATGAATGGAAGTTCTGCCTTTACAGCAGCCACAAAAGCAAGGATGGCGCGCGGCTGAGTTTTATCCGCTGCGAAATGGAGGGCATCCCCCTTTGGGCGGAGCAGATGATTCGCTTGCTGCTGGAAAAAACGCTGACCGAGCGGGTGGTCACAGAGTATTCGCCATTGCAGCCCAAGGAGGAAATCGGTGCGCTTTCCCAGGGCGACGAGCGCGTGCGCGACCAGATCGGCGACCTGCTGCTGGGCGTCGCCGGCTGCGACGCGAAGGCCCCGGAGGATTTCGTCAACGGCGTAGTAAATAAGCCCGTGGGCTATGTGTTTTATGGCTTTCGACCTGAAAAAAAGGACGAGCTGGGCGAGGTATATGAGCCCGCGCGCGAGGTGCTGTTCCTGCGCCGGGCGAACCCGTTTATCAGCGGCGCGAAGGCGCTGCTTTGCGTGGGGAAAGGCGATACGATTACCGAAGCGCAGACGCCCCTGCTGAAATTCACGCCGCAGACGGATTTTCTGCTGGCGGGCGGTATATGCTATCTATTGTCTGAGGCTGTGGTGAAGGATTTCGACCTGGAAAGCCGCCCTGCCGCTATGTGCGCCCGCAGGCTCGGGCAAATAGCCGAAGCGGACGTTGTGGGCAGCTACGAGCAGTTGGAGCTCGCGGCCCTGGGCGGCAAGCACACCCGCAAGTTTTTGGATTTCGACAAGGAAATCCTGGACCACATCGCCTCGCTTTCGATTGAAGCAAGAATTGACTTCCTCGCGGGCTACGGCATCACCTTGGACAGCGACGGCAAAATGGATTCCGCGGACCCCGCGCAATGCGAACTGATCATCGACCTGCTGTGCGGCCGCACCTGCACCGACGTGCTGGGCCGCCTGGCGGTGGGCGTGAATATCAAGCCCCGGGAATAGCGGACAAGTGTCCGCGGACAATCGGCTGTGCCGCAGCTTTCGTCGGCTGTGCCGCAGGTGAATAAGACAAGCCAAAACATACACCGCCTCTGCCTAATCACAGAAGCGGTGCGTTTTTTCTCACGTTCTATTCAGCTGCGGCACAGCCGATTGCCCGCTATTTCCAGAGGAAGCGCACGGTGCGGCCATTTTGCGTAACATTGGAAACGCCCTTCAGGGTGCCGAGCTTTTCCGCAAAGAGCTTTTGCATATTGGCGTCGTCGAAGGTGATGGCGGTGTCCATGGTCAGTTTCCCCGGCTTGATTTTGAGACCGGGCTGGAAGGCCGTGAGCCACCACGTTTTCTCCATCTTTTGCGTGAGCATAAGCTTCTCGCCGCGGTAAAGCGACACTTCCATGGGCAGCATCAGGCTGGAACAATCATAATGATCGATTTTGCGGGACTGGGGCTTTTCGTAAATGCCGATCTCCACGCCATTGGAAACCGCCGTGTAGCTGCCCTTCCAAAGCTGGATCATCCAATCCTTGCCATTATAGGGGAACTTGACGCGCAGATGGTCCAAATCATAAAGCAGCATGGGCGAAAGCACGTCGTACAGCGAATTGAAGCCAAAGCGCTGTTGCCATGTCTTGGTTTCATTGTAGAAAAAGATGTATTTCAGGTTAACATTGCGGTTGGTGCCGGGCATTGCACCCCCCGTGAGCAGTTCGCTTGTTTTGACGTTATAGAGGATACCCGTTTTCGATTGCATCTGCCTGCCGTTGGTTTGGGCGTAATTGGCCGCGAGCTCGTAAACATTCGCGTCTTGCGTCTTGATAAGGAACAGCTCGTAGTCCCAGACGCCCTTTGCCACCGAAGGCACAAGGCCTGATTTGCCCTTGCCGCGGTTGTCGGCCCAGTCGCGTACCGGCAGGGCGGCCATAGCCTTTGTCATGGTGGAACGGTCGATGTTCTTGTTGTTGACGCTGCCCAAAAAGGTGCGCAGAACGGCAAGGGCCGCGTCCTGGGTTTCCTTGTTGAGCATCCCGGCCCTCCGGAGGGACGACGAGGCGGTTTGCGCCTGCGCGGTGGGATTTTGGATGGAGCGGTAATCCACTTCCTGAGGCACTCCGCCAACGGGGATCACCAGCAGACCGATCGCGACAGCCCAACTGACAATTTTGGCAAGCATTGTTCCGACGACTAAATTCATGAAATCTCTCCTTCGTTTGTGTATATGATAAGCGTTGATTTTGAGCCTGCTTATTCCATGATCACTTTTAACGTCCGAATCTCGAATGGCTTTAGATTAAGCTGGAGCGTTCCTGAAAATTGCAATGGAACGTCATGTTCTTCCATCAGGTCGCATTCGAATATGCGCTTGGCCTTGCCGCCAAAGGTCAGGGTTGCATCCGTGCGGCGGTTCCAGCACTCGTACAGGCGGACAATCCAGGCGTCGCTGTCCTCGGCTTTCTTTACGGTCTCGACGATCACATTGTCTTTGTCCGCACAGATAAAACCGTAGGCGTCGGCCAGATTGCCCTTGCCCTGTGAAAGCGCCGCCCGTAGAGGTACGTTGAGGGAGTAGCCCTCCCGCACGACATCGCTCTGCGCCGCCGTACCCGCATGGGGGTAAATTGAATAGGTGAAGCGGTGCGCGCCGATGTCCTGCTCGCTATAGTGGCCGTTGGCGGCGCGCAGGAGCGTCGGCATCAGGTGGCCGTCCTTGGCGGTCCAACCGTACTTGCAGTCGCTTAGCACCGCGAGGCCGAAGCCGTTGTCGCTCATGTCGGCCCATTTGTGGCCGCAGACCTCGAACTGGGCGAAATCCCAGGTGCTGTTTTCATGCGTGCTGCGCTCGATATTCCCGAACTGGATATCAAACGTGGCCTTGCGCGTATTGACGTCTATAGGATAGTCGCATTTCAGCGCGACATTCCTCTCCTGCCAGTTCACAAAATATTCAATATCGATCCTCGGGCTGTGGGGATAGAAGATGAAGTCCTGCCGAATTGTCGAGTTGCGGAATTTACGCGTCACGCGCAATACGGTGCGCACGGGCCCCTGCTCCAGGACCTTCGCGGACCGCACGTCGTCGATCCACCAGGATTTCTCGCGGAAATATGCGTCGATGTTCCAGGCAGGGAAGTCGTGGGGCCGGTCGTCGAAGGCGATGAGCCGGTTGCAGAGTTGCCCCGCCGGAATAATTTCGTTGCCGCCGGAACGCTCAATCAGGCTTGATATATTGTAGTTTTCATCAAATGTTAGGCTGATATATGGCGTATTTACGGTGTAGCCGTTGGCCTGGATGCCGGGCTCGGCGGGGGCCTTTGCTGTCGTGGTTACATAACGCTTGTAGCCTTTTGCCGGGATATCCTTCGCAAGGAACAGCAGATTGCCGTCGTAGCCGCGCTGGCAAGGGAGCGCGCCGGTTTCGTCCAGCAGGGTGATGTCCTCCGGGCAGTCCAGCACCGCGATATCGTCACGCGTAAAACCAAGCGTGTTAAAAATCACGACGCCTTCGCCGGCCTTGGCCGCGATGGCCTTCATCGCGCGGGAGGCCAGATACTCGCCCTTGCTGAGCACTTCTTCATACTGGATTTTCGCGTCTTCGTAAACTTCTTTAATCGAGGAACCGGGAATAATATCATGGAACTGGTTGAGTAGGATGAGCTTCCAGGCCTCCAGCAGTTCCTCCGCCGGGTATTCCGCGCCGACCAAATGCAGAGCCAGCGCAGACAACGTCTCCACGTCGTGGCAGAGCAATTCGCTTTTTCGATTATAGCGCTTGCCAATCGCTTCCGATGTCAGTACGCCCCGGTGATATTCCAGGTAAAGCTCCCCGGCCCATACAGGCAAATGCGGGTCGTCCATCACCTGGGATTCCAGCTCTTCGAAAAATTTTAGGCTCGGCTGCTGCTTCACAGTCGGGCAGCCGGGAATCCCCCTGGCCATGCGCCGCCCCTGCTCGAGCATATTCACGGAGGGCCCGCCGCCGCCGTCGCCCCATCCAAACG
>Ga0123356_10001753_pt1 | contig 23634 bp, 13 predicted proteins | sample TergutEmb28metaG_2_FD_92546 | JGI IMG/M metagenome (GOLD analysis project Ga0123356, IMG submission 92546) | Embiratermes neotenicus P3 segment gut microbial communities from Petit-Saut dam, French Guiana - Emb289 P3 | ecosystem: Host-associated > Arthropoda: Insects > Digestive system > Gut ...
ACGTGACGGCGCGATAGTCACTCCCTCAATACGGTTAGATGATACCGCGCTTTCTATAAGCGCGTGTTCGCGCAATGTTTTTAGCTTTTGCGGGGATTGACGGGTGAAAAGTTCCTGTCTTCCCTTTGATATGGCAACCGATTCTAAATACCATGCTGTTGTAGCTGGGATTGCAGGTGCGTTTTTAAGGAATGAAAGGAGCGTTTTCAATGTTTTACCCTCTCTGAATTCCAGTTTTTCTTGGGATTGGATTTTGTGGGTATCTTTATGTTAGTATTTTTGGGCATATTTTGAATTACCTTTTATTGTTTTTGACTTTTATATTTCATATTTATCATCGGATATTTTCTTTTTAAAATCTATTTCGTACTGTTCATCAATCGCTTTATTGTCAGCATTTTTTAACATACGTAAAGACGATGTAATATCATTTAAAATATTATCATATTCATCTACAGAAATATCTAATGGAACTTTGTCCAATATAAGCCATATAATATAAAAATCTTGAAATGACCTTACGAATTGCTTAGATTCCTTTACATTCAAAAGATTGTTTAATTTTTCTTTTGAGGGGTTGTTTAATAATCGACCCAAAAAATCTATTAATTTGTCAGTTTTGTCAATACATTCAAAGAATGTTTCTTTCTCAGATGCGTTTTTTTCTAACTTATTTAAAAAATCCGTTAAAGAGTTCTTGTTTTTTAGTCTACAAGTTATTCTATCTTGTCGTGGAAACAATCCTAATATTTTACCATAACCATGCTCATTATTTTTATTATAATAAACTATACAAGATAAGATCGTAATAAGCTCTTCATTATCCATTCTATCTGTTCGTTCTTCGACATTTATTCCTCTGCTAAAAAACCATAAGATATGTTTATTTGTTACAGTTTTAATTTTTTGAATTATATCTTTGTCAACAGTTGAATTCCACATTTCAAATGTATTTTGTCTTATTGGATATGGTTTTTGATTTAATCGAATGAAAAGGTCGGTCGATTCAAATCCTTCGTTAATACGTTCTTCTATAATAATTTCATCTATAATAAAATCTAAAATTTTGTCTTTTTGCTCTTGAGACAATTCTAAATAGCTTTTACCATTTAACTCTGTAAGTATTTTTAATCCTTTTAATTTAAAACTGTCATTTTTTGAAAAAGCTAATTCTCCTTTTTCATCTGTATATTGTTCTCCAAGAAAACCTATAATGGACAACAACCTTTGTTGTCCATCGATGACCTCTTTTATGTTATCACTGCGTTTATAAATAAAAATCGGCGGTAATTTTATATTTAACAAAATACTCTCTATTATAGAAGATGCTTTTAAAATCGTTATTCGTTCTTGTCTTTGATATGACGGACGAATCAAATACCTATTAGACTTTACTTCCGTTTTTAAGTCATCTACATATACCGATATCGGTGATGGCTTATTTATTCTTAAATTTTCAAGTTGTTTTATCTCATCGTGTAAATCATCTTCGTTTTGACGTAATTTTTTAACAGTCTTAGCAAAGTCATCATTTCGTAAATATAACTCGAAATTAAAACCTGTGATACTCATAAAAAAATTGGCAATATCGTTGAATCTGCCGATTACACTTTTTGAATAATGAGGATTTTCTTGAGAATAAATCTCAATATTATCTTTGAAGTGTTTTTTTAATATTGGAGCTTGTTTTGTTAAATCAATATTTACATTTTCACTTTCAAGAACTCTAATAGCCCATAATAAACATTCATAGATTAATTTATTTTTTAATTTATCATTTTTCTCATTTTTAATAAAATAATCATGCGTTTGAGCTATTTTTTTAATTTGTTCGTTATACTTCAACATATCACTTTTTAAATCCTGTTCCGTCATAGAATCGACAGAAGAATCATACAACAAGTCTATGATTTCTACTCTTTGCGCCCCCTGAGCATATTTAGAAATTGGAAACTTACTTAATATATAACACTTTCTTAAATAATTTACCATTTTAGACAGCAAGTCGCTGTCATCATTCTCATTATGAAAAAAACATTCTTTAACACCTTGACGAAACACTTTGTCCTTATTTAATTCATCTTCAAAATTATTCGATAAAACATCATTTTCGTATTTTGCATTATCGACTTCAACAGTTGTCAATGGGGTTATTCCAGTATTGTATCTACGGAAAATTTCTTTTTTAATTTTGTCTTCTATATTTTCATCAAGATTTGGTTCATTAATAATTTCAAATTCAAAAACTCTAATATGTGAATCCCAAAATGTATTTTGAATAATAGGGTTTAATGTGTGAAAAGTTTTTTTACCTAAAGCCTGTAATGCAATAAGCCCTTTTGCATTTAATTTAAATTCATTCTGTTTGAATCGCTTCAAAGTTTCAAATCTTTGTCTACCATCAATAACTTCTATCTTTGACATTCCAGATTTGAAAAGAATCAATGGTGGTATCTCTGTACCTAATATTACACTTTCAATAAAAAAGGTTTGTTTAACAACATCCCATACATAATTTCTTTGATAGTAAGGACTATAATTAATTCGTTGGAGATTTCTATCACTCAATAATGTTTTTATAGACATGGTATGCGCCTGTATTCTCAAACCACCTTTAAATAAATTGAGGAATTTCTCTTCTTGGTTCATCGCTATCATAGTCATTTTACTTCCTTTATAGTATATGAAAAGGTTGTATTATTGCCACGTTTAATGATTGATGGTTCTATTTCGTTATTGTCAGTTGGTATTAAAAATTTAGAATAGTAAAACTTATCATACAGAAAATGGGTTACAAAATCGCAAAATTTATCTTGAAATGGAAATTTCATATCTTCCGTATGCTTATATTGAATTTCAAATTTAAATTCCATATCTATATTGAACGACAATATGATTCCATATTGCAAATGCTCTTTTGACTCTTTTATAGCTTCCGTGTTTTCCAAAGATGAAGCCAAACATATATTTTTGTCAATTAATTTAGACAATTCTTCAGTAAAATTATACAATTCCATTTGCTCAGTTAATTCGTATTTGTTTTTAAATTCAATTTTCGTTAGCGGATGTAAATGTTCCAAAATGTTATACTTTAATATTAGACTTTGAAAATTATTACCATAAAAAGAATGACAATAATAATATAAAATAAGTAGCTCACTATCTTCCATTTGAGATTTAAACGTATCCGCATAAGCTTTCTTTTCCTCTTCACTTAAACTACTGCTATCGATAATTTTAATTAAATGAAAAATTGTTTTGAAATAACGTGACATATTGCTTCGAAGAGAGGAATGAACCTGACGATATCTATCGTTAATAATATCGTGACATCCAATAATATTTACTTCTTTTAAGGAAGTATTTACCTGAATATCTCGACATATTCCAGATGCAAAATTTTTATTATTTATTTCATTTAACTCACCTTTAATTTTCAAATAAATATCTAAATAGGAATAAAAATTGGATTCAAACTGTTTAGTTTTCATCGTTTGCATTTGCAATTTGTATATTTTTGTTTGCTCTTCAAAAACATTTCTTGTTTGTTCTAACTCTTTTCTTTGTGCTTTAAATTCTGTTATTTGTTGCTCCAAAGCTTGGATTTGTAATTTTAGGGTACCTTGATTTATTCTTATATCCTTTCGTTGCTCTTTCAATGCCATATAGTATAAAATGACACTTACAAAGACTAAAATTGTACCGAGAGTACCTCCAATAAAATTTCCGAATTGTCCCATTTTTTCTTCATCCAAATACTTAAAAAAATGTCCGCTTCCAAAATATACAGATGCCAAAAAACTTATCAAATAAACTAACACCGTTCCACATAGAATTATGGTAACAGCTTTTTCAGAAAAAGCCATACTCAAAAATTGAGATTTTTTTGTTTTATTTTCCATGATGAATCCCATTCGTTATTGGCCGTCCTTCAATAATTTCAATTTCCTCATCACTCAATCCATATAACTCGTAAATCATGCGGTCGATTTTGGCTTCAAGCACAGAGGTATCGGTGGTTGGGTCGGATTGTTTATTCTTCAATATTTCATCAACAATTTTGATTATAGAAGGTTGCTCTACAGAAAGATCAGGAACAGGTATTTCATCAATTACCGTTGATGAGTAAGAATAATATCCGCCTTGTTTTGGCGATGAAACATTGTGAAGATAAAATTCTATTAGTTTTGAATTTAACAACCCTAACAAAAATTTTATATCAAGGTTATCGTTTTCAGATGTGATTGAAAAAACACGGCCACAGCTAAAAGCAGAGCCTGTCATATCAAGCGAAAATTTGTTATGCTTCACTTCACCCGGACTAACAATTTTGGGTTTTCTGAATCGTGATAACTTTCCAAAGCGAACAAGTCCGTACCAATTCTTTTTTTCGGCAAATGTTTTCCTTGAATCTTTTCGGTTTTTCAATAACATCGCATTATTTTGTATGAATTGGTATGCAATAGGATATTTTTGTTGTATTTCATTAAGTGAAATAATTATCGTTTCATTTCCATCGTCATAATAAGGATAAAAGATTTTTTTACTTGGCGCAGCATAGCAATATCTTTCACAGCCTTGCGCCCGAATAACCGGCAATAATAAATCATTTTCTATTTCAGATATTTCATCGTCAATGTCGAACATTAATTTATCATCTAAACCTGTGAATGCTCCAGCCCAACATTTTGCATAGCTAGATAAATGGTATTTTTGTTTTTTGATTTTTTCGATAATAGATAAAACTTCTTTAGCTCCCAAAGACCATGTGTTATCTGTTAATCCTGCATACTCAACAATATCATAAGTTGTTGGTTTGCTAAAGGGGAGTGAATTAATTTTAGAATATAAAAATGTTTGCCTTTTAGGTTTACTAAAAAAGAAAATGCTCACATAAGTTAATGCGTTTTCGAACACTTTCAAATCACCAAAATCCAAACATTTAAACAATGATGTATGTTCAATTAAGTAGTTCCTCATCAATCTACCATATTCGGTTGTAATGAACTGATTAGAAGAAATAAAACTTGTTATTCCAGAATCTTTTACAATGCAGTGAGAACATTCTATAAATAGGGTAGAAATATCAATTCTTTTCCATGCGGTACTCCATCTTTTTTTAAGTGAATCTATTTCGTCATGTGTAAGATTTTGAACTCTAACATACGGTGGGTTTCCAATCACAATATCAAACCCAATAGACGTTCCGCAGGATTCAGTATTTTGTTGTACCAAAGCAGAATTCATTATTTCAGGGAAATCCAACTTCCAATCAAAAAAACGCAATACTTTTTGAGGATTGTTTTCTAAATTTTGGAGTTTTTGAATACTGTTTTTGAAAGCGTTAATCCGCAAATCTATTTCAGCGTCTCTAATTAGATCTTTTTGTGCAGGTTCTGTAAAACCATTATACTTAGGATTTTCTTGTTCGTACCAAAATTTGTTATATGATAGTTGATTGATTAAAATCTTAATTTTTAAAAGACAAATGTCTTTTTTTAAGTCTGCCTTTTTTGTGAGTCCAGTTGTCTCAAAATATTGTTTTTGTTTTTCAACCAACTCTTTTAAATTTAATTGCAATTCTTCTATATGTTTCTTAGCTCTCTGATCTTCACCAACTTGATTTTTCCTTTCCCAGTCTATTTCAACAATATCATTTTCAAATTTGCTTATCAAGCTATCACCCACTACAATTTTATAATCCAAGTTAGGCAATGGTTTGATGTTGTTTATATCGTCTTCGTCCACAATCAAAGAAAGCCACAAACGCAACTTGGCGATTTCTATTGCAGATTCTTCTATGTCCACACCATACAGAGATTCTTGGATGGCTTGACGCTTGTATTCGTAAATTGTCCGGTGTTTGTCTTTCTTGATAAATCCGGCATTCAGTAAAGTCGAACGTGCGCGGACAATTTCGTGCATTAGACCAACCGGAAACGCACCTGAACCTATGGCGGGGTCACAAACTTTTACTTCAACTAATGCTTGGTCTATTTCTTTGGCATTCTCTTTTATGCTTGGTGACAGAATAGACGAATAAGATTTTATTTCGCCAACCTTATCTTCAATCTCCGAGAACGTATCACCGTAGCGGATAAAGAATGATAAATCTTCCAACGCAACGGATTTATTTAATTTTGAATGCAAATAGTGAGTAAGGCTCTCTTGGCACATATAGTGAACAATTTCGCGCGGAGTATAGAAAGCGCCTTTTGATTTACGGTCGTGACCTTCAAGCAAATTCTCGAATACCTTACCAAGCATCTCCGGGTCAACAGCAACTTCTTTTTCTAATGGTTCATCTTCTTTTACAGTAAAGTTGTAAACATCAAAGACATCAAGTATGCCGTCCTTATCTTCATTAGAAAACAGTTTGTTTGGGATTTTGATATCAGTTTCAACCCAATCGTAACTATTTACCGGATCAAATAATCCACCATTCAGGAACGGGATTTTACATCCAAGTTTATCGTAGTAATGATGTAAACGTTCGGTTGCCAACGCTTCGTAAAACAGTGGTTCAAGGTAGTTATTAAAATAGCTTTTACCTTTTGTATGAGCTTCATTGAATAGCGTACGCAAAAAACGACGGTCGCCTGAACCCCACTCTTGACCTTTTTCAACGCCTAACCAACCCTTCTTTTGGATAAAATACAGGAATACGATTTGTCCGAGAAGTTTTTTACAGAACAATTCCGCGGATATATTATGATTAGTAAAATCTGCGCTTACCTGTTTATCTTTCGCAATAATCTCTTCCATCGTTTCAAGAAGTTTGAGATAAAGCCCTTTGTATTTTTCAAAGAAATCCTTAGATACCTTCTCAACTTCAAACGTGTTTTCCAAATCTTTCAGAGTAGGATTATTTCGCTCTTTCTCTAAAAGCGGCAAAAGTTGAAATTGGGCGGTGTGACTGGTCTCGGTTTCACCAACAAGATACGAATATCGCTTGGCTGGAGAAATAACAGTTATTGATTTATGGGTATCAAAATCAAAATTAGTTTCTTTGCGGACAAAAGAGAAACGCCAATCGGTTCTTTTATTGTCATCTGTATAAAATGCTACTAAGACAGCTTCCTTGCTCCGAGTTTTCATAAACGAAGCGATAAAATTACGTTGTTCAGAACGCGCTTTTTCCAATTTATGCTTATTTGCAACGTGGACAGCAAGCACGGCGATTTCCGTCTTATATTGGTCGGGGGTAACATACTTAAACAGATACTTGCAAGATTTTATAGAATCTTTATACGCTTCCTTTATAGGACATTGACTGCCGCGCTCTTCAGTATTGTAAAAGATTTCCTTGATAAAACGGCGAAAACGGCTTTCGTCATAAGAGGCTTCAAATGTCTCTTGAATTAGTTTTGTTGCTTCATTTCTCTGCATTATTCGTCCCTTTGAAAGCACTTGGAAAGTATAACTTCGTTTTTACCTTCGGAAATTCTGATATTCTCTATTCCCTGCCAGTCGTTTTGGAAATCTTTCACGACTCCAAGAGCCTGCTGCTGGTTCTTCGCATTCTTTAGCTTTTCCCACATATTCTTAGCCTTGTATTTGCTGAGTGAGCCGTTGGCTATATTTTTTCCGGCTATAATTATAAGATTTCTATCAGCGTCTGTATAATCATTATGCTTCTTTATTCCGTCAAGCATAGAAACAATTTGTTTGATATTAGAATTTCCTTTTGCAGCGTCAATATCGTCATCTTGTGTTATTTCTTGCAAATGTTTCTTATTTGCGGCCAACAAGTCATAATAGATTTCAGGCAGCTTGATATTTTTTTCGTTTTCAGGACACTCAAATTTTTGCACCGCCTCGTTTAGCGTCAATTCTTCGGAATTTACGCGGTCAGTAGAATATATAAATTTCTTCAATGTCCCTTTGCGAAAGAATGTCAATAACCCTGTTGCGTGGCCGTTTGGTATCTTTTGCGTAGCTCGGATTTTTTTAGGCAAATTTTTGACACGTTTAAATAAATCAGGGTCTTTATCCCTGATATCGCGTAACAACTTTAAGTAACCAAGTGTAGAATTTTCATCCTCACTTTCTTCAACAGGTGCAGATGTCAACCGCTTGTAAAGGCGTTCAGCCAAGCCATGTTGGACGATCTCTTCATCCGGCGACAGATACTTTGAATCTTCACCCAAAGCACTATGAAATGCGTTGATTTTTGCAATTATATTCTCTTCCAAGCGTAGATTATCGTTCGACTTTTCCGTTGGGAAGAAGTTAAAAAGATGAACTTTGGAATGTTCCGTTCCAACACGGTTTACACGTCCGACTCTTTGTAAAACGCGGGTCGGATTCCACGGCAGATCATAGTTGATAAGAACATTAGAACGGTGTAAGTTCACACCTTCTGCGAGAACATCTGTTGTTATCAAAATTCGTATATTGTCTTTTTGTTTCGACTTGTCTGCAAATGGTTTATAACTCTCTTCTACCAAGTCTTTTGACGTTTGGAAATTATGGGTTTCGCCGCGAAACATACCGCCAGCGCCTGATATGGCGAAAACATCTTTCGGATACTCTTTGCTTAAATTTTCATACAGATAATCGGCGGTCTCTTTTGCCTCTGTGAATATAATTAACTTTTGCTTTTTGAGAATAGGTTTTGTTTTTAACGCATGCCTAAAGGCGTTAAGTTTTGGGTCATCAGTGATATTTTCCCAAAGTGATTGTATCTTTTCAAGAATTTTCAAATCAGCATCAAGGCACTCAATAAAACTATCATTGAAATCTTTTGATTCATATCGTTGCAATTTATCTTCGGCAATATACTTTTCAATCCGCGCAAAATCTTCATCTTCAAGAAGTTCAAAAATATTTTTCTTACCGATATAAACTTCTCCGGCCTTGTACATTTTAATAAAGCTGCGGTAAGATTCAGCGAATCGTTCAACCGTTTTTTTGAAGGCGCAAAAGCTGCTTTCCAAACGTTTTATCAATATACCCTTCATGAAGTCGCGCATATTCTTTTGCTGCTGTATTTCAAACTGATTAAGATCATTTTTTAAGTACAACAACGGAGTATAGCGTGAATATCGGAAATTATTATCTTTTAGCAATTCAATAGTTTTGTCGAATGCGAATTCCACTTTGTCGTCAAATTCATAGACAATCGTTTCAGGCGATGTAAGTTCTGGGAAAGAGAGTCCCTGATTTTGCATATCTTTTTGGTAATAATTTTTGATTTCAGTACGGGTGCGCCGAACCATAACATGGCGTAAAACATTCTCACGGATTTTAGCTGACCAATACTTTACAATTTCCAAATGTTTTTGAGAATCATCGTTGTCTTTCTTTGCTTTGTCAATCTGTGTCCTCGCATCAGCAAATACCTTTTCAAGGTTTTTCATTCCGGGGATAGGACTGCTCTTCATATTCATAAACAATTTCAACAGCGCTTCAATATCACCAAGTTTATTATTAAGCGGCGTTGCGGAAACCAAAACTACTTTTTTATTCTTGCATATCTGATATAAATTATCAAAACCGGCAGTCATTTCGTTTCTAAATCTGTGCGCTTCATCTATTACGATATAATCGTAATTGTCCATATCTTTCTTAATAACCTTATCTAACTTGCCAAGCGACACAACTTTCGCCCCCGGAACATAGAACTCACGCAAGGTTTCTTCCCAATAGTCAATAAGCGTAGGCGGACAAATAATCAATTTTTGCCCATCGTTCAAAATTTGCAAAAGCATTGATGTTATGTAGGTTTTCCCAAGACCAACCACATCGGCCAAAAACACGCCGTTATAATCTTTTAGAATGCGCCGTGCGTTCAAAACGGCTTCTTCCTGATACTTCAATTTCATAAAATTTTGCGGATACTTAATATCAATATCGCGGTCATCGTTAATTTCTTCCTTGAAATATTCATAGAGGAATTTTAAATACACATAGTAAGGCGTGATTTCTGGATTCAGTTGGGTTTTAGTTGAAATAGTGTCAATATAATCTTTTGTGACGTCTATACTCTCGTTCCATAACTTTTCAAATTGCTGCAACGCAAATTTCACGTCAGGACTGTCTTTCAATTCAACATTGAACTCATGTTGAGCAACTAAGCCGCTTTCTGAAAAATTGCTTGATCCTGTAATGACACGGCCAAAATCTAACGCACCCTCTCCGTGACGCATGATATAAACTTTTGCGTGAATATTTTGGCTCGGATGAGCTTTTATCTCAATTTTGCCGCATTTCAAATATTCAACAAATTTCAATATGCCATCTTCTACATTTTTTGTATCTTCCGCACCTTCGACTTCTCTAACAAGTGTGTTCGATATGTTATCCTTGATTCTGTCACTTTGCTCAAAATCGAATTCACCTTGTATTTTTTGCGCTGTATCTATGATCTGAAATATCGGTTTATCCACGTTCAAGCCAACAAGAATGCGAATCTTATCTATTGCGTCAAACTCTTTGTAAAGCCTGTGGAAACCTGACGAACGAAAATAACCCACCAAAATGTCGAAGTATTTAGTATGCGACAAAACCCTCTTGAAGCGATCATAAAGCGTAAAACCATCGCCGTCATTGGTAAAGAACTTTAAATCATTCGTCATCGAAACGTATTCCTTTTATTTAACCTAAGAAACGCTTTTCATAGCTCTGCACAAAATAAAAAAACACAAAAACCTGATTCGGCTCCGCTTTCGGGTTGAGAGTTGTGTGTATTTTGATTTTCTGACACAATCCGAAAAATGAAGCCTTAATGCCGAAATCTATTTACTCATATATAAAATAAATAATCGCAGTGTCATGATATGGTGGAAATATAGCGGTATTCCAATATTTGCGATAGGTGCGGGTATTGGATGATATCAAAAATAATAGATACCGTTTTTATCCACTTTCCATTATTGATATACAAGTGACGTTTTGTTTACAAATAATTATTAGCAATCAACATTTCCTATTGTTATTGTTTCAATAAAGCTGCGTTCTTTGTTGTTTTGATCATAAATAATCCAAGGCATATTCGCTTTCGGCATCCTTGCCATTCCCATCTCTATAGAGCAAGAAACTGATATTGCAGGAAATATGGAAAGTGGAATGTAAAGCCCATGCGCTTCTTTAATCTGAATCGTCAGCCTTCGAACAGCTTCTCGCATCATTGAAAGTTGCTTTTTGTTACGAATATTATCGTTATGAATGTGTTTTTGTGGAACCGTTAATTCCCAGATAGAAACATCTTCGCCCATAACTTTTTTCACACGGTCATGAGTAATAATATCGCTTAATGAAATAATCAAAGCCGGATTACCTTTATTCTCTGTTGGCGTCTTGATAATAAACTCAAACCCGTTGGGAAATTCCTGCCAATGCCAACCTTTCGGTTCTCTGATAAATTGGTAGGTGTCAACCGGAAATTGATCGGTAAACAATGTTCCCAACTTAATCAACAAGGGGATAGGCGCTAAGCAGAATAAAGAGAAATGTTTTGTCGGATTTTCTTCAATTAGAGGCGAAATTTTTCTATTAAATTCACGGTGAAGATTATCTGCTTCCTGTTCCCAAAAAACAGGCGAATTATCTTCATTAGACCACGCCATAGAAAGATGTATCGGATTTTCCGAAATAGGAAATCTATTTTGTGCAAACATCGCTCCCATCGCTTCTTTTTGCTGAAAAGAAGATCGTTGTTCTCCAATGTTACTATTATAGAAGACCACATGAGATTTTAGATCGTCTGCAATGCCTGTAACAGTATACACTCTATACTCATGTTTTTCTTTCCACTGTTGAAGCAGTGATGCTGAATATTTGACCCCGTCTTTATCCTTATCAATTGTTTTGTGGCAGTCATGGCACATTAACATCAGATTTTCGATGCTATTGATATTTTGCAGTTTTTTCTTGAATACTCCCCATCCTCTTGGGCCGTTTTCAGAAAAAGAATATATGTGCGCTTTTTCCGCAATATTCACTAATTCTTGGGTTATTGGAGATTTGTATAGCAGTCGGTTACATCCGTTGAATTGGCAGCGTCCGGCAGCTCGTGCCCACAACACCCGCTCCACTTCCGGTTTTACATATCTGATGACATCTATAATATTCTTATCGCTCATATTTACACTATCCTCACCACAAATTCACCGCTTCGAGCTACACATACACCGTCTTTAACAATAAAACATTCTGCCCAATGATCACCCAAATATTTAGTTGGCTCACTTCGCTTTTTTTTGCCGGGTTTAAAAGAGCATTCACCATCACTTGAATAGAAATCTCCTCTTAAACACCCTGCTATTGCAGCCTCTTCTCCAGTATTAACAATTTGCCAAAACACCTGAAATGGTGTCGGGACATTTGTTTTTGCCTTAAAGCAGATTCTTTTATTTCGTGCTATTGGATCGCCGCTAAAAATTTCATACTTGCTTGAACCATCCGAAAATACTCTCCATCCGTTCCTGTCGTAACTCGCGCTAATTGAAGCTTTATAACAAATATGCACCGACCATTTTGACTCAGGTTTCTGGCGATGAGTTACGTTAAACATTAACGGTTTAGGTTGAAAAACAGACAAACTTTTATCTTTATAACCGGAAATATCAAGAGCTCTAAAATAATGTTCTTCATTGAGTTGATTGGCAATGTCGAAAAAATCTTCCTTGACCCATGCTATCCACTGGAAAAATGCTTGGGCTCTTGCGTGATGGATTCCATTTTCCACTTCATGCCATTTGTCTGCAAAATTTTCCTCCGTATTAGTTGGATTCGGGATATACCATTTACCATTAGCAGTTCTTGTAATCCACGTATATGTTGATCGCGCCATTGTTTCGTCAAAGCGAAAATACGGTAAGATTTGATTAGCATGCTGTGACAGTGTATTTGTAAAGTTTTTCAAAGTCTCATAAATGGTAGTTTCGTTTCGGTAAATCTGCGCTGCTAATACAGTAATGATCATTGAGATCGGTTTGCATGATTCATTATTCATATTACTAAAGCGAATATCTCTATGCCTTTTTAATAATTGTATAGCTCGTTGTAATGGTGTTTTTACGTGAACATCCGGTACTTCATCTTGATTATTGAAAAACCTGTTTTGCCGATATTTTTCAAATAATGCCCGTTTTTGCATCTGCTTTACATTTTCAAAAGCAATTCTATTTTTCCCATAAAACCATTTTGCAAAATCTTTAGGATTACTGGAAGACCAATTGTAAATACCACTTTTGTTGCATTTGTTGGTAACCGCTATAGCATTTATGGGCTTAAAATACTCTTCACGAGCTGCGGGGAGAATATCCATGTGAAATCCAATGCCATCGTCTTCGGCATAGTTTAAAGTCCAGCAACGTCTACTTTCATCATCAAGCATTTTTCCGTAAGTACCGTGTGTCTTTAAGTGATTTCCGACAAGATGTTTTACCACACCAGGTGAAAATGTGCTCTTTTGGCGCTCCAGACGACAAACGATATCAATATCATAGTCTGCGTCCTTGCTATCCCTATATGGTCGAATCTCTGTTCCAAGTTTAAATGACCCCTGCAAATAGACATCCGGCAGACCCGCCGCATTTCTATCGCACTCTAATAGATAGGATTTCATGGAATCAAAACGCCCCATAGCCTGCCTATATTTGGATGGAGAAATATCTAATTTTTGCGCCGCTTTTTGAAGGGCTTCTTCCTGTGTAACAATACTATTCATGCTTAGTTCCCTGTTTTGAGTAATCATTTAAAATCCCCCACTTGATTATTTTTTGGGCATAAGGTAAATTAATAATGTGATAATATCACGGCGCATTGGTACCTCATTTTATGCAATATTGCGATATCTCATTTTATGTAATATAGTGATAATAAAAGTAAAAGTCAAGGGGAAAATAATATTATGTCTGGATTCAGTGAAATCTTGAAAAAAATCCGTGAATCAAAAGGGATAACGCAAGAGCAATTGTCTGAAAAAACTGAACTCTCTCAATCTGCGATTTCACAATATGAAAAAGGTTTGAGAACTCCGGTGCCGGCGGCATTAGATAAAATCGCCAAAGCGCTTGGCGTTGAAAAAGCTGTTTTTTTCCCATCACAAGGCTATGAAAAGGTTGCGTTGAATAGAACTATTAAGGGTATGACACCCGACCAAGTCAAAAGAGTAACCGAGTTTGCGGAATTTATTAAAACAAAGGAAAACGGTTCTAAGTAGGCAATATGGTTTCCGATGCTCTTATCTGCGCTAAAGCTGCTCAATTACGTGAAGATTTTGGCATTTCACCGGATGGGCCAATAGGTGATATTCGTGCTTTGATTCAAAAACAAGGATATCTTTATACAGAAACCCGTCTTCCTGACGGGTGTTCCGGTGAATCAAAAATCAATGCAAATGGGAATTATTGCATTACCTACAATAACACACTTTCTTTTGGCGAAAATTATCTACGGTTTACGCTTGCACATGAACTTGGACATTTTGCTCTCCATTATGACTATTTACAAGGCGAAAATTCACACCTATCCAGAGTAGAATTCAATTCCAAATCGGAGATAGAGAGGGAAGCGGATAGGTTTGCTATTCACTTTTTGGCTCCTGCGGAATCGTTTATTAAAGAAATGCAACATCGGGATTATTCACGAGAAACTATCTCGCATCTCTCAAATTTCTTTGGGATTTCTATTCATGCCACGATTCGGCATTTTATGGACTATACGGATCTTGCCTGTTCCCTTATTGTTTGTAATGAAAATTTCGAGATCGAATATGAACACAGATCCGAAAAAATGAATGCTACATATAAAATGCCGTTTTTAAACGGAAAACTCCTCGGTTCCACATACGCCTACGAATGTATAAAAAATAGCAAAGAGGTAGACAATAGCGAACTTATGCTATCCGACTGGTACGAAAATTTTCCTCATAAAATAGGCGCAACCGAATCGGTAATTCGATTGGCATATAATGGGAAGTTTTTAGCTATGGTGACTCCGAATTATTCCGATTTGAATATGTATTTGGAGGAGAGTGGTTATTGATTTATTGACAAATGAGACGTTGTTGGGAATACGATTTTACGAACACCTATTATCGCAGATTGCACAAATTTGCATTTATATGTCTACTGTTGTTTCGCTTTTACGACACCTATATAAGCATCAAGTTCAACAATTTGATTATCACGAAGTATTTTTGTTGCAATTGCCGTTCCTACAATACATGGAACACCAAGTTCTCGAGATAGAATAGCCGCATGGCATGTAATTCCACCTTGATCTGTAATAAATCCGGCAGCTCGTTCCATTGCTGAAATGAAATTAGGTGTAGTCATGTTTGCTACTAAAATATCGCCGGGATCTACTTTTTCACAGTCTGAATATGAGTTTACGATTTTTACCCTTCCAATAACACGACCCACTTGGCACACTGAACCTTTGAGCAAAATATTATCAGAATCACTTCCTTTGTTTTTAATACTACTTTTGTGATTTTCCACAAAAGTCGGAACAAAACTTTTTTGGAAACGATCAGCTTCTTCATCATCAAAGACATATAGTTTTCCTTTATGGAAAATAAGTGCATAACTTTTTGATCTGTTTTCTGCGAGAGCCTGTACTTCTTCACTTGTAATTTTTGATGCCATAAAAGATATTATTTCCTCTGTCGAAAGCATAACGATGTCTTCGACTGGTACTCTCTTTCTGCAAGCAATTTCAGTCAAAATAGTTTTTGTTCCATGATAACAAAGTAAATCAGTATGTTCGGTTAAAAGTGTATGGTAATATATAAATGTCCTAATTATTTTTGCAAAATGAAGTGCCTGCCCTTTAATATGATATTTGTTTATTGTGTCATTAAACTGTTTGTCATTTTCTTTGCGTACATTGAGAACTTTACACAATCTTTCGCTTAAATTATCTTCATTAATCAGCGAATCAATTCGTGATTCATAGTCTTTTGGAGTAAAAATTCTAATCGTTCTTTCAATTGGAGCAAGCATCCATCCATATTTATTTATGTGCAAATCAATGTCTTTTTGGATGTTTTCACCATTTTCTTTTTTTATTGCGATTTTTAATAAATCAACAGGTTCTTCACTATAAAATAAAGTGCCATATTCATTTGAACATGTGGCAATTTTGCTAAAAACATGAGTACTTTCTTCTGTGGTTAAAGAATACTCATTTTGTAACAATTGTAAAAACTTTTCTTCCAAGAAATCATCTATAAAATAAAAGGCAAATACCAAAGAGCGCCTGTATTCTTCTTCAAATTTTTTAGCTTCTGTCAACAAATCATTATCTGAGAGAACAGAAAAATTAAGATCGGTTATGCGCTTTATATATCGTTTTTCCCGCTTAACTACTTTTGCCCAAAGAGATGCGAAACGTTCTAAGAAAAAAGTCTCTTTCTCAATCATGGAATTCATACATGTTTTTAGCCTATCGCTTGCGCTTTTATCTTTAAATACTTCTCCTTTAGTTCGGACACAATCTTCGAATGTTCTGGAAAAACCGAACACTCTTTTGTGTAACTGTTCATTAGCAGCTCTCATCATCGCATGCATAAACATATAATGAAATTGCGTTTGAGTGTCAAATTTCCATTTTGTAATTGGAAAAAGTTCTGGCAATAACGCATCTATACTACCACGATGTGAATATGAAGTAACAGGACGACACTGTAAATAGAACAACCTACCTTTCTCAATTGCCCATTCAACATCAACAGGAAATCCATAGAGGCGTTCGAGTCGTTTTGTTCCTTTAACAAGGTTTTGTTGCAACTCAATAGAAATATTTTGACTACTATATACATTGTCCTCTTTGGCAATCAAATTGTCATTAGAATAAATAATACGATTGGGGATGACCCTTCCAGATACAAGGGCTTCCCCTTGTCCGGTAACATACTCAAGAACAACTTCATTTACACCACTAAGTGGATTACATGAAAAAGCAACACCAGCAAAGTCTGAATCCAACTGCTCTTGAACAATAACCGCAACCTGTAAATGTTCTTTATTTACATTCACTTTTCGAGCATATGTCAATGCTCTTTCCGAAAAAAGAGATGCAAAACATTTTTTCACACAACTAAGCAAATCTTTTTCTTCAACAAACAAATATGTTTCAAGTTCACCGCTCCAAGCAAATTTTTTCCCATCCTCACATAATGCAGAAGACCTAACTGCAACTTTGGTGTTTTTGGAGAAAACTTGGTAAAATGTTGATAGAATATTATCTTTAATTTCATTTGAAAAAGCACCGTCAATTATCGCTTGACTAAACTGATCAAGCGGCGTATTTATTATATCATTTGATTGACAATAAGCCATGAATACGTCACTGCCGATAATGAAACCGTCAGGTACCTTGTACTTACTGTTTATCATTTTTACCAGACTTGTTCCTTTTCCACCACAAAGAGGCAACTCACTTTGCTGTATATTGCGAAAAGCTTTAATCATTTTAAAATCTTCCTTTCAATTCCATAAATTGATTCTTCTTCAAAGATATCAAGGTGACTTTGGCCTAACGTCCTGAACACATTGCAACGACTGGCGCATCCTCCACCGCACCTTAATTTTAAAGAACAAGTCTTGCATTGCTTTGGTAAGTATTGTTTAGCTCTAAAACGCATTAATTCATTTGAATGTTGCCAAAGCGATGAAATCAAATCGTCTTCAGGAGTGCTTAGAATATTTCCAAGCTGATAATTAGGATCTGCTCCACAACGAGCAATATCTCCATTGCCATTAATTGATAAATCTGTTAAACCGCATTTGCAAGGTGTAACCAAATCATGATATGCTTTATCAACGATACAAAGCGGAAAAGGATCAACTAACTCAATCGGTATGTTGTACTTTTCTTTTATTTTTTTAATCTGTGACATTGCAATATTTATTTGACTTTTTTTTGGAGTGTATTCATCGTTTGAAAGAATTATCAAACCATCTTTGTCCATAATAGGAGCAATACACTGTAAAACATATCGCGTCACCTTAATACCTTTATGAGTTAGTTCTTCAATTGATGAAAAAATTTGGTTGAAAGTTTTAGAAGTAATGTTAAATGCAACTTCAATCTTAACTCCATTGTCTTGAAACTCTTTCGTAGCTGCAATAAGATTTTCATAGGAACCATCAACTGTAGAAACGCTATCATGTTGAATTGCACTGTCGCCGTGGATAGATATCATAAGAACATCAACAAATGGAGCAACTTCTTTCACTGATGTATTGGGGATACGTGCTGTATTTGTCATTAAGGTTATGTTCATCATTGTTGTGCGAGCATACTGAAGAATTTCAACAATCTGTGGATGTAACACAGGATCCCCACCCACAAATGAAAAATTTTTTACTCCAGCATTGGAAACGATATCGACTATTTTTTTAACATTTGAAAACTCTGCATGGCAAAAGCCACCAAGTCCGAATTTTGCATAACAAAAGCCACAGCAGTGTTCGCATTTTTCAGTTATATGAAAATATACACTTCTGAGCATACCGTTCCTTACTGTCATCCCACATCTCCCCAATACGTAATCTATAAACTTTTTGCAAATTGGCAAATGAGCTTTTTATACTCATTAAACGCTTCTGTTTGACTCGAAACATCATTTGCATTCAAGCAATTCTCAAAGGTGAAAGCACCTTTAAATTCAAACCCTGCATCATCTGAAAAGAACTTCAATGATTCAATAGCTTTTCCGGTGCTTACGCTTTCTTCTTTATTAGTTTGTCCTACAGTCACTACAAGAGATTTTTTATTGCTGAATATCCCTTTTCCTGCCAACGGATTCCATCTATCCATAAACACTTTTACATCACCGGAAAGAAGGCTCCATCGAGTAGGTGAGACAAATACTACTCCGTCTGCGATTTTCACCTTTTCAAGTAAACCAGAGACATTATCATCTTTGTGGCAGACCCCTGTTGAATCACAAGACAGGCAACCATCACAGTAGTCGATTTTGTAATCTGCAAGACAAATCATCTCTGTCTCAGCAGAACCCAAAACATCAATAGTTTCTTTGGTAAAAGAACCTATTTGTAGGGAATTTCCTTTTCGGGCACTACCGACAATAACAATTACCTTTTTCATGATTAGTTCTCCTTTGAAAAAATGTTTTTTTTATTGAAAAATTCGTTTACAATCGTGTCTATTGCACATGATAGATTTGGATGGTTGCGAACTTGCCGATGCATTAAAGCACGAGCAACGGCATAAGAAACATTTTCAATATCTGCTTCTGAAAGATTATCACGCTTTAAATTTGGATAAATTTTATTAGATTTAATATTCACTATCAAATCTTGCAATTCTCCACTAAAACTGCCATCAATTGCTACTAACAAATAGGGTGCTTTCAAATGAGCATTAGGGACAAATACATTTCGAGCATATATCTTGTCGTAGTAGCTTTTACCTGATCGAACATATTGTGTCCTTGGAGCAGAATCTTCAAATTCCGTATGTTCTCTTAATAATAAAGTAGAATTGAATCTTTTTCTAACCAATACTCGCTCTGCAAAAGCACCAATTGGATAAGTAATATTAAATCCGATACTTTCGCAGAACTCTTTGATAGTTATTGGCGCTCCGTTAAATGCTTTACTTGTTTCATAATAGGTTTTTTCACGATATTTTGAGTTGACTAAACCAAATGGATCAATGCTATTCTCATTACTCTGAACATAAAGTACAATTGGACAAGTTGCACTTGCTGAATCTTCAAATTTCTTAATCGTGCATATAGTAATTGAGTCTTCCGGCAAGCAAGACCAATTATAATTTTCTTCAAACATCGCCTTATCAGGATTCCAACAAAATAAGCGCCGTTTATGGGTTTCGCTGTCAAAACGCGCATAGCTTTCAATTGCATCTGTTGTCACAAAACAATCCGACAATGATTCTACCTTACCCAATCCGGCAACTTTTTTTTGTAACGGCGAAACGTCACATGTTAGATTTTCTACGACGCCTCCATCTTTATCAATCTGTCTTACCATAAAAGTAATTGGATCATCATCGTTTAAGAATAAACCTTCAATATAGTGTTTTACTGCATGTGCCTCATTTTTCTCCTCTTTACAACATGGCTTAAAAACAGTTTTAAACTCATTAATATCAATTAAGATAATCTGAGTACCAACAGGAATAGGGTTTGTTTTATTTTTGCGAATAAAAGCATTTTCCTTTTTGCTTGTAACAGAGACCCATATTTCTTCTCCAGAATTCAAATGACGTGTTTTGATTTTAACATTATCAGAAAGCATGAATGTTGCAAAAAATCCAATTCCGTGCTTACCTATATGTCCAAACTGTTCGCGACTCATAGTAAAGGCAGTATTATTATAAATTGAGTTACCGATACCTAAAAAACTGGTTTTCACAACTTCGAGTGTCATACCGATCCCATTATCTATAATGTAGACTTTTCCATCACGTTCATTAATCACGATTTCAATAAGCGGGCTCAAACCATTCGAGTAACCATCGCCACTTGCAGCTCTCCATCTACACGCATCAATGCTGTTTTGGATGATTTCTCTCAATCCCACCCTTGGTTCTCCATATAGACCCATTCCCAACAGATTTGTAACAACGGTCTCATAATTCATCCTAATCATAAAGTTAGGGATATAATCTGCAAATCGTTTCGGATCATCTGAAAACATCAGTCGTACTGCTATCTTGTATTTATCTTCAATTTCTGGGTAGTCTAATAAGGTACAACTTTCCCTAATTTCCTCCTCCAACCATTGGTAATATGCAAAAATATTAGATTGCACATTAAGGTAGTCATCCTCGTTCTTTCCAGGATTAGAAAATAGCCAATCAGCAATCGGAGTAGGATTTATAATGATTTTTTTATCATTATTTTTTGTATCGTCTGTGATTGTGATACCTTCGTTGATACCGTTGTTCATTGCCCAGTGATAATAACTATTTTCATCATCAGCTATATCGTAATTGTTAAATGTTGATTTAGGAGCACGATCTGGTGAAAAATCAAAAGCATCTGCAAGCCGAAGTAGCACTGCAATATAGATTGGATTATATTGCTCTTTACCAATTAATTTGTTTTTTGGTAGTGAACTCCCAATTTCATCAGCAGATTGCATATGTGATTTGCATAATTCCGTTAGATAAGAAAAAATAGGAGTGTTATTTATAAAAAACAAATCGCGAGTAGCATCATTTTCGAACCATTCTTTTATTGTATCCCAAGCTCTATTTCCGTGTTCCGTTCTAATCTTGTTTCTAAGGTATACTCTTCGTTCTTCTAAACGTTGATCTTCTTCCTCTCCATTACCTAAGTATTGAAGTACATAATCATTGGTAATACCCTTAATTTCGTTATTCATTACTTTTTCTGAAACAATCATTCCTACGTCATGAAACAAAGCTGAGTATATGCAAAAAAACAATTCTGTAGCATTATGGCTTTTGGGTTCTTTCATAAGTTCATACATTTTTTCTATGACTCTTAGCGAATGAAGATAGGAATGATCAGTGTAATGGGGGAACAAAATCTCATATGCTCTTAAATGAGGAGCGACAAGATGCATCGCTCTTGCGGCCAATTCAGCAAGAGCTTTATTTTTAGAATTTAAGAGCTTCCATATAGGCATACTTTTTAAAGCATCTAACGCAGTGTTTTCATATGTTACAGTTTGATTTACTATCACAATATTACTCCTCCAATAAAGAACGAAGTACATTAGTTATTTCAGATTTTAATCTTTTTACAGTAATCGAATCAACTGCACGAACAAAACCTTGATGTTTATAAATAATTTGACCAAATGAGATTATCAATAGAGCTGGCAACTCATCTAAATAGAATTTTTCCATTGCAAGGCAACACATATGGTTATGAGATTTGTCATTATCGTATAGAGTTACTTTTTGTGTATTTTCTTCCGTTGTTCGTGGTATATCATATTTCATGAAACATCTGTCATAAAGCGATTGAGGAATTAAATCAGTTATTAACACTGAATCAAAGCTACTTGCATGTCTGTCACCATCAGAAATTTCAAGAATTTGAATTCGTTTATTTGCTTCAAGGCAAGTTAAAGACTCTTCAATGTTAACTGTTTTGTGATCTGGATTATATGAACCGGAACCGAACCTGTCTTTGTCAAAAAAATCCTGCTCTACTTCGGTTTTTTCAATTTTTCGCAATTCCTCAAAAACCTCTGGCCAAAATCTATGCACTGTAAAAAGATCGCAGACAGAAACACATTTCTTTCCACAAACGTCAGGATCGCATCTATAAGGTAAAACGTCCCATCTTTCTTCCTCGTTTAGATTTTCGCTTGGAATTGTTCTAACAATTGCGCTCCTATACTTTCTACATTCCTTAGCAGCAGAACATTCACCGAGATTATCGCATTTCTTATAATTGAAAGTGATTTTTGCTTTTTCTACAGGTGATTTTAGCTTTCTAACACAAATACACCTTACGATATCGGTAATTACAAAATCAATCTCTCCATTTCGAACGATGTTGTTTTTCAAATATTTAGAAATATCTTCAACGCTCACACTTTCGTCAGGCATTGACAACGCTACAATTTCTGTCGCATGCTCTATACTATCAAATAAGAAGTGCGTATCAATTTTTGTTTCAGCCAAATAAACTAACTTGTTTCGCAATATGTTTCTAAGCGTCTCATTTGCAAGTTCATTTCTTTTTAAATCGTCAGAAAATTCAGGGTGTTTTTTTGAACATAGGTCATAAATCAATTTTTCGTAGCCACCAGCCTCTACCATTGTAGAGATAATAACGCCATTATCTTGGAGGAGATTTAGGGCTGAATTAATGGTAAACTCTTTTTGTTCATCGTCAATGTATGCCCAAGACCAACTGAAAATTATTATATTAAATTTTGAATTGTGTCTATCTGAAAGTAAATCTTCGAGTGTACCAATAACAGTCTTACATTTATTCTGCTTATTGTTCTTCATTAACCATTCATTCAAAAGATGAATCCTGTTTTGATCCGGATCAACAGCAGTGATATGTGCAACATCATTAATAATCCTCTTAGTAAATCGACCGGTACCACAACCAATCTCTAAAACATTTGCATCAACCCAAGGAGAGTGCATTTGGCAATTTTCATGCAAACACTTGTTTATTTCCTGAATTTCAATATTACTGGGATCGTAATATTGACTCCAAAGATCATAATTCGTTGCGTTCATAATAATTCCTCGTCACCACCTCGTTATCAAATAATCAAAATTCTACAAGACTATATCACCCCAAAAGGCCACCATCCCACATCAACGAAACTAAAACTACAAATCAATGGTATAAAATTAATCTATCAATAATTAATAGCAGTAGCAGGCATATTCCGCAAGCAGTCAAAACCAAACAACTATCCCAACCTCAACTCGCCCCCGTTTCGCTCAAACACCACGAAAAACGGACACAAGCCATAACAAAGCACCGTATGCGCCACTGTAGTATGAAAACAGACAGCATCATCAGTTATCAAAGCGCACTTTGCTCTTGTTAATTAATTGCAATAAAGAGCAACTGTACTTTGTTTGTACAATAATGAGAATGGAGATGTAAATGCCGTTTGATAAGAACCTACTGCCGAGAAGTCACTCTATTATGGTCTTAGAGTAACTGGACTGCCTGAC
>Ga0123356_10001754_pt1 | contig 23629 bp, 14 predicted proteins | sample TergutEmb28metaG_2_FD_92546 | JGI IMG/M metagenome (GOLD analysis project Ga0123356, IMG submission 92546) | Embiratermes neotenicus P3 segment gut microbial communities from Petit-Saut dam, French Guiana - Emb289 P3 | ecosystem: Host-associated > Arthropoda: Insects > Digestive system > Gut ...
CTATCATGAGCAAACAGAAGAGGAGCATTAATTTCATTTTCAAGTGGACGATTTAATATGTTGCTATCCTTATCGAAAGAACTTGGTGTCATAACAAGCACTGACAAATGCTCTGCTGCAATAAACCGTTTCACGCTCGAAATTTGCCCACTTTCATAAACAAAAACCTCAATTTCTTTTTCACGCTCATTGGCATAATATTGTTTAAAATACTCTTTTGTATCTTCCAGATTTGTTTTTGTACCTTCGCGTATGGGCACAGTGGGTATCAGAATGATAAACTTTTTATTGCCAAAATTTCTATTCAATTCAAACATTGTTTTAATGAAAGTGAACGTTTTACCTGTTCCGGTTTCCATCATTATATCAATGTTCTTTGTATCTTGTACAAGATGATTGCTATTCTGAACAGCGATATGTTCAGACATCACTTCACAGAATGGTTGATTTTGGTGTAAAGCATCAAAAATTCCAATTATATTTTGAATACAATCTTCTTGATAGGGCTGGACTTCGTATTGGAATTGCTTTTCTGTCATTTTTTTACACCATAAATTTATTGCCTTACTAATTTTCGGCGAAAATACTATTTTTCAACTTTCGGTGCTAATATAATCAATCGGATTTTTTTCAGGGGTTAAAATTTTCCCTTATTTTTCTATCCTCACATGTCCGGCTATAACATACAACGCTTAAATATACGCACAAAACATGAAATTTTTAAATTACACACAGACGGATAGAAAAGGTTGAGCCCATTGGTGAAATTTCGAGACCAAACGAGGCGCAATCCTATTAGGGATTAGATATTGGTAGAAAAAAGATTGCCACAGCAAAGAAGCCAAGTTTGAAGAGGAAAATCGCAATCCCAAAGGCGTTAAGGTGTTAATTTATTTTGGGAATAGGTTCATTTATTTTTAGAGCTTCTACAATCAATTTTGAGAAAGCTATAGGACGATTGAGCAAATCTAAAACTCCGCATTCTGCGGCGTTCTCGGGAATGGGATCACGTCGCGGATGTTGCCCATGCCGGTAATGAATAGCATCATACGCTCGAAACCAAGCCCGAAGCCGGCGTGCGGCGCTGTTCCAAACTTGCGTGTTTCTAAATACCACCATACATCTTTTTCAGGGATATGGAGTTCTCGGATGCGGGTAAGCAACTTGTTGTAATCGGATTCACGCTCCGAGCCGCCAATAATCTCTCCAATCTTCGGAAACAGCACATCCATAGCACGAACGGTTTTGCCATCATCATTCTGTTTCATGTAAAATGCTTTGATATCTTTTGGATAGTTGATTAAGATTACCGGTTTTTGAAAGTGATTTTCAACCAAATATCTTTCGTGCTCCGATTGCAGGTCCACACCCCATTCTACCTTGTATTCAAACTTCTTGCCTGATGCTTTTAGAATCTCTATTGCTTCGGTATAAGTGAGGCGCACAAACTCATTATCCAACACGAACCGCAGTCGTTCAATAAGTTCTTTATCCAACATGTCGTTTAAGAATTGAATATCATCGTAGTTGTGTTCCAGCACATAATGCAGTAGAAACTTGATGAAATCTTCGGCGAGGTTCATGTTGTCGGTAATATCAAAGAACGCCACTTCGGGTTCAATCATCCAAAATTCGGCTAAATGTCTTGGGGTGTTGCTGTTTTCGGCTCTGAAAGTAGGTCCGAAGGTATATACTTTGCCCAACGCCATAGCGCCGAGTTCCCCTTCCAACTGTCCGGAAACTGTCAGGCTGGTATGTTTTCCAAAGAAATCTTGCGAGAAGTCAATGCCACCCTCTGCATTTTTCGGAGGATTATTCAAATCGAGCGTGGTTACGTTGAACATGGCTCCGGCGCCTTCCGCATCGGAAGCGGTAATGATGGGCGTGTGCATGTAGAAATAGCCGTGGTTGTTAAAATAGGTGTGGATGGCATAAGATAATGCGTGACGCAAGCGCAGCACACAACCAAAATAGTTGGTACGCGGGCGCAAGTGCGCAATTTCACGCAAAAACTCCATGCTGTGCCCTTTCTTTTGTAGCGGATAGATTTCCGGATCGGCAGTACCGTAAACTTCAATCTCTTCTGCCAAAATTTCTACCGACTGTCCTTTGCCTTGCGATTCTACCAATTTCCCAACTACGCGCAAACACGCTCCGGTAGTAATCTGTTTCATAAGGTCTTCTGAAAAATGGGCAAGATCGGCAACCACTTGTATATTGTGTACAACAGAGCCATCGTTAAGAGCAATGAATGCCACAGCATTGTTCCCGCGTTTGGTACGCACCCAGCCTTTTACTTCTACCTGATTTCCAATACCGAATTTCTCTGGGGTTTTTAATATCTCTTTTATCATAATGAGTTGTTTGATAATGAGCGGCAAAAATAAAAAAATCTGCTACATTCAAAGCAAACCAGCCTGAAATTATTTACTCAATCGCTTTTGAATTTTCCTCAGCCAAATGGGTAAAACCATCAGCCCAATGGCTAAGTATGGATAGTATGAGATGGCACGCCAAAGCACGGCAACTGCAGCATGGGTGCGTTCGGGAAAGTCGTGCCGGAAAAAAGCGGAAACGCAGAGTTCGGCAATTCCGCTGGCGCCCGGCGTGGGGCTAATCAACAAAATAACCCACATTACCAATTGCTTGGCAAAAAATAGCCCCTGTTGCAGGATATGGAAGCCTAAGTCGGGATTGAGCGCCAATATTAAAAAGTTGAGTACCATGTAGCGCGCCGTCCAGGTTAAAGCAGTTGCCCCAAACGCTTTCGCCCAATATCCAAATGGCTTGCTTTTCAATTCTATTGAAGCCGAAATGAGATCGTCGCCGGTTTCTGCCATTTTGGATTGCCATTTTTTTAGAAATGAAACAGAAAAGAGTTTTACCAACCATTTTTTTATGCCGTTTGGCGCTACAAAGATCCCTAATGCTATTACGGTGGTCATGGCAATAATTACCCCATAACCCAAGAAGAAAAAGAGCATCGGACTGAACGGTAAGGAATCGCCAAAATGCACCAGATCTGTTCCCAAAATCAAAAGCAGTAATGCAACCATAACAATGTAAAACATTTCGTCTAACATAGCTGTAACGAGTGCAATGGCAGAACTTTTCCCCAACGATATGCCCTCCTGATTGATAAAATAGATGGCAAATACCGAACCGCCAACCATAGATGGCGTAACCGAAGAGGCAAACTCCCAAAGCATAACCACGTGCCAACCGGCTTTCCAACCCAGCTGTTTTTCGGTTAAAATGCGGATTCGGATAATGTACATCAAATCGCGCATTACCATGCAAAACAGCGCAATGAAGATATATCTCAAACTGATTTCAATCCCCTTTAAAACGCTCATGTCAAATTTTGAAGCAAGTAAGGAATAGACCGAAAACCCTATTCCAATGGCTATTGGGATTAAAACACGTTTGAAACTGAAAACCGATTTGATGTTTGGGGCTTGAGATTGCACTATTAACTATTTACAGTTGGTCTAACTGGTACATCTTTTTTGCAGCCAATAACTACGATAATCAATAATATCGCAACTGAAATGACTTTGAGATAGCGTTTCTTCATAACAAAATAATTTAACGGTTAATAAATTTCAATGAAAAGTAACGGCAAAATTATCATATTTTTTTTACCTCAGCAGGAATAAGCAGAAATTGGCTGATTGTGTTGAAAAAAACTATTTCGGCTGCGGTTTAAACTTTGACAAGTTGAGTATTTTTTGATAGTCAAATTCCTGCATAAGATTGGGGAGCGTAACCTCCGGATTGTTTTTCATATAACTTTGGATGAGCTTCCAGCCGATAAAGGTTCCCAATCTTCCCGGAGAATCATTTCCAAAGGGTTTTGTAAAGGGCGCCTCCTCAATGTAACAACGGAGGAGCGCATCGCCTTTTCCAAAAAGCTCGTTTTTCTCAATGATATAACTCCATGCGTTGCCTGTATAATCGTTCGCCCATTTGTATTTTTCTTCCGAATACCCAATAATAAAACGCTCGTGCAAAGCAGGAAACATCATTTCTGTGAAATATAACTTTTTCCCTTCAGTGATCATATTCTCAATCAGTGTTATGCGCGGCGCTTGCCCCAAATGTTTATACACCATGGCTTTTTTGAAAATGTCAATCGGCAAATAAACCGGCTCGCAACGCTCGGCAATATATAAGGGAAATGCATCCATTGCTTTATAATAAGGATTCTCTGCGCCCAAATACATATCAACGTTTGCATACAAAACGTCATCATAAATATAAACAGAAGGCATGTAAATATCTAACCCCGGGATGAGTGTGATAATTTTCGGAATAGAATCATCAGGATAAAAAACTTTGTAATATCCGAAAGCTGCTTCCAGCTCTTTTATAAGAGGATCGGTTTTAATAACTTTTTCAGCAGTTTTATAAAGCGCAATGATGACGGTGTCTTGCAAATATGCTTTTAACCCCTCCATCAGATTCGGATCGTTCCAAATATCAGGCTCAATAAGATAGGGCGGATATATCTTCGACAGTTGCTCCACCTCTCGTGGCAAATTATTTACATCTAAAGAGAAAAGATCTTTTTCGTAACGTAAAACAGATATATTCAGATGTTGTTTTACTTCTTTTAATTCTTTTGCGCTAATACCATTTTTTGGCGTATTATTTCTTACAAAAAATGAGAAAAAAATGGCAGATAATAAAGCAAAAACTGCAATAATGATCCAAAAAATCCGAGGTTTTAATTTCATATTTTCATTGTTTTCATAAAGAAACGCAAGGGGTTCTCTATTATTTTAACAACCCGCAACATATTAACATTTGCTTGTTTATTATTTGTAACAAAATTGTTGCGAAAACAGGTTTCTTTTTACGTATTTTTGTAAGCCGTAGAAATTTTTAGCATAAGGTATGAAAATCGTAAAATTAATTGCTTCTTTTTTGTTGTTTTTGGGAATATTAGTACTCATGGTTTGGGCAGGAATCAAATCGAATGACCAAACATGCAGTAAAATTTCTATCCTTATAAACAGTTCAGATGAAGCTAAACTTATCACAGAATCAGATATTTTACGTATCTTAAAACAGAATAATATGGAATGGGAAGGAAAAACGGTTAAAGAGATTGAGCTGTCATCTATCCATAAAATTCTTGCTAAAGAAAACTACATAAAAACGGTAGATAAAGTGCATCTTTTGGGCTCAAAATTACAAATTGAGGTTACCTTGTACAAAATTCTAATGGAAGTGCAGCCCAAAAACGGAGAAAAGTTTCTGCTGGATGTCAATGGTGTCTGTTTGCCCTATTCACCAAAAGTGGGAAATGATGTAATTGTTGCACAAGGCGCCATTCCCTGCACTTTAAAGAAAAAAGAAACCGTTACACTCAACGATCATGAACTTTACGAACTCTACACAGTAGCTTCGCTCATCCATGCAGATCCCTTTTATTCTAAATTGTTTCATAAATTGGACATAAATGATAAACAGGATATAACACTGTGCCCTAAAGTTGGAAAACTTCCTGTTTTGTTTGGCACAGCGCAAGATGCCCAAACTAAACTCAAATCGCTCAGATATATGTATGATGATGTGCTCCTGTATATGAGTGAAGATAAGTATGCACAGTTGGATGTGCGCTTTAAAAATAGAATAATAGCAACTAAATCAAAAACTTAATTATGGCACACAGTAGGGAAATTCAGGAACAGCCCCAAATTGTAGTGGGTTTAGATATTGGAACAACCAAAATAGCTGCAATTACCGGCTATCGAAACAGCGATGGAAAAATTGATGTATTAGGCTATGGCAAAGGCGACTCCACAGGGGTTCAGCACGGGCTGATCTTTAACATCAATAAAACCGTTGACGGCATAAACGTTGCGAAAAACACCGCAGTAAGCCGCTCTAATCAAGAGTTTGACTCGGTTTATGCCGGTGTTGCCGGACGCCACATCAACAGCATGGAATTTAAACACGTCATTACCCGAAGAAACGGAAAAGAAGAAGTGATTCGCCAGGAAGAGATTGACAAAATGGTAGAAGACCTCGAAAATATTTCAGTAAGAGCAGGCGAAAAAATTATCACCGTTATCCCTCAACGATTTGTTATTGACAGTATTCGCGAAACTACCGAACCGGTAGGAGAACTGGGAGAACTGATCGTAGGATATTTTCAAATTATTACCGGTAATGACTTTGAAATTAAGAAGATCATACGCTGCATCAACGATTGCGATCTTCAGGTGAATGACATTATTCTTGAGCCTATCGCCTCCTCTTTGGTGTGCCTCACTCAGGAAGAGAAACAGTTAGGCGTGGTGTTGGTTGATATTGGCGGCGGCACTACCGATGTGATCATTTACGCAGACGGTAACCCTGTATTTACAAAGGTAATTCCTATCGGAGGAAACGTGATTACCAAAGATATAGCAAATGTATGCCAAATTCCCGAAGACCTTGCGGAAAAGTTAAAGTGCGGCTACGGAACCTGTGTCATCGAAAAGAGTAACAAAAACAATTTCATCACCATTCCCCAATTCCACGAAAGCGCACCCAAACAGATCAGCGAGCCATATTTGGCAGAGATTATCTATTCACGGGTGCAGATGGATATCCTCAACCAAATTCAAAAAGCTATCTCTGAATCGGGTTATGAGAAGAAACTTCGTGCCGGCGTGGTGCTCACCGGCGGAGGCTCATCTCTAAAACATCTTAAAGAGCTGTGTCAATACACATTGCAACGCAGTACCCGCATCGGTATTCCCGATATCGGCTTTGTGAACTCCATCCCTGCAGAATTGAAGCACCCCATGTTCGCTACTTCGTTGGGGCTGCTAAAACATGGAATTCAAATTGATGAAGACAAGAAGATTGAAGGGGAGGAAACAGAAGCAGAAGGCAGAAAGCAGAAAGCAGAAGGGATAAAAAAAGAGAAGTCCCGTAAGAGCGAACCTGTGTGTTCGCCCATAGACAACAAAAAAAACAAAGATAAGCGAAAAAATACCCACAACAAATCTATTTGGGATAGTATTAAAGGGTTTTTAGATGAATTAACAGAAAAAACATCATAAATTAATAAAGTAATCTATTATGAGAGAGAAAATTAATTTTATGCCTGATTATGGCTCAAAAGTTACACAATCAATCATTAAAGTAATTGGTGTAGGCGGCGGCGGTGGCAATGCCGTAAAACACATGTACAAAGATGGGATCATCGGCGTGGACTTTTTGATTTGCAATACCGACAGAAATGCGTTGGAAGCCAGCCCAATACCTTCAAAATTAGTATTGGGGGAAAGTGGATTGGGCGCCGGCGCAAATCCCGAAGTTGCCCGCCAATTTGCCCAGGATTGTCGCGAACAAATCATAGACTTTATCGGCAGAGAAACTAAAATGCTTTTCATCACTGCCGGCTTGGGCAAGGGAACAGGAACAGGAGCTGCGCCTGTTGTGGCGGAAATAGCAAAAGATATGGGTATTCTCACAATTGCTGTGGTAACGCTGCCCTTCCGCTTTGAAGGCACTACAAGCGCACAGTTTGCAGATATTGGCATGGCAGAGCTGAAAAAACATGTAGATTCGCTCATTATCATTAAAAATCAAAATATTATCAAGTATTATAATGATGAAGAATTAGACAGGGCTTTTGGATATGCCGATGACGTGCTGAAAAATGCGGTGAAGTGTATCGCCGAATTGATTACCGTTAACTTGGAGCAAAATATTGATTTTAATGATATTAGTTCTATCATGCGCAACAGTGGCGCCGCTATGCTCGGCATTGCAGAGGCCAGCGGAGATAACAGAATTGACGAAGTGATTGAAGGAGTATTGAGATGCCCGCTACTGACAGAAGAGCATATCTCTAACGCCCGAAATTTCCTCTTCAGCATCAGCTACGGCTCGGAACAGAAACTGCGTATCCGCGAATTGGAAAAACTTACCGATAAATTTGAAGAGCTTAAAAGTCAGAATTCTCACGTTATCTGGGGAAGAAGCGAAGACCCTGCCTTAGGAAACAAAATCAAACTTTCGGTAATTATTTCCAAATATGATACAGCAGAAACCAAAGTGTATGACACCGTTACATCGGTTGATGTTATCTATGAAGGTGATAAGCAGCAAGATGCGAAGATTGTGGATAAAGGCACTACAATTACCTCAACCTCAGCCCCTTCAAATATGAGACCCGTAATAAATGATGAACCGAAAATTCCAATAAAAACAGAAGATGATTTCGGATTTCTGAACAAACCCGAAGTTCCTGAAATTAGGAGAGAAGTAGTACATGAACCTGCTTCCGGCGGATATTTTGCAGGCCCTCAAAAAATAAGAAGCACTTATGATCTTAAATATGAAGATGATAAACAATTTTCGTTTTTGGTTGATATTCCGGCAATTCAACGGTTAAGGGAAGACAACAAAGAAGATTTTCAAGATAAAGCCCTTCAAAACAACCGTCCTTCCTCTTTGATGATTGAAGATGATCTTCATGATTTTTTTAAAAACTTGCCGGATTAACAACCGGAGCTTCTTTTATAGAAGCACGGAGATAACAAGGATAAACCGGATTTCAGGACGAGACAGTAGATTTTTTGGTTATCGCCCCAGCCCCGCACTCACCCACACACAGTCCACACTTAACGCATTTCTCCACATCAATAACATGCTGCTCGTAAGGTGTATATGGAATTGCGTCCGTTGGGCAGGCTTTGGCGCATTTGGTGCAGCCGGTGCAATTTTCATTCACAACATATTTCACCATAGCTTTGCAAACGCCTGTAGGGCAAATACCTTTGATATGCTCTTCGTACTCTTCGCGGAAATATTTCAGCGTGGTTAAAACCGGATTGGGCGCAGTTTTTCCTAACCCGCACAGGGATCCCTTTTTTACACTCAACGCAAGCACTTCTAATTTGCTTATGTCATCTGCTTCTCCTTTGCCGCTGCAAATTTTATCTAAAATATCAAGCATTCTGCGAATGCCGACACGACAGAATGTACATTTTCCGCACGACTGTTCGCAGGTGAAGCTCAGAAAATAGCGGGCAACATCTACCATGCAGTCGCTTTCGCTCAACACAACCAACCCTCCGGAACCCATCATGGCGCCCATGCTATAGAGTGCATCGAAATCAATGGGTGTATTGCATAAGTGCGCAGGGATGCAGCCGCCGGATGGTCCGCCAATTTGTACTGCCTTAAGTTTTTCGCCACCTTCCACACCGCCGCCAATATCTTCAATAATCTGGTTCAGCGTTATACCCATGGGAACTTCAATCAACCCGCCATGGCGGATTTTTCCTGCCAACGCAAACACTTTCGTGCCTCTGCTACTAAGAGTGCCTGTTTGTGCGTAATGCTCAGCTCCATGCTTAATGATATAAGGGATTTGGCTCAACGTTTCTACATTGTTCACTAACGTTGGGCAGTCGTTAAGTCCTTCAACGGCAGGGTAAGGCGGTCGTTGTTTTGGAAATCCGCGCTTTCCTTCCATAGAGGCTATCAGTGCGGTTTCTTCGCCACAAACGAATGCGCCGGCGCCTTCAAAAACAGATATATGGAATGTAAAACCGCTTTCTGCAATATTTTCGCCCAACAGACCTCTTTCGTAGCACAGTTGAATGGCTGTGCGTATCCTATGCACTGCCAGCGGATATTCTGCCCGAATGTAAAAAAATCCCTTTGTGGCTCCAACGGCGTAGCCGGCAATTATCAACCCTTCAATTACCCGAAAAGGATACGATTCAAGGATCATGCGATCCATAAACGCGCCGGGGTCGCCTTCATCGCCATTGCAAATCACATATTTTTCTGTTGCTTTGGAAGATGCCGTAATGTTCCATTTTTCTCCTGTAAGAAAACCGCCGCCGCCGCGTCCGCGAATGCCGCTACTAAGGGTTAATGCTGTTACTTCATTGGGTTTGTACGATGAAACTGCTTTTTTTAATGCGTCAAAACCGCCGTGTTCAATATACTCATCAATATTCAAGGGCGCTAAAAAGCCACAGCCTTCAGTTGAAATATGCTTCTGTTCCGAAAGGAAATTGTTGATAATGCCGGTTCGTTCCTGTTCAGATTTCCAAACCACATTATCCCACGTTGTATCGGTATGGAAAGTATCAATATGATTCAGCAGGTTGTTTTTCAATCGTTTAAAACGCCCTGCGGGTTTAAAGTGATGATGCAGAATCTCTTTTATTTCGGTAGGCTTCACATTCGGATAGCGCACTACTAAGCCATCGGGCTGAACTACATCAATTAAAGGTACTTTATTGCAAACGCCCACGCAGCCCACCGGCTTGATGTTCACTTCAATACCCAGTTCGTGAGAGGCGTGATGCAGCTCCTGAAAAATAGCCGATGAGCCGCTCGCCTGACAACAGGAACCCATACCCAACCGTATCTCTCCGGCAATGCGTTTCTGTTTGTTTTGCACATCTTCTTTCTCTTTTTCTTCAACTTGAGCGAGGAAATCTTCAACCACTTCTTTTATTTTTCCGGGCTGAACATGACCATAAATTTTCTCGTCAATTTGCACCACCGGCGCCAGCGTGCAACATCCCAAACAGGCTATTTTTTCGATAGAGAAGAGTTTGTCGGCGGTGGTAATATTATCCTCCTCCATTTTCAATTCGCGACGAAAAGCATCGTAAACATTCCCTGCGCCCTTCACGTGGCAAGCCGTGCCGGTACACACTTTTATCAAGTGCCTTCCATAGGGAAAATGCCGAAACTGAGCATAAAACGTGGAAACGCTGATAAGTTGTGTACGGTCAATTTCCGTTTTTTCATACACCTGTTCAATGGCATCGTACGGCAGATAGCCAAACTCGTTTTGAATGGCTTGAAGTATAGGGATGATATTACTTCGCTGTGTGCCAATACGCCGGATGATGGCGTCGGTTGGGGATATGAAATCGGGGGTATGGCAATTGCAGTTCATTCTTATTTTGCTTTATTTTTAGTAATACCAATTAAAATCCTGATTCAAATGAAACACAATACACACTTTTTTCTGTTTTAACCACAATCTTCTTGTCGGTAAATGCCGGCGTTGCAAACGTTTTTTCCTTTGTTTCAAAGGAGTTGATCAGGCTAAAATCGCTTTTTGCAGAGAGAATATGCACTTTCCCATCCGTGCCGATTAAGTAGATTTTTCCTTCAACGATTATCGGCGATGAGCTAAATTCGGAGTCCAATTCCATTGTTTTTATCAGTTCTCCGGTTTGTGCATCAAAACTTGCTACCACTCCATAAGAAGTGGCTATAAACACAAAATCTTTAGTGGCTACCGGACTGGCAATTTCGGGTAAAAATTCGTCGTTCTTCCAAAGTACTGAGCCATCTGTGACGCTGATGGCGGTCATAGTGGCATATTCGGTGGCTGCAAAAACAATTCCGTTGGCGAATGCAGGGCTTGCCGCCGGCTCTCCCGACATACACTCCACCCGCCAATTTTGTTCTCCAGTACTTGGATTATAAGACGTAACGCCCGGATTGCCAGTCAGAATCAATTGCGGTTTGTTGTTAACCATGACAATGACCGGACTGCTCCATGACGGATTTCTTTCCGGACGCTCTTTTGTCCAGCGCTGACTGCCGTTTGTCAAATCTAATGCGACTACTTTTTTTATATTGCGATTGTCATATTGTATGAATAACGTGTTTTCAAAAATAAGCAGTGACGACGCATATCCGTAGGGATTGTCGGGTACGCCAATATTCTTCGCCCAAAGTTGTTTTCCGTTCATATCGGCACATATCAAATCTCCTGTGGCAAAGATAGCGCAAACCACCTTGCCATTGGTGGCTACGCTTGAGGCTGCCAGTCCGGTATCATCTGATGTTTCAGGAACTTGTTTCGGAGAACCTTGAATGTTTTGAGCCTCCAATTTCCACAGTTGTTTACCGGAACTTAACTCATAGCAGAACAGCTCACGAACATCTTCATCCGCACCCGAAAAGAAAACTTTGTTTCCACTGATTACCGGTGAGTTATATCCTTTGCGCGGCACATTCACCTGCCAAAGGATATTCTTGCCGGATGATAAATCCCATGAGACCGGAATATTTTTAGCATTGCTTATGCCGAGCGAGTTGTTTCCTCTGAATCCGTTGTGGGTAACTTTTGAGATTTCAAGGGCATCTGTTGGGGTGTTTTGAGATTGGGTTGTTTTTATAGCAGAATCATCCAAATCGATTTGTTCGACCAGTTCGACTGCTGTATCTGAAACATTTGAAATGAATGTATTTGTTTGCTCTTTTTGAATTGTTTTTTCAGGGTTTATTTTTTTCAGGAATGGCGAAGTGAGTATAGCAAAAACAACTCCGCCTGCTGCCAATCCGCCTGCTATCCAAACAATATACTTTCTCGTTTTTGATTTAATTACCCAATCATCAATGGCGTCAATATTTTTATCGGGAAGATGTTTGTTTTTAGCGAAATAGACTTGTATGGAAATCACGAATATCACCACCATAACTAACAGAATGGCAACGCCGGTCTTTAACCTGTTGAGGTTGATAAAATAGGCTTTTCGCGCCAGCAAATCCAGCTCTCTGATTTGTTCCTGCCATTGCGGGTTATCGCCGTATTCTTCGTTGGCTTGTTTTAGTTTTTCAATCATTTCTACAGTATTCGAGCTGCTAACTTGAAAATAGTTAGTTATCAGCATAATGGAAAATACGATGATGAAAATTGCTGATACAAGGGCGATGTTTCTACTTAGTGGTTTTTTCATTGTGATTTCGCAGGGTTTTATTTAACATGGTGGTGGCTTTATGAAGGCGAGGTTCACAAAAGTTCGGACGGGCAATGCACTTGCAAATACGCACAAAGCTGTCTGCGGGCTTACACCCCCGCTTTCATATTTCGCCCGGCAGCTTGGCGCAGTGGCGGCTTCACTGACGTTCCTGCGGGAGATAAACGTGCAATTACGCACAAAATTGTCTGCGGGGGTAGTGCCGCCATCCCGCAAAACCGCCCGTTATAAGCAGTGGCGTGCCATTTACGTTTTCTTTCCAATTCAACAATTATTTTAAAAATTCCTTTTTTGTTTTTGTCATTAGTGCTTGCGTTTTCATTATTGGGTGGTGGGTGGGTTCGGATAACTCTGTCTCGTCCTAACAGCCTTGTAGAAATTGGATACAGTGCTTTTTTAGGTTGTTCCAGTTTAATTTCAATAACGCTCCCAAACAATGTTACAAGTATAGGAGGGAGTGCTTTTTCCTATTGCTCTAGTCTAACTTCCATCTCTCTTCCAACTAACATTACAAATATTAGAAATCAAACCTTTTATTTATGCAGTAGTTTGGCATCTATCACCCTGCCTAATAGTATTAGAAGTATTGGAAGTATTGCTTTTGCCTTTTGTTCCAGTTTATCTTCAATTGCTCTTCCACCCAGTCTTGAGAGCATTGATTATTGCGCATTTCAAGACTGTTCAAACTTAAAGACAGTTAATTACAATGCAATAAATTGCACGAATTTATTTCCCCATATGTCTTTTTTTACAGGCTGTCCAATTACTACCTTAAATATAGGTGATATGGTTCAATTTATTCCAGAGTATGCGTTTGCTACGTTTACTGGATATAGTAGTTTAAATTTCATCACTACATATGCCGTAATTCCTCCATTGATTTCTTATTATGCTTTTCTTAATGTACTAACAAATACTTCAGTTTATGTTCCCAACGAAAGTTTGGACTATTACATAAATGCTTCCGGATGGGGTGATTATTTTACAAATATTAGCCCACTGGACATTGATGAAAATAAAACAACTTCTAATGTTACAATTTATCCTAATCCAACCACAGGAGAATTGAATATTATGATGTCTGACACTCAATATGAGATGTCCGACCTGATGATTTGTGATATTCTTGGAAAAATTCAGAAAATAGAAAAACAAAAAACAGAAAACACAATTGATATTTCTCACCTTTCGGCAGGCATTTACTTTGTAAAAATAAGCACCAAAGCTGGTGAAATAGTGAGAAAGATAGTGAAAGAGTAGCGGTGGTCGCTTGACAGAAAAGGCACCATTGTCGGACAGTGTCGTGGGAAGGCAACCACAGCCACTAACGGGCGTAGCCGTTGCGCAACCCTATTTTTTCAAATATAAATCTCAATACTTGGCAAAACTTGATTTCAAAGCGGGAAGCGTATGTTCGTATTGTCATAATCGTTACATTTCTAAATTTCGCTGCAAAATAACGTTTTATTTTTCAAATATACAAACCGGCATATTGCCTGTCTTTCAGCCCTTATGCCCGATTTGGAGCGATAGTGACTGTTTGAACTTGCCAATTCCTTCTCTGTCAAACCTGAATGACCTTGCCGGAGTGGGCGCGGAGGCAAGCGACCAGCACTATTTCTTCACCACCTTTCTCATCAATTCGCCTTTCTCGGTGTTTATTTTCATAAAGTAAATGCCTGCTGAAAGATACGAAATGTCAATTATTTGATTAGATGATTTGGGGATTAGATGATTAGATGACAGCTTTCTACCATAAACATCAAAGACTTCGATGCTCTCAACTGATAACTGATAACTGATAACTGATAGCTTTCCGGTTGTTGGATTTGGAAATAATACAATGCTCCTCATTTCGTTTTCCGAAACGCCTACGTCGTCTATTAAAATACTCAATGTTTTGGCGTCATTTCCCGCGCTATTTGTAGCTTGTACTTTGAAATTAAAGGTACCTGCTGTGATAGGTATTCCCGATATTATACCTGTTTCCAAAAGTGTTAAACCGTTTGGCAAACTTCCGCTTTCCAGTAACCATGTAATAGGCGCGGTGCCTGTGGCTTCGAGGTGTGTACTATATTCCGTATCGGTTTTGCCATCAGGAAGTGTAGTGGTAGTAATGGTAGGGGCTACTGCTGCAGCGGTTATAATAATGGAAAAGGGTTTAGTATCACTGCCCACGCTATTTGTGGCTTTCACTGTAAAGTTAAAAGTGCTTTCTGCTGTAGGTATGCCGGAAATTAACCCATCTGTTGAAATGCTTAACCCCACGGGCAGATTACCGCTTTCCAACGTCCATGTTATGGGTGTAGTGCCGGTGGCTGAAAGTTGTATGCTGTACGCTGTACCTGTCAATCCACTCGGAAGTGTTGTGGTTGTAATTGTGGGAGGCTCAAGTACCAAAATTGATAACGCTTTTGTATCGTTTCCGACACTATTTGTGGCTTTTATCGTAAAATTAAATACTCCCGCTGCAGTGGGTGTACCGGAAATTACTCCCGCTGCCGAAAGTGATAACCCTGTGGGTAAATTACCGCTACTCATCGACCAATTAACAGGTGTAGTCCCTGTAGCTGTAAGAGTTTGGTTGTATGATGTTCCTACGATGCCGTCAGGTAGTGTAGTAGTGGTAATTACAGGCGTGGCAGATACTGTAATCGCCAATGCTTTTGTATTATTGCCTGCCATGTTTGTTGCCTGTACCGTAAAATTATATGTACCTGTTTCTGATGGTGTACCGGAAATTACTCCCGCTGAAGAGAGTGATAATCCTGTGGGTAAATTACCGTTACTTAGCGACCAATTAACAGGTGTAGTCCCTGTAGCTGTAAGCGTTTGGCTGTATAATGTTCCTACAATGCCGCCGGGTAGTGTAGTGGTCGTGATTACAGGTGGGACTCCGTTTATCGTAATCGCCAATGCTTTTGTATTATTGCCTGCTAAGTTTGTTGCCTGTACCGTAAAATTATACGTGCTTACTTCTGATGGCGTACCGGAAATTACTCCCGCAGAAGAGAGTGATAATCCTGTGGGTAAACTGCCGCTACTCAGCGACCAATTCATAGGTGTAGTCCCTGTAGCTGCAAGCGTTTGGCTGTATGATGTTCCTACAATGCCGTTAGATAGGGTAGTGGTTGTGATTACAGGAGGGATTCCGTTTATCGTAATAGATAATGCTTTTGTATCTGAGCCGAAACTATTTGTTGCTTTCACAGTAAAATTTGAAGTGGTTACTGAAGTTGGCGTACCCGAAATGATTCCACCTGCCGACAAGGTTAATCCATTTGGCAAATTGCCCGATTCCATTGACCATATTATTGGATCAGCGCCTGTTGCCGTAAGTGCTTGGTTATATCCAACATCTATTGTTCCATTCGGTAAATTTTCTGTTGTAATCATTGGGTAATTAGACAACAGAAGATGCTCGGGCATAATTACAGCATTACCGAATAAACCGGGTAGTTTTCCGTCTTCGGTTGTCCAAATATCACTAACAAATCGCCCTCCAAGCGTACCGTCCGCATTTATCTCAAATATTGTGCTATTTGCACCATCTTGGTTTGAAGCTCCTATAAAACTCCATTCTGTTCCTCCACTGGGGTTTATCATGTTGTTAAAAGCAATGTTGTTTGTGAATGGACCTCCTGAATAACGATATCCTATACGTCTATAGTAACGATTCGTACCAATGTCACTGTTTATCTTTGGATTCAAACCCGCACAATTTGATACACTGCTAGAGTATTCAGCAATCTCCCCAACGATTCCGCCTGCATAAGAATACCGACTATAAGCATAACAATAAGCGCTAATCGTACCTATTGAATAACTCTCTAATATGCTCCCTATATTGTATCCCACTACTCCACCCGCATGAGCACTAACATTAGCCAAGAAATTAACATTGTCAGCAAAAGAACTAACGCTATCCGTTGAATAGCAACACTGTACGATACCTTCATTACGACCTGCCACTCCTCCCGCATAGGCACGGGCAAAGATAGTACCAGTGACAGTAGAGCTAGCAGAAGCGTTGATTGTACCTGTTGAATAACAAGCCGACACGCTGCTTCCGCTGCCCCGATTGTTACCAACTACCCCACCTGCGTAAGAATAAGCGTGACCTGAATTATTAATTGTAGCCTTAATCGTACAAGATGAAAAACAATTTGACACGGAACCTTCATTGTCTCCCACAATCCCGCCTATATATATTGATATTAAAAGAGGGTCGCCAAGCATTGTAGTTAAACAACTAATTATACCGGTTGTATAACAATTCAACACACTACCTCGATTATTAGCCGCTATTCCACCCACACTTATACCGGTAGTTGAAAAATGAACATTGAGAACACCAAGATTTTTCACAATCCCGGTATTACCAATAATTCCAAACAGCCCCATGTAATCGGTTAAATCTGAATCAGTGTAGTTAAGATTGCTGATTACTTTGTCGTTTCCATCAAAAACGCCCATGAAAATTCGGTTAGCAGCATTGCCAATCGGTGTCCAATTTTCTGAAAGTGTTATGTTATTTCCAAGCTTGTAATACACTCCTTCATTAGCGTAAGGCGCTGTACCTGCATTTACATACGTTGCCAACTGTGCAAGTTGTGTCTCTGTTGTAATAATGTATGGGTCGTCTTCAATTCCACTGCCTCCGGAAAATTGTGCCATCAAGGTTATTGGCGTAATGAGAGTAAAAAATAAGAATAGTTTTTTCATTTTTGTTTTTTTAATTGTTTGATTAATTGATTTTTTAATTAGGCTGCAAATATCGGTAAAATTCTCTAATTATGCAAAAATAGATTTCATTTTTTTACTTTTTTTGCCGCTTTCATCGCTTCATTTACTTTATCAATAGCGGTTTGAGTGCTTGACAAAAGATCTGTTGTGTTAATCTGATTGCCCACTGCACGCTCCATCCAAAGTTTGGGGGTTACTCTTCCCATGGCGTACATTCTGCACACCTCTTCACCGAGGTTTTCGTTTTGTAAATAATTACCTATCTGGAAATCAATAATATGTCCGATTGGATAAGCGGATAAGTACAATGGAGCATCAATCATGTGAGAGTAAATAGCCAAAATAGTTTGATCCCGTATGCCAAAAACAGGCGCATAGTATTGATTCCAAACCTCTTTAGCAATCCGCATCACAGCATATTTTAATTCACTTGCATCAGTATCAGGGTTTTGGTACATCCATTGCCACACTTTAATATCCACTAAAGAGACGCCCATAATTTCGTAGCAACCCCAAAAAATATCAAGTGTGTTTAGATCTTCCAATAATTCATCATTATTCACATACCCTAATAGATCCATATCTTTTTGCTGGAAAGTAAAAGCCAAAGCTTCAGTGAAAGCAGTGTTGGGAACCCCTTTTAAGAAATAGTTGGGAACGTCGTGCAGAGAAATGGTTTGTTCTACATTATGTCCAAACTCGTGAATACCAATGTTGTATCCTTTATAATCCATGCCATCCACAAAACGGGTTCGCAACATGGATTTGTCCGATTTCATTTCTGCGCCCCAGGCATGCCCGGCGCCCACCGACGGATCAACCTGTATAAATTTGCAAATATAGTCGGCTTTTTTGGACGTAAATCCCAATTTTACCATAATGTTGGGTAAATCCTTTTGAAATGCAGCCACGTTCGGATATCTTGTGCGAACCACCATATCTAAAGAATCTTGATTTATAGAGCTTCTCGATTTAAAGCCATCATACCAAATATCAAACGGTTGCAATTTTCTTCCTAATCTTTTAGCGATAATTTCCGCTACTTGCTTTACTTGAGAAGAACTGACAAGCGAGATGAAAAGATTTTCAACATCTTCTAATTTCATTTCCAAATCGCTTTCAAAAGCTCTTGAAATATAAGTACTTCTGCCTGCATAACATTTATCGGTAGCGCTTACGGCTTTAAAAATATTGAGCAAGTGCTGGTATCTCGTGTTGGGTTCGGGCGTACTTTCAATTTCAACAATATCGTGCAGAAAAGTTTTGTTTATAACAGGCTTCCAGTAATACCCTTCCATTTCATTCATAATCTCTGATGGAATGGATTGATCAATAATAGCTTTCATCACTCCATAGATTAGGTGCTGTTTAATCAGCCCTGTTTCCTTGTCGGCGTAGGCAGCTTTAATTTCATCGCGAAGCCCCCAGTGGGAAATCAATTTTGTTCCATTTGCCCAATAACGGCTGTTAGAACCGTTGGCAATTAACCACATGGGGATATTGTAGTTAGCGATATAATTATCAGCGTTGGCAACGGCAACGGCAATATTTTGTTTCAAATTTGCCGGCACACGCGACTGAAAATAGTCGCCCAAACGAACATATCCCCATTCTGTTTCGCTCCAGTTATGTCCGCTGCTCTCTTTCTCATCCAAATTAAAATAGGGAAAATTCAGCGCAATGATTAATGCAATTTTGGTTGCAAACATATCATCAGAGAAATGTGCGTTCAGATCATAAGCAGCAAAAAGTTCATCAATAGGCAAAGGATTGTATCCCACTACCTGCGTTGGGCGCAGCAACTCGATGGAAATGCGGTTGTTATGCCCGAAAATAGTTTCAAAATTTGTTGCAATCCTGTCAAAAAGCTGCTTTTTATCTTCTTTTGTTTTGCAAAAATTATCTATACAAAAATTGAAGAAATCGGTTTCTGTGCCGTCAGTATAATTCCAAAGCATAGCCGTTTGTTCCACTCCTCTTTTTATAGTCTCTTTAGAGATGTCGGTGTTTTTTGAAAGCTCCTGAACAGTCTTGTTTCTTGTGGCATCGAAAATAAATTGTGCATTCATTGTAAAAAAATGTGTCATAAAAATAATTGACATAATAATTGTAAAAGTTTTCCTCATTGATATATTTTTTTGGTAATTAATAATTTACTATATTTTCTTTTGGGGTTAAAAAAGTTCGCGAAGATATAAAAAGATGTCTAATTATTTTCGATAATTGAGGAAAAACACCTTTTAAATCTTTTCCTATCTTTGCCCTCCATTTTTAAAAGCTATAACTTTTTGATATTATGAACGAAATCATTGCAAACGAGGTAAATTTTATTCCGCTTTTTTCTTTAGAAGATGAAGAAAAACTTAAAAAAGAGCAGGTAAAAGAGATGATCCCCATTCTTCCATTGATGAATACGGTACTTTTTCCGGGTATGGTCATTCCGATTACTGTGGGGAGAAGCAAATCTATAAAACTAACGCAAGAGTATTCACGAAGCAACCACCCAATCGGCGTTATTACGCATAAAGACAATGAATTGGAAGAGCCCGCAAAAGCAGATTTGTATGCGGTAGGCACATTAGCCCGTATCCTCAAATTTATGTCTATGCCCGACGGCAGCGTTACTATTATAGTTCAGGGCATTAAGCGCTTTGAGCTGCTGGAAATTGTGGAAACTGAGCCCTATTACAAAGCACGGGTATGTGAATACGTTACAAAGGAATACACCTCAAAATTAAAAGCTGACTCCGATTTTCAGGCGCTTATCGGCTCAATTCGCGATACGGCGATCTCTATGATCAGGTTGTCGCCCAACGTGCCCCGTGAAGCCTCCTACATGCTTCAAAATATTGAAAGCCCTTCATTTTTAATGAATTTCATCGCCTCCAACTTGTCGGTTACTGTGGATGAAAAGCAGTCTATCTTGGAAAATAAAGATATTATGGAGCGCGGAAAAGTGGTGCTGAAGTTACTGAACAAAGATTTGCAAATGGCGGAGCTGAAAACGCAGATTCAAAGTAAATCGCGGGAAGAGATGGACAAGCAAACGCGAGAATATATGCTCAATCAGCAGATGAAAGCAATTCAGCAGGAGTTGGGCGGCTCGCCGGCAGAAAAAGACACCAGCCAACTGACAGAGCGCGCAAAAGCTAAAAAATGGAACGACGAAACCAAAGCGCTCTTTGAACGCGAACTGAAAAAGTTGCAACGCACCAACCCCATGTCGCCCGACTATTCTATACAACTTAACTATTTGGAATTGATGATAGATTTGCCTTGGAACGAGTTTGGTGAAGATAATTTCGACTTGCAAAAAGCGGCTGATGTATTAGACAGAGATCACTTCGGTTTGGAAAAGGTGAAAGAGCGCATTATTGAATATTTGGCGGTACTGAAATTGAAAGGGGATATGAAGTCTCCGATTTTGTGTTTGGCAGGACCTCCGGGTGTGGGCAAAACATCGCTCGGGAAGTCAATAGCTGAGGCAATTAACAGAAAATATATCCGCATGTCGTTAGGTGGTCTGCGAGATGAATCGGAAATTCGCGGGCATCGAAAAACCTACATTGGCGCTATGCCCGGACGCATTATACAAAGTATGCGTAAGGCAGGACAGGCAAACCCTGTGTTTGTATTAGACGAAATTGACAAAGTGCTCGGTATGAACGTACAAGGCGACCCTTCCGCCGCATTGCTTGAAGTGCTTGACCCTGAACAAAATTCTACCTTTTACGATAACTACTTGGAAACCACATTCGACTTGTCGAAAGTGCTTTTTATTGCTACGGCAAACAATCTGGGGAACATCCATCCTGCCCTGTTAGACAGAATGGAAGTAATTGATATAGCAGGATATATGATAGAAGAGAAGTTAAATATTGCGCAAAAACATTTGATACCGCGCCAATTGAAAGAGCATGGCATGGAAGAAAATGGACTACAATTTTCAGATGAAATATTGGAACGCATTATTACCGACTATACAAGAGAATCGGGAGTGAGAAATTTGGAAAAGTTGGTTGCCAAAATGATACGCAAACGCGCTTCGCAATTTGTGCGGGATGGAAAACTGGAAAAGGAGATTGCTATTGCCGATTTGTCGAAAACGTATGGAGCGCCCATCTTTCAAAAAGAGCGTTCATTAGACAATAGTGTGCCGGGCGTGGCAACAGGCTTGGCATGGACTGCCACGGGCGGAGAAATTCTCTTTGTGGAATCGGTAATCAATCAAGGTAAAAACGGCTTGACGCTAACCGGAAATCTTGGCGATGTGATGAAAGAATCGGCAACTATTGCCTTTGAGTATCTGAAAACTTACGCCAAAGATTTTAGGATTGAAGAGGCTATTTCTGAAAATACACACATCCATTTACATGTACCGGAAGGAGCAACGCCCAAGGATGGTCCCTCTGCCGGCATTACCATTTTAACTTCCATGATTTCGGCGTTTACAAAAAAAACTGTGCGCCCGAAAATTGCCATGACGGGAGAGATCACGCTTCGCGGAAAACTGTTGCCTGTGGGAGGCATCAAAGAGAAAATATTAGCCGCAAAACGTTCCGGAATTTACGACATCCTCTTGTCTTCAGAAAACAGAAAAGATATTGAAGATATTAAAGAACATTTCATTGAAGGGATGAGGTTTCATTATTTCAGCGAAATGAAAGATGCCGTAGGGTTTACCGGAGTAGTTTAAAAATTCACATAGAATTATTATGACAAACAAAGCAAGAGAACGCAGCATTTACAAAGTAACTCTTATAGGGAGTGTTATAAATGTTTTGCTCGTAGTTTTTAAGTTTTTTGCCGGTATTGTTGGCAACAGCGCAGCAATGATCGCTGATGCGGTTCATTCGCTGTCGGATCTTATTACCGACGTGGTCATTATTGTTTTTGTGCGGATATCGAGCAAGCCCAAAGATAAGGACCATGACTATGGACATGGCAAATTCGAAACTTTTGCAACGCTTGTGATTGGGATGATATTATTGTTTGTGGGGCTGGGAATTGCATGGAATGGAACGATGGAAATAGTTTCAGTAATTAAGGGAGAAACGCTAAAAAAGCCCGGTGTCATTGCATTTTATGGGGCAATCATAACTATTGTATCCAAGGAAGTTCTTTATCGCTATACGGTTATTCGCGGGCGTAAACTGAAATCGGATGCAACAGTTGCCAATGCCTGGCATCATCGTAGCGATGCATTGTCATCCATAGGTACAGCAGCAGGTATTGGCGGCGCTATTTTGCTGGGAGAAAAATGGACAGTTTTAGACCCGCTGGCAGCATTAATCGTTAGCTTCTTTATCGCTAAAGTGGCTGTAAAACTTATGAAACCAAGTATGGACGAATTGATGGAAAGGTCGCTACCCGACGAGGTGGAAAACGAAATCATTGCAATGGTGAACACATTCGAAGGCGTAAGCGATTTGCACAACCTGCATACACGAAAAATTGGAAACAACTATGCCATTGAATTTCATATCAGAATGAACGGGAATACTTCACTAACCGATACACACCATAAAATTACCGAAATAGAACATCATTTAAAAAATCATTACGGAAAAGGAACACATGTAGTTATTCATACTGAACCTATGAAATAATGCTTCATTTGAAAAAAATATTTATTAAACAAAAAAACATTTATTTATGATTCAACGCAAACAAACCCTTTATCTATTTTTTGCAGGATTGATTCCTTTGGTTCTGCTTTTTGTCCCCATAGGATATATTTCCACAGATGTGGCATATTTCAAGTACACGGCTTTTGCAGTGCGTGAGGCAACTCCCGATCAAACATTTATATTCTGTACTATCGGGAACGCATTGTTGCTGATTGCCACATCTGCACTTTCTTTTATTACAATATTTATGTATAAGAAACGCAGAGCGCAACTCAACTTGATATCGCTTAACATGCTGGTTATCCTGCTCGCCATATTTACCATCATGTATGTCTATCCGAACTTTATATTTGAGAGAAACATAAATTTAAAAGGTGCAATCGTAGAGTACAATTACACCTTTCTCATTATTTTCGTTTCAGCTATCGGATACTATTTAGCTAAAAAAGCGATAGCCAAAGATGAGGCATTGATCCGGAGTGCGGATAGATTGCGGTA
>Ga0123356_10001755_pt1 | contig 23620 bp, 23 predicted proteins | sample TergutEmb28metaG_2_FD_92546 | JGI IMG/M metagenome (GOLD analysis project Ga0123356, IMG submission 92546) | Embiratermes neotenicus P3 segment gut microbial communities from Petit-Saut dam, French Guiana - Emb289 P3 | ecosystem: Host-associated > Arthropoda: Insects > Digestive system > Gut ...
CGTTTTGGTGTTTTTATCGAACGAATACCAATCAAACCAGTCATAAACAAGACACGGGTCTCAAACTATGGAATTGAATATGATATCGAGCATTTCGCGGGATTCGTCGTCGCGCGCGAATTTACACGTGAGCTGCACGTCGTAATACGCGGGGATCACGGTGTACCTGCTCTCGGCGGCTATGGCCTCGAGCATGAAGCCGATTCTGTCCAGAGTGACATCATCGTGAAACGCCGGAATTGCCAGCGCACACCCGTGTACCCAATGTCCATATTCGCTTTGATGCTCGTCGAGCTTTGGCATGGGCAGGATGCCGAAATCTGTCTCCATTCCGCGCAGGCGCTCGACGGCCCGCAGATACCCGAGGAGAAACAGACTTCTGCCTTCATCAAACACGCGTTCGAACACGCCGTTTCCGCTGCTGAGCGTACTACCAGGCGGCAACCACTTATATCTGGCGCGCAAAAAGTCTGTATAGGCCTCTATCGCCGTGAACGTCTGTTCGCTGGCGAACGTCATAAAGGGCAAGTCATCCTCGTCTTTTTCGGCAAAACGCACCCCCAGCGCCAACCACGCATAAGGCTCAAAAGCGCCCGGCAGATAACCGAATCTGTCGGTTTCGCTGTCCATTCTCAGGCTCATCCGCAAAAAGCCGTTGATAAAAAAGTGTTGACAAAGGCCAAAAAAGATGATACAATTAGACTAATACAAAACAAATGGAAGGCAGAAAAAAATGAGTGGCATGAAAATGCTCGAAATAGGTAAATTTTACCCAAAAAAATTGCCGATAGTAAAAATAAGAGAAATAGATAGGCAACTAATCATAGAAATGGAATCACGAAGCAGAATGGTCAAATGTGATAAATGCGGACACGAAATGATGAAACGACATGGAACATACATACGCACGGTCCAAGATTTGCCGATACTGGGAAAAAATGTGGAGTTAAAGATAAAATCATATGAATACTATTGTTCGGAGTCGGAATGCGGTAAAAAAGTATTTAGCGAGACATATGATGGATTTTTGAGCAAATACCGCCGAATGACAACAAGGTGTGAGGAATTGGTGCGAATGCTGGGTATGGAAACGAGCAGCGAAGGAGCGGCCCGGATATGCGAAACGATGGGGATAAAAACAAGCGGAGACACAATAATCCGGATGATAAGGGAATATGCGGAGGAAGAAGGAGCACCGGAATGTGGGGAAACAATAGGCGTTGACGATTTTGCGTACAAAAAAGGACAAAGATATTGTACGGTAGTATGCGACGAGGAAAGCGGCCGGGCGGTAGCGGTATTAGAAGGGCGTGACGGTGAAAAATTAAAAGAATGGCTGGGTCAAAACAAACAGGTAAAAAAGATTACACGCGACCGAGCGGGGGCATATGCGGCGGCGATAACGGCAGTAATACCGGAGGCAATGCAGATAGCGGATCGATTTCACCTGCACCAGAATCTGATGGAAGCGGTAAAGGAAGCGATAAAGAGTGTGATACCGAATGAGATAGAGATACCAAATACTCAAGTAGAATTAGTAAGTCAGGTGAATTGTGATGTTGAAAATAACATGAAAAACAAACCATATATGGGCGATGCAAAAGAAACAATAAATGAGGACAAAGAAATCACAACAAATGAAAAAAAACGAAAGATGGAGAAAGAAGCAAATCAGAACAACGAAGATATGAAAGTATAGTGAGGATACGTAAGTATCTTGAAGAAGGGTACACAGCAGATCGGATATGTGCAATGCTGCATACGACACACAACCGGATACGGAGATATGCAACAGGGGATCCGGATAAGTTGTGCCGATTCAATAGAGGGACAAGGAAGAGATTGAATTACGATAAATACCGAGAAGAGATAATAGGATATTTACGAGAAAATATGTCATACACGGCGATATGCGCGCAAATAATGTCAGAGGGATATAATGGTAAGATAGACCAATTGAGGAAATACTGCCAGAAGTTGATAGTCGAGCTGTGCATAGAGCACAATTCGAGGAAAAATCCAGCGGGGGTGTACATAAAGAAAGGGCAGGAAAGCAAAGTACACTATGTGACGAGCAAAGAGATATTCAGATATCTGTGGTCGGGCGTAGAGATAGGGGAAAGCGATAAAAACTATATATTTCAAAAATACCCAGAACTGGAGGAGATGCAATTGGCGATAATGGAGTTCAGGGCAATCTACGCCGAAAAAGATGGGGCGAAGATGGAGCGGTACATCGAGAGGTACAAAGAGTCAACGGTCGAGGCCATGAAATCGTTCGCGTCGGGGCTTTTGCTGGACAAGGAAGCGGTCAAAAATTCTGTCGTGAGCGAGCTGAGCAACGGATTCGTGGAGGGCATCAACACCAAGATCAAGCTCATCAAACGCGTCATGTACGGCAGGGCCAAGCTCGATCTCCTGTCCGCCAAAATCATCCATGCTTACTGACCATTTTTCCTACCTTTACGGCTTTTTGCGGATGAGCCACCAAAAGCAATATGAGCAGCGCGGGTACAGCGTTCAATTTCATAAAATTTCCTCCCTTCCGCCGATGCCGCAGGCGGCAGAATAATAAAATATCATCGCTTTGGGAGCGCTTTCGATACGAATGCAAAGTCCTTCTTCCGCCAGCTGCTTACCGGTCATTGTGAGCGCACCGCCGTCGAAGTTCTCGATTTTATAGAGCGTATCGGGGTCAAGTCCGCGCAATTTATGTACGGCTTCCATCTGTTTGCAGTCGGCGCGCCGGAACGCCTGCACGCAGCCTTTGTCCCCGTGATGAAACTGCCATGCCATATAACCGTCCGGCGCAATTGAGTACGGCGTAAGCGGATAATAATCGCCGTTCAGGATTACAGGGGAGATTGTCCGCCATTCACGGATCAATCTTCTTATCGTTTCGTAATCCGGAGTCTGAGTTATCGAATCCAATCCAACGGTAAATTCCGCAACCATCAAAGAGCGTATGGAATATTCGTCAAATTTCAATTCGCCGGTGCCGTTGAACGGTACGAGGAAACTCAGCCCGTAAGTCTGCCCCTGATTGGAATCGGCATTGAATGTGTAGTCGCTTCGCAGCAGGGACACGGAACGTTTCAGCGTCTCTATGTCCAGACGGCGGCCGCCGGAGGCGCAGGTGTCAATATACATGCCGTTGTTCGCCGCAATCAAATCGTCCCAGAATCTCAGATATGCCGTTATATGTTTGATTTCGGAGACGCCGCGCCTGTTGGGAGCGTCTAATTTTTTCCAGTACATGAGGGGATCTATATTAAAATCCTGGCGATATACGTCTATTTTATTGTCCCGCAGGATTTGGCCTATTTTGCCGGTGATCCATTCGCGGCATTCGTCGATGTCAAGACGGAGCAATCCCCCTTCGCCTTCATTTAATGTCGTCACCCACTCGGGCTTGTTTTCATATATCCAGGTGCCCGGCGCCACGCGTTCCGGTTCAAACCAAACCAGACTGTTGACGCCCATGTCGTGGCAAAAATCGGTCACCTCGCGCAAACCCTTGGGAAAACGCCGGGGATCCGTTTCCCATGTGCCTACTTTCGGCCAGTTGTCATCGCAGATATACCATCCGGCGTCTTCCCACCAATAATCGATTTTAATGCCGTTTGCCGGATAATTCGCAAGATATTTCATCTCGGTCTCGGCGTTTGTGATGATACCCGGATAATGGTTGCCGTGGCACGCGCTGATCTGGGGCTGCATTTCGCGGCCGAAGGCTTTCGGCTGATTGTGCGCCCGCATAAATCTGCGCCAAAGGTTCTGTCCGTCATAGAAATCGCCGCTGTAAAACAGCAGCACAATTCGCGGCGAACGCAAAGTCTCGCCCGGATATACGGTAAAATGCGTATCCTCCTGCCCGGCTTTGGCCGATATGCCGTAAACACGGTCTGTATGCGCGAAGCCGGCCGCCCATTGCCCGGGCCAGCCGATTGCCATCGCAACTCCGTTATCGGCGCCTTGAAGGGTAAAGTAGGGCATATATGCGTTCGAGCTCCTGCCTCCCGAGGTTTTGATTTCGCGGCTGACGCCCCATTGCAGAGAATCGCAGTGCGGTTCAAAGTCGCCGGCGGTACACGGGCTTCCGGTATAATAATGTAATTCCGGGCAGAAATGACTCTCCATATTGCCTGCGGCTAAAGTCAATTCGGCGTCTAAAGGTAAAACATCGCTGATAATCGGCGTGTCGACGGCGCTTTCGCTGCCAAAATACAGCGTCCAGTCCACGGCGTCGAACCCGCTGTACTCGATTACGCTGCAGGTGACGCATAACCCGGTTTCTTTGCATCTGTAGATAAAACAATGTTCTGCTCCGGCATCGGCCTCTTTTGTTTCAAAGGTCATTTCAAATCCACCCATGATTTCCGACGACGGTTTGCCTTTGTATTTAAACGAAAAAGGCAAATTCTCCGTGCTCATAAAAGTTTTTTGAATAAAATCTTTTCCTTTTTGATTTTGGCGCATAATCTTTTCCCTTTCATTACGATATTAAACGATATTAATACTTCAAATATTATTATATTATACCGGTATAAATATGTCAACAGCATTTGCGGACCAAATCGGAAAAATGTTCTTGACATAACAAAACGCACATTGTATAATGGAAAAAAAGAATTTTGCGCAAAAGGAAGATATATCATGCCTATAATCGAACTTAAAGAACTTACGCGGGATTTTGAGTATTATGAAAAAACCGCCGGGCTCAAAGGGTCGCTGAAAAACCTTTTTGCCCGTGAAAAAATTATACGCCGCGCGGTTTCGGGCGTCAGCTTCACTATTGAGGCCGGAGAAATTGTCGGATTTATCGGACCCAACGGCGCGGGAAAATCCACCACGCTCAAAATGCTTTCCGGCATACTGTACCCGACGTCCGGCGAAGCGAAAGTCAACGGCTACGTGCCCTGGGAACGCAAGGAAGTTTTCAAGCGGTCGTTTGCGCTCGTGGCCGGGCAGAAATCCCAGCTGTGGATAGATCTGCCGGCAATCGAATCTCTGCGCCTCAATAAATATATATACGAAATACCCGACGATATTTACAAATCCACCGTGGGCGAACTGACCGAAATGCTCGGAGTAGGGGATTTGCTCAACGTACAGGTTCGCCGCCTTTCGCTGGGCGAACGCATGAAAATGGAACTTATTGCGGCGCTGCTGCACAAACCGTCCGTGTTTTTACTCGATGAGCCGACGATCGGCTTGGATATTTTGTCCCAGCAGGCAATACGGGGCTATCTGAAAGAATACAACCGCAATACCGGAGCCACTATATTGCTGACCAGCCATTATACCAAGGATATCGAGGAACTGTGCGACCATACCATCATCATCAACAGGGGAAAAAAGGTGTACGACGGCTCTATCGGCGGTCTGCGAAAATACAACAGCGGCAATAAAGCCGTGATTCTGAATTTCAGGGAAAAAGTAGACCCCGCCGTTCTCGCCGGATACGGATATATACTCGAAAGCGAACAAAACAAAGTCACCCTTGAAATACCGCAGGATAAGTTAAACGGCGTACTGCCCCATATACTGGCGTCGTTTCCCATTGATGATTTTACCATAGAAAACCTGCCCTTGGAAAAGGTTATTGAGTCGATTTACAAGGAGGAATGAATTTAAAATGCAAAAATATAAGGCGTCGTTTTTGATGGGTTTGCAGCGTTCGCTGGAGTACCGTTTTGAGTTTTTTGTGGGGATACTCAGTACGCTGTTTCCCATTTTGATTCAAGTGTTTTTATGGAGCGCCATATACGGCGGAACCGGGCAGGATACCATGTACGGCTATGATTTCGCGCAGATGCTGGCTTATGTGGCAATAGCGGGCGCAGTCGGGAAATTTGTCGTCACGGGCGTGGAGGAAATGGTGAACAGCGACATCCACACCGGCGGGCTCTCGGTGTACATCGTCAAACCGGTCAAGTATATTCCGTTCAGATTCTTTCAGGCTATGGGGCAAAAATTTGCCTCCACCGTAACCATGCTCATATTTACCGCCGTTTCGATCGCCGCGCTGGTATTGACTGTGGGATTTGAAATCCGGCTGTATGCCGTGTGCCTGTTTATACCCGCGCTGCTGCTGGCTATGCTGGTAAACTTCTTTATCTTTTTTATCGTGAGCATATCCGCATTTTGGCTTACGGAAGTCGGCCGCTTTTTCCACGCGCTGCAAATCAGCGTCATGGTTGCAAGCGGCGGCGTGTTTCCGATTACGGTATTCGGCAGCACATATGCGGCGGTGTCCCGTTTTCTGCCCTTTCAATACACGTCGTATTTTCCGATCAGCGTTATGACCGGCGCGCTGACAATTGCGGAAGTTCTGGGCGGCATGTGCGTGCAGCTCGTATGGATTCTCGTTTTGATGGTTTTGTCCGATGTTTTTTGGCGCGCCGGGCTCAAACGCTATGTCGCGGTGGGAGGTTAAATGTTTATGAAGCGTATTATCGGACGGGTAGGATACTACATAAAACTGCTTTTCGCGTTTATGCGGATTTCTCTGCTCAGCCAGCTCGAATACAGGCTGAACTTTATCTCCGGTATAGCCGTCGAATCGGCTTATATGTGCATAAAACTGACTTATCTGGTGGTGGTCATGCGTTCGGGCGTCAATATAGGCGCGCTGACGCCGGATATGGTCATGGTATTCATCGGCACATATTGTTTTATGACCGGTATGCTGTGTTTTTTTTGGAGCATTGCGGGAATACCGCACAAAGTATTGGCGGGGAATTTGGATATGATGATAGTCAAACCCGGCTCTCTGATGTTTATGCTCACTTTCGGCGGCTTCGATTTTGCGATGACGGTTCCAAACTGCACCGTGGGCATAACGCTCATATGCGTCGGCTGGAGCAGGGCAAATATACCCGTTACGGCCGAATCGGCGGGAGGCTTCCTGTTTTTTATTCTCATGGGAATAGTTCTGACATATGCTTTCATGGTCATACAGGCGCTGCTTGTTTTTTGGGTTACGGCGATAAACGGGACATATGCCGTGGCTTTCGCCTTATGGGACTTCAACAATATGCCCATGGCATTATACGGCAAGGCGGTTCAGCGGATCGGGACGTTTGTCATACCGATTTTCATGATTACAAACTGGGCCGGATTGTTTGTGCTGAAGCAGCTCACAGCTTTGGAAATCCTCTGGGGGATTGCCGCGCCGATTGCGGTAATACTTTTGACCCGGCTCATGTGGAAACGCGGAATGAAAAGGTACATAAGCGCCAACGGTTGAGTCAAATGAGCGATAAAATAAATATTTAACAGAAAGGGCACATTTCTGTCGCATTTTAAAATACAAATTTATGATATAATCTATAATAATATTTATTTTAAGAAAAAGGAGTATTTCTATGAAAAAATATCTGAAATTTATCGCGTTTTTTCTGATCATGCTGACACTTGCGTCAATGGCTGCAGGCTGCGCGCCCGGCGGCGAAAAACTGGCAAGCATAAAAGAATCGGGCAAATTAACGGTCTACACCGACCCAAACTTCCCTCCGTTTGAGTTTATAGGCGCCGACGGAATTATCGGCGTCGATATGGAAATAGGAAAAGCCATCGCGGATGAACTCGGCGTCGATATGGTCATTGTGGAATCGGAATTTGACGCGATACTGATGGCGATCAAAGGCGGCAAAGGCGATATAGCGATTACGGGCATGACTATCAAGGATGACCGCAAAGAAAGCGTGGATTTTTCGATTCCGTATATAAATTCCGTCCAGTATCTGATTTTACCTGAAGAGTCCAATATAGAATTTATGGAAGACCTCGCCGGGAAAACAGTGGGCGTGGCTTTGGGGTATACCGGACAGTTTTTGATGGAGGATGAATTGGATGCGGACATAGACGGCGTTTTGGCGGGTTCGGGAACGGAAATCAAAGAATATCCCAGCGCCATGGAAGCAATGCTCGATATGCAGAACAAAAGAACCGACGCGGTTGTCATGGACGAATACGTCGCCAAAAACATAGCGGCAAACAACTCCGGGCTCAAAGCCGTAGAGCTGCGGTACAAGGACGGCGCAATCGCCTCCGAGGAATACGGCGTAGTAGTGGCGAAAGGCAATGAAGATTTGCTCAAAATAATCGATAAAGTCGTCAAACGCCTGACAGACGAAGGCAAAATCCGCGAATGGATGATTTTGTACTCGTGACAGTCGGCGAAATATGGAATTGGCTTGTCCATCAGTTCAATATCACTTTTATCGTCAACAACCGCTATAAACTTTTTTTGGAAGGTTTCGGAAATACTCTTGTTATCGCAATCGGGGCGTCGGTCGTCGGAATAATCATCGGCGCTTCGGTTGCGATGGTGCGGGTTTATCACGCGCAGACCGGCAATCTGAAAACAGCCAATTTTTTGTTCGGCGTTTATCTGGCGGTGTTCCGCGGCACGCCGATCGTGGTTCAGCTGCTGATCATGTATTATATCGTTTTAAAAAACGTGAATAACGCATTGCTGGTGGCTGTGCTTGCATTCGGCATAAATTCGGGGGCGTATGTGGCTGAAATTGTCCGCGCCGGTATTCTTTCAGTCGATATAGGCCAGACCGAAGCGGGACGCTCTCTCGGGCTTCCCGCCCTGAAAACTCTGACTCTCATCGTGCTGCCCCAGGCGATTAAAAATATACTGCCCGCCTTGGGCAATGAATTTATCACTTTGCTCAAAGAAACTTCGGTCGCCGGCTATGTGGCGATACGCGACCTTGCGCGGGCGGGCGCGAATGTGCGCTCGCAGACAGCCGAGCCGTATTTTTCGCTTTTGTTCATCGCGCTTGTTTACTTCATATTGGTATTCTGCGTGACCAAACTTTTGAAAATCCTCGAAAGGAGGCTTGCGAAAAGTGACAGAAGTCATAGCAGTTAAAGAGCTGTGCAAAAGTTTCGGGGATAATCAGGTATTGCGTAATATCAGTTATACGGTAGGCCAAGGGGAAAAAATTGTCATCGTGGGGCCGAGCGGCTCCGGCAAAAGCACTTTTTTGCGATGTTTGAATCTGCTGGAAAAGCCGACTTCGGGAAAAATAATTTTCGAAGGCGAGGATATCACAAATGCGCACAAACGCTTGAATAAAGTCCGGCGGAAGATGGGCATGGTTTTTCAGAATTTCAATTTGTTCCCGCATCTGACGGTAAAAGGCAACTTAACGCTGGCCCCGGCGCAGCTGAAAATCATGAGCCGCGAAGAAGCGGATATCAAAGCGGACAGGCTCCTTGAGCGAATCGGCCTTTCGGATAAAGCCGAAACATATCCGAATATGCTCTCGGGGGGGCAAAAACAGCGTATCGCGATTCTGCGTTCGCTTGCCATGAACCCCGACGTCATGCTGTTTGACGAACCGACTTCGTCTTTGGACCCGGAAATGGTGGGGGAAGTTTTGTCGTTGATGAAAGATTTGGCCGCAGAGGGCATGACGATGATCGTGGTCACGCATGAAATGGGGTTTGCCCGTGAAGTGGCGACAAAAGTGTTGTTTATGAACGATGGGCAGATACTGGAAGAAGCGCCCCCCGAACAATTTTTCAATTCGCCGAAAAATCCCCGTCTGACGGATTTTCTGTCAAAAGTTTTGTAAAAAATCAAAAAAATCAAGGAGGAATTTGCGTGAAAAGCCGATTGACCGCGTTATTTCTTGTATTGTTTATGTTGCCTTTGGCGATGGTGTCATGCAATGACAAAAATAATACTCAAGATACTCCGGCAGAAACAATTGAAAAAGCGGATAAGCCGGAGGTACAGGCTTCCGGTGACGAATATATTTTCCCCGCATTGGACTGCGGAGAAGATGACTTTACTTTTTTAAACGTTATAGCATGGATTTTTTATACTACCATAGTACATGAAGAGATGACGGGCGAAGTGCTGGATGACGCCATTTACACCCGCAACCGCCTGATTGAAGAAAAATTCAACGTGAATATCAAAGAAGAAAAAATCGACAACGGAACCGTGGCGAATACATTCAAGAAAACAGTGCTGGCAGGCGACGAATTGTATGACGCGGCATACCTTCCCGCAAATTTCTCCGGAAGCAACATAGGAGTTATGATAACGGAAGGGATGTTTCAAAACCTGACGGCAATTCCCGAATTGAATTTAAGCGAACCGTGGTGGAATCAAAATATCAACAAAGACGCGCGAATCGGAAGCTCCGACGCTCTTTATTTCGCGGGCTGCGACATCAATATATACAACCTGCAGGGCGCGTGGTGCGTATATTTCAATGAGGATATGTTCCAAAACTTAGGGCTTGATTTTCCGTATGCAAAAGTGAAAAACGGAAAATGGACGTTCGACGAGTTCTATTCCTACGCAAAAGCGGGCGCGCAGCTCAACGGAGCCGAAAATTACAAATGGAATCTGGAAAGCCCCGCCATATACGGTCATACATCATATGAATTCGCCTCAAACGCGCTGATTGCGTCGGCGGGCGAAAAATATATAACCAAAGATGACAACGGAATGCCCCGCCTGGCAATAGAGAGCGAAAGGTATTACAACGTCTGCGAAAAAATCGCGGCGATGAACAAAAACGAAGGCGAATATCTGAATGCGAACAGCTACAGTATTAAGGGCTTTCATTTTATGGCCATTTTCAATGCCGGCAGGGCGGCAATGATGATAGGGGAACTCGGAGCAGCCGACGATTTCAAAGCGATGGAAAACGTATATGGCATAGTTCCGCTGCCGAAATACGACGAAAATCAAAAAGAATATTATACATTGGTTCACAATTCGTCGCCTCTTCTCGTTGTTCCGGTTACCAACAGCAACCTGCCGCGCACCGGAACTATAATCGACGCCCTCGCTTATGTCAGCCACAGAGACACAACTCCCGTGTTTTATAATATTACGCTCTCCGTGAAAAGGCTGCAAAACGAGGAATCCATCGATATGTTGAAAATCATACGCGATTCCGTATTTATAGACTTCGGCATCGTATTCGACTGGAGTATGGATTTAATTGGGGCGGTATCTTCCGCGTTGGATTCGGGAAAAAGCGAAATAGCGTCTGTAATCGAGAAAAACAGAGATCAAGTAAAAGCGAACATGGAAAAAACAATGCAATATTTCGGCCAATAACAGTTGAAAAAAAGGGAGGGTATCCTATGAGCGATTTTATGTTTATGTCGCCGGCATTTGCGGACCTTTATGTTATTTCCGGCAAATGTATTGATATGGAGGGGATGTATGTTTGCGCGGAAAGAATTGCGGATAAAAAGCCGGAAAATATTTTTTATGAAGATATTCCGGATAAAAATGCCGGATATATCCCTTTCGGGGCAGATTTGCGCTGGTGGTTTGCGGAACAGTACCACGCGGGAACACTTGACGACGCTGTAAAAGATCTGGATTTTAGATGTGTTTACGTGCCGAAAAGACCTGTGTCGGAAAGCAAAAGAGTATATAACGTGGAATTTGACAAGGACAGCGGCATTTGCTTTGAAGAATACTGGGAGGGAGAACCGGTAAAATACGTCAATGGCGGTTATCCCGGACAAATAAGGACGACAAAAGTAATAACGCCGGTCGGCTCGCTTGTCTCCAAGGAAAAATATATTTCATTCACGTTCGGAATCATCGAATACCTGATCAAAACAGAGGCCGATCTCGATATTTTCCGGTATATTTTGGAACATACAAAAATCATTCCTGTTCCCGATCCCGATCCTTTCTGCAATAATTGGTTTTCATCGGGGCCCAAAACGTCCATGCAGGCTTTTATCGTCGAATTGGCGGGCGTGTTCACCACAGCGTTTTTGATGGCGGATTGCCGGCAAAAAATGGAAGAAATATTGAGCATGATGTCGGACATCGAAGATAAAATATATCAGTTGTTCGCCGAATCGCCGGTTCACGGCGTGTTTATCTGCGAAAATTTATCCTCTGACGTCAGCGCGGGATACTGGGATGAGTATATAGGGCCCCAGTTGGCCAAATGGGCCGGTATGCTTCATGCCCGCGGGAAAAAAATAGGCATTCACTTGGACGGGACGCTCAATCCTTTGCTGGGGCGTTTGAAAGAAGCGGGTATCGACAGCGTAAACGGGTTGACGGCCGCGCCTTCGGGAGATATGGAATTTGAACGAATGCGGGAAGTTGCGGGAGACGATATTGTCATTGAGAGCATTTTGCCGCAAATTATTTTCACTCCGGCCTATTCGGAAGAAGAATTTGAACAATACGTAAAGAGTGCGATTCTCCATTTCAAAGACGATTACAAAGTGGCTTTGGGGATTGGAGATTTACTGCCGGTCGACGGTCTGATAAAAAGAGTCGAAAAAGTGGTGAAAATGATCTGGAAGCTGGGCGCGCGAGAGAAAAGATGATTATACTGTAAATATATGGATGGGGAAATTAATAATATGGACAAAAGATTGAAATATCATTTTGAACCCAAAAAAGGCTGGATAAACGACCCGAACGGCTTGATATTTTACAAAAGGCAATACCACGCGTTTTTTCAGCATTACCCGTATGCGCCCAAATGGGGGCAGATGCACTGGGGACACGCCGTAAGCGACGATCTGATCCGCTGGAAAGAGCTGCCCATAGCCCTTTACCCCGACAAACCGTATGACGACGGCGAGAGGGGAGGGTGCTGGTCGGGAAGCGCGGTAATCAAAGACGACTTGTTGTATTTGTTCTATACTTCCGTTTCGGATGAATTCGGACAAACGCAATCCGTCGCAATGAGCAAAGACGGACTGCATTTTGAAAAATATGAAAACAATCCCGTAATCAAAAAATATCCCCCCGACGGAAGCTGCGATTTCAGAGACCCCAAAGTGACGAAGATAGGCGGCATATATTACATGGTCTGCGGTTCGGGAAAAGACAACATAGGGAAAATATTGCTTTTTTCGTCCGAAAACCTGTTCGACTGGCAATATGTCGGCGTATTGTTTGAAGGTGAACAGTACGGAAGCGTTTTGGAGTGTCCCGACTTTTTCCCGTTTGACGATAAATATATGCTGATGTTTTCGCAGATGGGCAGGCCGACCCATTCCACGATGTTCATTTACGGCGATTTCGACGGGAAAGTATTTGCTCCGGTTTCTTTTCATACTCCCGAAGCGGGGCCTCATTTCTACGCGCCGCAGACTTTTGCCGACGACAAAAACCGCAGGATAATCATAGGCTGGCTGAACTCATGGGACAGACAGACAAAAACAAGCGAAGATTATACGGGAGCCTTTACAATTCCGCGCGAGCTAAAAATGGTTGACGGCAAATTATATACGTTTCCTGTAAGCGAAGCGTCGGATCTGCTCAAAAATGAAGACGAGTTGGTCAAAATCGAAAAAAACGGTTTGACAGCAACGGCAAAGACTATCTCGTTTCCATTGGAATACAGAGGCGGCATAGAAAGAGTAGATATTTTAAAAGATACCAAAACCATAGAAGTTTTCGTCAACAAGGGCGAAACCTCGTTTACATGCTGGTTTGCTGATGAAAATTGAAGTCCGGTAAACTCAAAGCCCATTCATGCAATAGTTCCATAGTTTCAAGAATATTTCGCGACCTCTCAAATACCCCTTTATTAAAATTGCGATACTTTACTACAATACACAATTTCTTTTTCGTGCCCGAATCGTCATCACCATCACCTTCAACAACAAATCCAGGCGGTAAATTAGGCAGAATAATGCCCTCCTTGAACGTAATATAACTGTATGGAGCTACTTTTGATTCCCAAAGTCCATTCTCGCCCCAAATTAACCAATCAACCACCGAATGTCCGGCGCAACATATTTCCGTCAAATAACCCTTGCGGTTCAACACTTGAATAGCGGGGGCTATTGTTTCGTCTACTTCAAAATAACCATCGGTGATTAAGTGTTGGTCATTGTGGTATATCTCAAATGTTTCTTTGTGCATACAAGCCATTGTATCGCCCCTTTGATTATATATAATTTCAGTTTATCGACAGATAAGCTTCGACCAATTTGTTTATTTCCGCTTCCGCTTTGTTTTTTATTTTTTGATAACCCGATACAAAATCACTTTTGAATCCGCTCAAACAATCACGCATGAATATTGAACTGCCGCCGAAATCATGAATCACATTCAAATCAAAATAAAAATTCGAATATATTATATCGAGCATTTGCTGGGAGGACTCATCGCGCGCCACTTTTTGCTGTATTATTATATCATACATGGCGGGTCTCACCATTTCGTATGAAAGATATGCCATAGTTTCCATAATCAGCCCTGTGCGTTCGGGATTGTCGCAGTAATTCGGCACGGCTATTCCCGCCGGACCCCAGGGATTGCCGTAAGAAACATAATCGCTCTGCAGCGAATCAAGCTTCGGAAGCGGTATGATGCCGTAATCATCTTCCATTGACCTGTAGTAATTGATCACATTATTCATGGTTATAATCGTAAACAGCGCCCTGCCTTCTACAAACAGCGGTATTTCCGACATAAATTCGTAAGTCATTGCGCCGTTGTTGGTCGAAGTGGGGTCAAATAATATTTCGGCGATTCTGTTTACCAAGCTGACCGTTTTTTCATCCTCCATAGTCAGCCTGAAATACGAATCGTCATCTTTGACTGTTATTTTTTGCCCGAACGCAGTAAATAATGCCGCTCCGCAGTTTCCGTCCCCCGCTGCCACTCCGTAAAAATCGTTCATGGTCATGACCCCGTCGCCGTCTAAATCCTTGTTCTTGTCTTTTATAATTTCCACAAATTTATCGGCGGTCCATTCGTTATTCAGCACAAGCTGATTTACGTTTCCTATGTCCAAATCCGCGGCTTTATTTTTATTATAGGCGCATACTATGGGAGTGTAATAGAAAATCGGCGACAATGGTCCGGTGTTATAGAAAATCTTGCCGTTGACCTGCATGGTTTCATACATCGATTTACACCACCAAAGCTCTGTCAACTGCAAATAACCAAGCGAGTTCAAATCATACAGCGTTCCTGACGGGGCAAGGGTGTTCAAGCCGTCCGCCATAGACGTAATCAGCATATCATATGCCATATCCTGCGCTTTCACGGATTTGTTCACTTGATCGCGCAATACGCCCCGGTTTTCCAAAGGGATATTTTCAATCGTTATATTAAACCGCTCCTCTAAAATTTTATTGCGCCTGTACAACGAATCAATCATCGGCTCGCCTGTTTCCTCTGCCTCGGGAAAATTGGGAAAACCCGTAAATTGCTGCGCTATTATCTTAAATGTATATTCTTCAAAATCCGTGATCGGAAGCGTATCCAAATAATTTTGCTTTTCGGTTTCATCCCCTGCGGAAGATATATTACCGGCATTTTCAGGCTCATTTGCTGCCGCGTCATTGGCACTTTTGTCCGATTCCGCGTTTTTTTGGCTTTTTTCATTGCTGCAGGCTGCCGTAAATTGTAACATCAAAAACGTCAAAATCAATATCGCCCATATAAACTTTTTGTTTTTCATAAAAATATTCTCCTTTTTTCGGTTATTGTAAACTGGTGTCTTCTGCTGCCCAAAGTCCCAAAATGGGACCGCAGCTGCTCTTGACGCAGACCCGCCCGCCGGTATTTATCGATTCCTCCATACACAGCATTACAAATGGCTGCTGATTTCGCCGCATCCCATAATTCCTGCTCGCAGTTTCTGCATAATAACCCTCTCTTTTTCTCTAAAACGATTTGTCCGGGAAAATGCAATCCCGGAGATATTTTAAACCGGCGGCGGCAAATGCTTTTGAAGTATCAAAATCCTCATCGCCCTCAGTTTCAAGGGACACGGCGCCTGTATATCCGTTTTCCTTCAATAGTCCGATACATTCGGAAAGCCGGACTTCGCCTGTTCCGAGCTGCGCGCAGGCGCCGTCTTTATAATCTTTGGCGTGGAAATGCGCGACCCTGCCGGCGATTTTTTTTAACACTTCAAGTTCGTCTTCGCCGCTTTCAAGCTTTTTATATGAATGGCCTTCCGCGCCTTTGCTCTCCACGTATCCCGCCCGGCGAATATTACAGGTGTCATAGTTTATGCCCAGCCATTTTGAGTTTGAAACCGACATGAGCCGGATCAATCCCGCGCTTGTGAGCGAAAATGTGCCGTGGGGCTCGATGGCGATGACTGTTTGGTTTTTTTCCGCAGCTTCGACGATCCGACCCATCCTGTCTTCATATACTTTATACGCTTCCGCCTCGTCCATTTCGCGCGGTTTGTGGCCGTCGCCCGTGTTGACGACCGGTATACCGGCCGCTTTCGCCCATTCAAGGGTCAAAACGCCCCATTCTACACATTTTTCATCGGCGAGGATTGTGCCGTAAGGCATCCATAAAGCCGTAGTCCCGTCAAAACCGTGTTTTTTTACAAGCTCTTTGTATTTCACGGGGTCGTCTTTACCGACGGTCACATGCGGGCACCATGGCCCGACCGCCTGTGTCTCAACGAATTCATATCCAGTTTCACGGATTGCCTCAAGCGCTTTTTCCAACGGGTACTGCCTGAACAAAACTGTTCCGCATGCGATAATCATATAAATTTTCCTCCTCTGATATCATAATTTATATAAATCCGATCAATCCGATTTTCCTCTTCATATAAACTCCTGCTTTTTTATATTATATTCAACGCTTTTCGACCGGTTTTAATTTAAATCTTTAAGCGCCCTTAACGCAGTCATTTGATTTTTGTCTATTACGCCTTCGCGGGACATATAGAAATCGATCGTAACGACCCCGCCGCGCCCGTGTACTTTCGTTATATAGTTAAACATATATTCTCCCGTGTATTTACAGCCCGGTTTGCTCCAGCCGTTCCACGGCACGCCATCCGGCGGGATACCCAAATACGACAGTATATGCCACTGCGCGTCTCCGATAAAACGCATATCGGGCAAATCCGAAAAATCAGGCATTTCGCCCGCCGTAAAATCGTCGTTGGCGCTATACGCCGAAACCCTTGGTTTACACCCGTCGTTAAACGCGACAAGCGCGTCCGGGTTACCCGAGCGTATGGCGCCGGCCAATAGATCAAGCCTCGGTTCATCGTATCCCAGTTCTTTTTTATAGCAGCCGTCTATCCACCAGCCTTTGACTTTCGGGCCGTACCTCACGCTGTATTCCCTCAAAACGTCCGCCCATTTTCGCACGAATTCCAGCGGAGTCACAGGCGCGCCCGTCTGAGGGTCCATGTACGGACAGCCGAACTTTTTGTTTGCCTGCGCGTCTTTATACGGCCCGTCGCCGGTATAGTACAGCAGCAAATCTATTCCGCGTTTGTTCAACGCCTGATATATGTCCTCGATAAAATCACGCTCTGCGCACGCTTCGCCGGATTTATATCCCGTGATTTTATTATATGTCACATTGGGCGCGAGCATCGTCCTTCCCCCCTGCATAACGGTCAGAAACAAATAACCCGCGTTTATTTCGGCAATTTGGTCCGCGATCAAATCAACGTCCAACGAATTTATATAATCGCTCCATTTCGGGTCGTTTCCGCCGAGCAGATGGTTGAACACTCCCCATTTTTTATTATGGAACCAATCCGTCTTGTGCGGCCCGGGGCAAGATATGCTTTCACTGTTGTTTTTCATAAATTTCGGCCTTTCTTCCTATTTGTTCGCTTCAATAAAGTTGTCTATGTTTGTCAAAACCTTTCCTTCCAGCTTTTCATAAAATGAGGCGAAGTTCGTATTGGACGATTCCACAAGCTTTGTCCCCACAAGGCTCAAATCAGACGTCAGCGCCTGATTCAGATACCCGTAGTCAACCACCGCGCCGTCTTTAATAATATCTAACATTTTTTCGGATTCGTCGTCTCGGGCATGTTTTGTTTTAAGTGCCTTTTCATAAAAAACGGGAAGAACTGTTTTGCTGCCCTCCGCAGCCATCGCTTCAACTATGATACTCGTTCTTTCAAAATCAGTTACGGTGACCGGTATAGTCATCATTCTCGCGCCGGCTTCCATAAGCGAATAATATTTAAGCGTTTTTTCGTCATATTTCGGAACCGGCACGATACCTATTTCATGTTCCAATCCCCTGTATTCAAAAAAACCGCCCAAACTTCTGTCCCTGAACAGCGCGCGTCCCTCTTCAAATATCTTTATACTGCCCGGGTTGCCGTATATTTCATGCCTTAAATCCCCAATGCAGGCACTTCCGCTCTCAAGCATGTCAAAAAATTTATCATATATATTTCTGGTGCGCTCATTGTATACCGACAACACCGGCAGCCCGTTCTCATCCTTTTTGAGAATCTTGTCTCCGCCGCAGTATAAAACGCTGACCGGATAAGCCCATCTGTTCAATATATCGATTCCGTATCTGTCGGCGTCGGGAGTCAGCGCTCCGTCCCCGTTCAAGTCGGCGGAACCGTTTTTGACGATCGATATGAATCTGTCAAGCGTCCATATGCCGTCCAATACGCTCTGATACGGAAATTCTATGCCGAGGTTCTGAAATAAATCTTTGTTGAAAAACATACACCATGTATATTCGAGCGTCGTATGGGTTATATCGCCGGTAACGGCATATAACTTGCCGAAATACGAGCAATTGTCCACTATATCCTGGTTCCACCAAGCCGCGGTCAAATCCACGTAAGGCATATTGGCCCAATCGATTACAAGATTTTTGTCGGCATAAAAGTACGAAACCATGCCGTGTGTTGAAATCATATCAAAAACATCGTCCCCGGAAAGTATCGATTTTTCCCCCGGAGTCCCCCAGTCTTTAAAAAAAACGGGAGTTATATTTATGTTGAATCTTTCTTCAACGGTCCTGTTTCTTTTGAATACGGCGTCATTCAATATATCGCCGTTTTCTTCTTCGACGTAAATATCGTTGTAATGTTTATAACCTGTATAATTGTCCTCTTCCTCGGCATATATTCGGAAATTGTACCCTCCAAAATCCCTTGCGGGCAGGTTGTCCGATATTTCCTCTTCCGCAATATTTGCCGGCTCGGTTGTATTTTCGGCTGCGGGTGCCTGCAGATCCGTATTATCGCTTTCGGTTTTGCAGGAGTATAAAATCACCGATATGGAAATAACTGCCATTAGCGTGAAAATTGTCAATTTAAACTTTCTTTTCATAATTTTTCTCAACCCCTTTAAAATATTCAATGTTCCGTCCTTTCTATGACGGTATGTTTCTGTACGTCCGAGAGCCTGTTGAAATATTCGCTGTAACCGCCAATCCTGACAATCAGGTTTTCATGTTTTTCGGGATGTATCAGGGCGTCTTCCATTTCTTCGCGCGATACGCAGTTTATTTGTATTTGCATACCGCCCTGACGAAAAAATCCCATGATGAGGGGACGCAAACTGTTTTTTACAAACTGTTTTTGAATCCTGAAATTCAATACGGGAGTTCCCAGGGCCTTTTTCAAATGCAGTTTCGCCGCGCTTGAAAGCAGCGCGGTGGGTCCCGCCGTGTCTTTTCCGTGAACCGCTCCCAGACAATCGCACAAAGGTTCCCCTTTTTTGCGTCCGTCCGGCGTCGCCCCCACTTGTGTTCCCGCAAATTCATATGTGGCGAATTGTATGGAAGACGATAAGAATCCGCCGCCCAAAATCAATTCGCATTTATCCAACGAAGCAAATACTTTCCCCGCGAAATCCGCCGCCAATTTATCCGCTTCTTCGTCGTCAACCCCGAAACACGGACATTTGCGCAATTCGGCATAAAATTTGCCGTCCCCTGCTTCCAAAAGCCGCAGGAAATCGTTCGCCGTATATATTTTTTTATCAAATACAAGCGATTTAACCGCCAATAACGAGTCAATCACGTTTATAACGCCCGCAAAATTTACGACGCTCCAGTTATATCTCGCGCCTCCCGCGTTGAAATCTTTTTGATTGTCGATACAATCGTCTATGAGCAGGGTACGCACGGGGTGCGGGACCGCTTCGGATTCAATGCGGCTCTTGTAGAGTTTGTTTATCTGACCGGCGACAAGAGACGCCGTTTTGTATATTTCACCGATGATTTTTTCGTAAAAATCGTCAAAATCAAGTGAGCCGTCCAACTCTTTATTTAAAAATTTTTCGAATATATACGCGATGTTGATACCTGCGTCAAGCGACCCGACTCTTGATATTCCGGCGAGCATCGTTTCCGTACAGCCGCCGCCGTTGAATTGAAGCAAATCCTTCTTCGGGATATGCAAAAACCGTTCGGATAAAGAAGACTGATATAGATTTTCGTTGTAGAACGCGGGTTGGCCGCAGCCCGATTCTATGCAGTCCAACGCCGCTTCCCATATTTCAACGGGCGTCGAGTCCGTTATCCTGAGTTCAAATGAAGGCCTGCGCATACCCTTGGCCGCTTTCAGGATTTGCAGAGTCAGCTCGTTGCATTCCGGGCCCAACGCGCTTGACCAGCCGTTGTTTATATCGACATTCATAAAAAATTCGCGGAACAGCCCCGTTATATTTTCCCCGTTGTGATACTCAATGAGTTCCGCGTCAAGCCTTCCGGGGTTGTCGCATCCGTCGATATAATAGATAAAGTTCCAGCCGACGAGCGCTTCATATAGATTTTCGGCGGGAACGAAGGGGACTTTTTCCAGGGCGCATACGAGTTTTTTTGGGGCGTTCCCCGATTTGAGAAGTTTTAACGCCCGCTCTCGGTATATGCGTATGCCTTCGATTATTTCCGTGAGCCCGTCCTTAAAATCGCCGCCGGGAAGATTTTTTATTCGGTTAAGGTATGAATCCAGCCCTTCTTTTATGACGCGTTTGTAATTCGGGATTGAATGGGTGTATCCGTTCCCGCCGACTTCGTGCGGAGGTTCTACCCAAGCGGGGGCTATAAAAATTCCGTCAAGCAAATCGATATATGATTCTTCGCCGGCTCGTTTCAATTTGTTTTTGATTTCACCGATATTTGACGAATATGTATAGGAATAATCGGGGACAACAGCAGCCGTTTTTGGACGGGCATACCCGCAGGGATACAGCATGCCGCCGTTATATGCGGGCATTTCGGCAAATTCCCAATGACGTCTTTGCGCCCTCGCGCATTTATAGAAGCGCCCGCGTTCGGGAAATTCCAAAAATCCCCCCGCATACGGCTCATTTATTTTTAAAAATGTTTTATATATTTTATTCATTTATGACCCCTTCGGGATGGCATAATATTATTGCTGCGTTTCCCGTTACTTTTGCTTCCGGCACATTGAAGGGCAGAAAAATCTCGTCCCCCCGGTTTATTTGCATTTCCCCGCCGCCGAAACATAATTTCCCGTCCCCTTTGAGTACAACGGCGACTTTGGGAAATCCCGTATTGAGAATATCCGCGGCGCCGCTGCCGTTTAGCGTAAGTTCGGTAAAGGAAAAAAACCGCGTTTGGGCCGTGCCTATGATTATCTCCTCTTTGCCCCATTCGCCCGAGCGTATTATTTTACGCGGGATACGCCATCGCCGCAGGTTTTCTTCAAACGTGCAGCCGTCGTAGATATATGAGCCGAGCAGCCGCTCGTCATACGTCTTTTTGTCGATAGAATCGATCCCCCAGTGTTCTTTTATATATTCGTATGTATGCGCGCCCAAAGTGATATCGCAAGGTTCCTGCACTTCCACAACAAAACAGCCCTCGCCAAGCGCGTGGGGAACCCCGCCGCCCACAAAATACGCTTCTCCGGCTTTGACTTGTATTTTATGGCACAGATTTTCGAGAGCGGCAATATCGTCTTTGCGGTAGTGTTTTTCCCATTCTTCCCTGCTGACCCCCTCTTTGAAGCCGAGCAGGATATATGCGGGCTCTTTTGTATCTTCACGCACGCCTATTACATACCAGCTTTCCTCTTTTCCGTAGTCGCTGCCCCACATCTTTTTCGCAAATTCGCGCGTCGGGTGGCATTGGAGCCCGTATTGGCTCGCGGCGTCCAAATATTTTATGAGCATACCCATACCGCTGCCGTTTCGGCTGATATGCTTTTCGCCGAGCGTTTGCAAGGGCGAAAGTCCGATCGCCTCAAACAGAAACATTTGCCTGCCGTCGGGAAGCATGACTTCGCTGCACCCGTAATCGGGCCTGTCTTTCGGAGGGTTTCCCACTCGCGTGACCGAACCTATCCATGCTTCGGAGCCGCTGTTGTCGTCGACCGGAGGCGAAATACCCCTGAGCTTGTCGATTTCGCGGCCGCCCCTCCCCCTTATTCTGTTTTGCACAAGTTTCCACGGCTGTTTGTATATATTCATTATTAGCCATCCTGTTTCATTGATTGTTTTTTTCTTACAGACATATTATACTCTCTTCTGAGCTAAATGTCAACAGCAAAATAATTGTTTGCGGAAAGCCCAACGTTAAAACAACGTTGGACTTTTATTTCGGAGTTTACGTTTTATTCATATTTATTCGTTGTATTTCAACGGTTTTTCGTGGTATAATGTTCAAAAATCAAAAAATTTAAAAAATAATTAAGGTTATATGAAAGTAAACGAATTGCGGGCCGCGCTCGGAAAATACGACGCCGATACATTGAGAGAAATAGCTGTTGAGCTATATAAGATGATACCGAAATCGCAAAAGGAAAACAACGGAATCGACGACCTTTTATTGGATTTCAACAAAGAAAAAATCAAGCAGGACAAAAAAGAAACACCCGTAAATTTTGAAGCGCTGAAAGCGGAAATCGAACAGTTTTTGGTTTACGCAGAATTGCAGTATTATTTTGCGCCGAATAAACATGTGCGGAAAGAAAAACGGTCTAAATGGCGGTTTGAAGTGAAACGTTTTATAAAAGACCTGATAAGAGTCGGCGGGGAAAACAGCGAAGAAGCCGGCAACCTTTTGGCAAATATTTACAGTATGCTCAGTTACGGCTGCAATTATTATATTTTCAGCACGGAAGATCCGTTTTCGGCAGTGGGCTATGAACAAAAAGATTTGCTGCTGCTCGTGCTGAACAAAATATTTTACAGCGGATATACCCCGGGCGCCATAAAAGCGGCGGTATTTTTGACGCTTGACAGCAATTTAAATTGGAACACATATCAAATAAACCTTTTATCTGCGTTAGTCGGCGTTTTTAAAACAACGGACACAAGGGAAACGGCATTATCGCAATGCGCAGCATACCGAGATGGATACAGCTCATATCAAGCATCCAAAAAGTTTTTTAAATATCCGGGCACGAAAAACGATTACCGCTGCACGGAACACAGAAATTATGCCGTCGAATTATATCTTATGTTAAAATTCAGCCTGCACGAATACGACGGGGGAATAAATTATTATTGGAAAAATTTTGAAGATACGGACAAGGAAGTTAAGTTGTACCGCCTGCTCTGGTATTTTTTAGGCGGCGAAGGCGAACAAATGAACGCCCTGTGGATCCGCGAATACGAAAAAGCGGTTGCCGGCGGCATAAAACCGCGCGATTCATTGCGGGATGAATATGCTCATCGGATAACAGCGCAAAAATAATCCGGCACTGTACCCGCCCGTTCACATCATCGGACGAAATGGACGAAACGTTGATTGCGAATTTATCCAATATGCGGGAGATTGATATATGAAAATTACTGATAGAGATATAACAAAAAAAGAACTCAAAGATATTTATGATGATTTCAGAAAAATTGACATAATAGACAATGTGCCGCAAATTGAACAAGAGAGGTATAATATTAC
>Ga0123356_10001756_pt1 | contig 23606 bp, 19 predicted proteins | sample TergutEmb28metaG_2_FD_92546 | JGI IMG/M metagenome (GOLD analysis project Ga0123356, IMG submission 92546) | Embiratermes neotenicus P3 segment gut microbial communities from Petit-Saut dam, French Guiana - Emb289 P3 | ecosystem: Host-associated > Arthropoda: Insects > Digestive system > Gut ...
GTGAAGGGGGGGCTAACTGCAATGCCCCAACCCCGATAGGGGGCCTCGCAGAGCCCCGGAGGGTGTTTTTTTGGTTACTTTTTTGTCACACAAAAAAGTGACTCGCCGGTAGGCGAAACCTACAGCGTCCGCGCAGCGGAAATGCCCGGGCCGCAGGCCTAGCAATACCCCCCCCTCCCCGGAGGGGTAAAAAGAAATATTTTTCACTAAAACTACCCCCCGAAAAAAAGTGCTTTTAACCCCCCCCCGGGAGGGCGAAAGAATTGTTTTTAGAAACAGCCGGGCCGCAGGCCCAACTCAACCCCCTCCCCCCTACCTCTCCTTCTTCTCTGGGTGTACCTCTACAATATGTATTTGCCCAAAACCCTGTACCATTTGGGTTTCCAGCTCCCTCCCCAGGGCAATGTGGCCGCTGGAGGCCACGGCCTCGTTGAAGGTAGGGTCCATCTCTACCCATAAACCTACATAAACTTCTACCCATTGGTGCCAATAGAGTGCCGGGACAGGGTCATCCACCTGCGGCGCATAGACGAGGCCGTTGACACGCCGGGCTGGAATGCCAAGGCTGCGCAGGAGACTGACGGCCAGCAGCGAATGCTCCGTACAGTCGCCTTTCATTTGCTGGAGTATCAGCTGCGTGGTGTCCGCCGAAGCGCCATAGCTTTTTTTCATATTCTGAAAAACCCAGCGGTTGATTTTTTGGGCGGCGGCCCAGGCATTTTTCTCTTTGCCCACCACTTTTTTGGCCAGGGCGAGGACAGCGGGCAGCCCACTTTCAATTTGAGGGGTAGCCTCCAGGTTTTTGCCGGCTTCCGGGTCCTTCAGGGGAAAATTAGCCTGGGGGCGAGGGGGCAGGAGGGCCTCCACACGGAGGTTTTGCAAGCCGTCTTTGAGGGGGCCAAAAGTTTGACGCCCCAAGGAAACCGCCAAGCCCTGAGGAAAGTCCTTCAACGTATAATTCAAAACACTGGGGGCCTGTAGGGCCTTTGTGGACAAAGCCTTGGGCAGCACCACGCGCACAAGGCCAAACAAGTCAACTTTGTCCAAAGTTTTGGCCGTTTCTTCAGGCTGGGCAACAGCGCGCAAACCCAAAGCCAACTCCACTTCATGCAGTTGGCCGGCCTCGTCAAACCAATAGGAAATATTCAGTTTGTCCTTGCTAAGGTGGAGGACTATCTCCTGCATATGGGCAGGGATGCCCCCCACCCGGCGCGTTTGGGTTTTGCCCATGCGGGTCTCTATGCCCTGGCCCCTAAACTCCGTCCAGTCCCACTGGTTTCCCTGGAGGGGGGCCTTTTGGAGGAAACTGAGGAAGGGCAGGTTGGCGTCCTCCAGGGTTTGCAACACTTCGCCGGGGCGGAGGGTGTCCTTGGGCATGCCCGGACGCTCCCGCACCACCTCAAACCCTTGGTTTGTCCTCTTGCCGCGCAGCGTTTGCTCCCCGCCGTCCCCCTTCAGCAAAACCGTCATGTGCAAGAGTTTCCCCTGGGGCTTGGCCTCATAAACCTCCTCCTGGGTTACCTCCCTGGACACCTCTTTGCCCCCTACCCTTACCCGCATCAACATGTGGCTTTGCATACGCAGTTGCGTCTTGCCCTTGTCGACAAAGCCGCAGGTGGAGGACATATAGCCTACCTTTTGCTCCGCGAGGAAAACGCCGAAAAACTCGACGGCGGGCTTTTCGCATTCGGCCAAATAGCGCGCAAAAGTATTTTTTGGGGGGGGTGTTTGGGCAAAAACAACAGCACCCCAAAGCAGCCCAAAGGCCAGGAGGGGGGTTCGGTGTCGGAGAAGCATATTCCCCCCCTAACCCATTTGGCCGAGGAATACACCTATAGCTATTGGTTTTGCCTAAACGAGAAAAAGCGCTAAACCATTCCACCCGTGAGAATACGCGACCCTATTTATGGAACCCTTGAGGTGGAGGCCCATGAGGCGCCTCTGGTAGACCATCCGCTGTTTCAACGCCTGCGGCACATACGGCAGTTGGGTTTTGGGGAGTTGGCCTTCCCCGGGGCCACGCATACGCGCCACTCGCACAGCCTGGGCGCCATGTATTTGGTTTCCCGCCTCTGGTTTTGCCTGCGCAAAAACCTCCCCCTTCCCCCCCCCCTCCTGACGCGTATGGAAACCGCCCTGCGCATTACGGCCCTCCTGCACGACATTGGGCATTTGCCCTTCTCCCACAGCCTGGAGAAAGCCGCTCCCCCCCGTAGCCACCTCAACCTCCCCCCATGGCTGGGAGGCGAGGGTGGGGAGGGCGGGGAGGGGAGGGTTGGCCGCGCCAAGCACGAGGACTTCTCCCTCAAACTCCTCCTGGACTCCTCCCTCACCCCTGTGTTGTCCGGCATATTGCAGCGCTTCGAGTTGAGGCCCGAGGACGTGGCGGGCCTTTTGGGTTTTGCGACGCCGCCGCACGGCAATGTATTTGTGTTTGAGGGGGTGGACTATGCGCCCCTGCTGCGCGCGCTGGTAGCCGGCGAGTTGGACGCGGACCGCATGGACTATTTGTCCCGGGACTCGTTTTTCACAGGCGTCAACTATGGCCGTTTTGACTTGGACTGGCTGTTGCACAACATGGAGGTGGCCTTTGTGGACAACCGCGCCTGCCTGGCCATAGGGCCCAGGGCCGGTTTTGCCTTCGAGGACTTTTTGCAAAGCCGCTGGCACATGTTTCTCTCCGTCTATTACCACCGCACCTCCACGGCCTATGAGCAGATGTTGTTGCGCTATTGCCAGTCCGCAGGCGGCGAATTTGAGGTGCCGCTGGACGCCGAGGCTTTTGTACATTTTGACGACATCAGCCTGCTTTCAACCCTGAGAAATTCCCAAAACCCCTGGGCCAAGCGCATTGTCTCCCGGCAAGTTTTCCGCTTGGCGGCGGACTTCACCGAGAGGGACAGGCATTGGACTTTGGAGGCTTTGTGCGGGCTTTTGGAGGAGGCTGGGGTGGAGCATTTTCCCGTGCAGTCCAAGGTGCAACTTTCCCGGCATGAAGCGCACAACAGCCCCCTGGACTTATATGTGGTGGACGCCGAGAGCGGCCAATGCATTTCCGTCTCGGAATATTTGCCCCTCTATGCCCACTGGAAGGCCGTACACTTAAGCCGCATTTATGTACACCCCGAGCAGCATGCCCTGGCGAAGCAACTCATTCACTCCCACGCGCACAACGCCAAGCCCTAGACCGCTTCCACTTTGACATAAGCCGTTGTGACACATGGGTAGAAATGAGGAGGCCAGGAAGCTGGGGGCGAGGGGGGGTAATTTTGAAGGCTGTCGAGCTGGGGGCGCGTATTTTTTCTGCAACAACACGCACCCCCGTCGAGATGTCTGAATGCACTTACTTCAACATAAAACCCGTCCAGGCGATAAAGGAGAAGGCCATGGCAGAGCCGACTTTGGTAGAAGCAGCTTCCGTTATATTGCTGAAGAGGGAGGGGGGCACCCTGAATACCTTCTGGTTACGCAGGGCCCAAAACCTGCGTATGGCAGGGGGGTTTTATGCTTTCCCCGGTGGGAAAGTGGATGCCGAAGACGCCTCCGCCCCTGCAGAAGGCTGCGCCCAGGGGCTGCACCGTTTTTGTGTGGCGGCCTTGCGTGAGTTGTTTGAGGAAACGGGGGTGTTGTTGGCGAAAAATGTGGAGGCCGTGGACAAGCCCACCCTGGAGGCTTTTCGCGAAGCCCTCATGAAGCGGCAGGTGGGCTTTGCCGAGGAAGTGCAGCGGCTGGGTTTGCATTTGGACGCTTCTTCGCTGACGCCCGCGGGCGTATGGGTGACGCCGCCCTTTTTCCCCCGGCGCTTCTATTCCCAATTTTTTTTGGCGCTGTGTCCGGAGGGCGCAAGCCCCCAGGTACGCGCCGAAGAAGCCGAGGAGGGCCACTGGGTGTCGCCCGGCGAGGCCCTGCGCCTATGGGAGGAGGGGGTGGCTTTGCTGCACCCGCCCGCTTTGCACATACTCCGTTGCCTTGCGGGGTTTCGCACGGAGGCGCAGTTGGTTTATGAGTTGAGAAACCCGCCCTTCTGCCGAGAGCACATAGGCCAACATTTGGAATTTCAGCGCGGTGTTTTTTTGTTGCCCCTCCAAAGCCACACCCTCCCCCCCTTCCAATATACCAATACCTATATTTTGGGGACGGGGGACTTGTGGGTGGTGGACCCAGGGTTTAGCGAGGAGGCGGGGAGGGAATATTGCCTGCGTGTGTTGACGGAGCTCAAAGCCATGGGCAAAACCCCCCGCGGCATTTTGTTGACGCACGCGCATGCCGACCATGTGGAGGGTGCGCCGTGGCTGCGCGAGCAGTGCCGTTTGCCCATTGCCTGCCATGCCTTGACGGCCAAGCAGTTGCCCTTCCCCGTGGAGCGTCTTCTGGAAGACGGCGAGGTGCTCCACCTGGGCGGCCCCCTGCCCATGCGCTTGGAGGTATTGCATACGCCGGGGCACGCGCCGGGGCACCTTTGCCTGTGGGAGGCGCGAAGAAGCATTTTGCTGGCCGGCGACATGGTGGCGGGCCAGGGCACCATCGCCATTTCCCCCATAGACGGGGACATGGCCGACTATGTGGCGCAGCTGGAGCGTCTTTTGGCGCTGGACCCCCACGTCCTCCACCCCGCCCACGGCCCCACCCTCCCCGACGGGACGGGCAAACTGCAAAGCTACCTCCGCCACCGTGCCGTGCGCGAGCGCCAGTTGCTGGCCCTGCTGGAGCAGGGGGAAAGTGACGAGGAAGCCCTGTGCGAAGGGGTTTATGCGCCTTTGGACCCGCAGATGCGGCCATGGGCCCAGGGCAGTTTACGTGCTTTACTTTTAAAGTTAGAGAAGGAGGGGAAGGTGGTTTCAGAGGCCCCCCACTGGTATTTGGCTTAGGGCAACAACCCATAGGCCAAACGCCGGCTGTTTTTCTCTAAACTACACAGGTACATACATGGCCTAAGCCTGGCCCCCCTAAGCCCTGAAAAGGCCTTGAGTATGCCCACATCAACCAAGCTGTTTTAAGCCCCTGTAGAGATAACTTGGGAAAATGCTGCGCCATCGTCTTTAAACGCTTGACAAATTTCCACGTCTGTTATTCTACCGCACTGGATATTTTTGCTGAGGCTGTCGCCTTTCATAAGCTGTTGCTTTAGGAGAAGGAGTGTATTTTGAGCCTTGTTAATTCTTCTGCCGGGGGGGTGTTGGAGCCCATTCTGGAGCGCTATTCCCGCAATCCATGCCACCTCATGCAGATTCTTCGAGAAACCCAGGAGCGTTTGGACTTCATTCCCAAGTGGGCAGTGGACTACCTCGCCAAGGCCCTCGCTTTGGCTCCTGCACAAGTCCAAGCCGTCATTGACTTCTATGCTTTCTTCTATGACAGCCCGCACGGGAAATACCGCGTCCTCTTCTCGGACAATGTGACGGACCGCATGCAAGGCAACACGGCTTTGCTTTCGCGTATGTTATCCAGGTTAGGCCTCACCTTAGGGCAAACTTCAGGGGATGGGCTTGTCAGCATCGACACCACCTCCTGCACGGGAATGTGCGACCAGGGGCCTGCGCTTTTGGTGAACAACTACCCCGTCACGAAGCTTTCTTCGCAGCGTGTGGACCAAATGTGCGAGCTGATAAAAAGCCAGACGCCGCTGGTGGAATGGCCTGCGGAATTTTTCCGTGTGGAGGACAACATTCACCGCAGGGACGTGTTGCTTTCCACGGGAATGGCCAACGGCCAGGCGCTCAAACGCGCCCTAGAGTTGGGCCCTCAGGGCATGTTGGCGGAAATGAAGCTTTCCAATTTCCGTGGCCGCGGGGGTGCGGGGTTTACCACGGGCGTCAAGTGGGAGGCTTGCAGGAATGCGCCCGGCCAGACGCGCTATGTCATTTGCAATGCCGACGAAGGCGAGCCGGGGACTTTCAAGGACCGTGTGTTGTTGGCCTCCTTCTCGGAGCGTGTTTTTGAAGGCATGACGATTGCGGGCTATGTCATCGGCGCTTCCAAGGGCCTGGTCTATTTGCGTGCCGAATACCGCTATATGCTGGAGAAACTCCAAGCCACGCTGGAGGCCAGGCGCAAAGCCAAGCTCCTGGGCAAGGACATTTTGGGCCAGAAGGGTTTCGACTTTGATATTGAGATACACCTAGGGGCCGGGGCCTATGTCTGCGGGGAGGAGACGGCGCTGATTGAGTCGCTGGAAGGCAAACCCGGCAGGCCTCGCATACGTCCCCCCTTCCCTGTTACCCATGGTTATTTGGGCCAACCCACCGTTGTTAACAATGTTGAAACCCTGGCCAAGGCGACGCTGATTGCTCAAAATGGCGGCGCTTGGTACAAAGGCCTGGGCACCAAACTCTCTACAGGGACCAAACTGCTGTCCATTTCAGGGGACTGCAACAACCCCGGCATTTATGAATACCCCTTCGGTGTACGCATTGCCAAAATCCTTGAGGATTGCGGCGCACGCAACGCCATGGCGGTGCAAGTCGGCGGCGCAGCGGGGACTTGCCTCGCACGGCATGAATTCGGCCGCAAACTCGCCTTTGAAGACGTTTCCACCTCGGGAGCGCTCATGGTGTTCGGCAACAACCGCGACATGTTTGAGGTGGCCAGAAACTTCATGCACTTCTTCAAACATGAAAGCTGCGGCTTTTGCACACCGTGCCGCGTGGGCACCACACTCATGTGCAACCTCATGGACAAAATCGCCAACGGCAAAGGCACCGGCTATGAAATGAATGAGTTGTCCCGTCTGCACCGGCTGTTGAAAACCGCCAGCCACTGTGGCCTCGGACAAAGTGCCGGGCGTCCTGTGGATGATACCCTGCAGAAATTCCGCCCCTCTTATGACAGGCGACTGAAACAAAAAGACTTTGAGCCGGCCTTTGACTTGGATGCTGCCTTGGCCCCTGCACGTGAAATTATGGAGCGAGACGACATGGACGCTCATCTCGGAACGGACTTATGAACTCAGAAAACACCTTTATTATTGATGGCACGCCCATCCCCTTTGAGCCGACTCAAACCGTGCTTCAGGCGGCACTCAAAGCGGGTGTCTTCATTCCACACCTTTGTTTCTACCCAGGCCTTCGGCCCAACGGCAGCTGCAAGCTGTGCACCGTCATTATTAACGGCCGACACACTTCGGCCTGCACCGTCCTCGCGCGCCCGGGCATTGAAGTTGAAAACAACACGCCCGAGCTCAACGACAAACGCAGACTCATGCTGCAAATGCTGTTTGTCGAAGGCAACCATTTTTGCCCCGGCTGCGAAAAGAGCGGCAACTGCCAACTCCAAGCTTTGGCCTATGAGTTGGAGATGATGACGCCCCACTTCAACCATTTCTTCCCGAACCGGAAAACAGACGCTTCCCACCCTGAAGTTTTCTTGGATATGAACCGCTGCATTGCCTGCGGCTTGTGTGTCCAAGCCAGTTGCGAGGTGGACAAGAAAAACATTTTTGCCATTTCCGGCAGGGGCATGGCTTCACACATTGTCGTCAACACCCCCTCCGGAAAACTGGGAGACAGCGACTTTGCGTTGAGTGACAAAGCCGCCAGCGTCTGCCCCGTCGGCGCCATTTTGCCCAAACGCCGTGGTTTTGTCGTCCCCATTGGCCAGCGTCTTTATGACAATTTGCCCATCAGCTCCCAAACCGAGTTTCTGACAACGAGGAAGGCCTAACATGCTCAGTCCACAAGAACCTCTCAAGCGAAAACTGCGCGTGGCCACCGCTTCCCTGTCGGGTTGTTTCGGTTGCCACATGTCGCTTTTGGATTTGGACGAAAATCTGCTCGACTTGATTGAGTTGGTTGAGTTTGACCGCTCCCCTATCACCGATGTCAAACACTGCGGCACCTGCGACATCGGCATTATTGAAGGCGGCGTCTGCAACTCTGAAAACGTCCACGTCTTGCGCGAGTTTCGAAAAAACTGCCGCACGCTGATTGCGCTGGGCGCCTGTGCCATTAACGGAGGGCTTCCCACTTTGCGCAACGGGCTGGACATCCGCGAAGTCCTGCGTGAAGTCTATTTCGAAATGCCGGGTGTCGTCAGCAACACCATTCCCAATGACGTTGAGTTGCCTTTGCTGCTCGACAAAGTCCGCCCCATCAACGAAGTGGTGCGTGTGGACTATTTTATTCCGGGTTGTCCACCCTCCAGGGATGCCATTTTTAAATTTTTGACAGACCTGATTGCCGGCCGTACCCCACGCTTGGACTACCCACAAATGCGGTTTGATTAGCTTGGAGAAAACATGTTTGAACTTGAAAACGCCAAGACGACTCAGGGCCTGCGCCGTATCGCCATTGAGCCTGTCTCTCGTGTCGAAGGACACGGCAAAGTCACCTTGTTGTTGGATGAGCAAAACAAAATCCACCAAGTACGCCTGCATATTGTTGAGTTTCGAGGCTTCGAGGTGTTTATTAAGGGCCGCCCCTATTGGGAAGTCCCCGTCACCGTGCAACGCCTGTGCGGCATTTGCCCCGTTAGCCACCAGTTGGCCGCCTGCAAGGCCATGGACGTCATTATTGGCGCCAAACAACTGACGCCGACGGCAGAAAAACTCCGCCGCCTCATGCACTATGGGCAAGTCGTCCAGTCCAACGCCGTGCACTTCTACCACCTGGCTTCACCGGACTTGTTGCTGGGCTTTGACAGCGAAGTGGCCCAACGCAACATTGTCGGCGTCGCGATGAAATACCCCGACATTGCCAAACAAGGCATCCTCCTGCGCAAATATGGCCAGGAAGTCATCCACCATGTGGCCGGCAAACGCATTCACGGCACAGGCGCCATTCCCGGAGGCGTCAACAAAGCTTTGACGGCAGCAGAATGCGACGAGCTTAGGAAAAACCTCCCGCAACTCATAGAGTGGGCCCAGGGCGGCATTGCGTTGGTGCAGCGTCTCTATGAAGCAAACCCGTCCTTCTATAACAGCTTTGGCCTCTTTGATTCCAATATGATGGGCATGGTCCGCGAGGATGGGGCTTTGGACCTCTACCACGGTTATTTGTGCGCTAAGGACGCTAAGGGTAAACCTATTTTTAACCGGCTCAACTATGAAACCTATACCCAGGTGCTGCGCGAAGAGGTGAAGCCCTGGAGCTATATGAAGTTCCCCTATATCGCAGCCTTAGGGCCCGAAAAAGGCTGGTATAAAGTCGGCCCCCTCGCCCGCCTCCAAACCTGTGACTTCATCCCCTCCCCCCTCGCCGAAGCCGCCCGCCAAACCATGCTCGCTGTCGGCAATGGACAACCCATACACTCTACGCTGAGCTACCATTGGGCGAGAATCATTGAAGTCCTCCACGGCCTCGAAGTCATTCAAAGCTTGTTGGATGACCCCGACGTGCTCGGCAAGGACTTGGTTGTCAAAGGCCAGCGCCAAGAAGAGGGCGTGGGCGTCATTGAAGCCCCTCGCGGCATCCTCATCCACCACTACAAAGTCAACGAGGATGACCAAGTCACCATGTGCAATTTGATTGTGTCGACAACCCACAACAACCAGGCCATGAATACCGCTATCCGCTCTGTCGCCATGCAGCATTTGGACCGACGCATTATTTCCGAAGGCTTGCTCAACCACATTGAGTGCGCCATCCGCGCCTATGATCCTTGCCTCTCCTGCGCCACCCATGCCCTCGGCAAAATGCCCCTGGAAGTGGAACTCCTCGACGCTGAAGGCAAACGCCTAAGCCTCCTGCGCCGCGACTCTACCGGCGGACTCCATACCTCGGACGTGCATGCCTGAGGTGCTGCTGACAGCCTGGGGCAATGCCAGCCGAGGCGATGACGCATTGGGCCCATGTCTCCTTCAACGCTTGGAGGCTTGGGCCGTTTCTTCAGGAATTGCCGAGCGCTTTGAGTGGGTGGAAGACTTTCAATTGCAAATTGAGCATGCCCTTCACCTGGAGGGCAAAACCCTGGCCCTCTATGTGGATGCGGGACAAAATACCCCTGCACCCTATGCCTTCTCCCCGCTTTCTCCCCTAAAGCAACCCTGGCATACCACCCATGCCATGCCCCCTGAGTCCGTTTTGGCGGTCTTTGAGCATGTTTCTAAAACCCCCCCCTGCCCCGCTTTCATACTCTGTCTGAAAGGCGAAGACTTTGGAATACGGGAGGGGCTTTCTGCCACGGCCCAAAACCACCTTGAGGCGGCCCTGGCCTTTGCACAAATACTCCTCAAAAAACCAAGCCCGGAAGCTTGGCTCTCCCTCTCCTCCCCCGCGCCCCTTTGAAAAAACGTTTTTTTCTGCTAGAGGGGGACTTGTTTGTATGGCAAAAAGACACTTGGCTTTTGCCCAAAGGGGTTTCCCAAAACCATTTCCCCTGCTTGGGCTTATATAAGCCGGGCTTGTAGGCGAGCCTTCAGAGTTTCAGTGTTTTAGGTGGAGGCCTTAGGCCGTTAGGGTTTTTCTGCTAGGGCCATTGAGGGATTCAATGGAATATGTATATGAAAAATTTTATTTGAGGAAAACGTCGAGAAATGAAACGCTGTCGACGTCTTGGCGGCCAGGGTGGGGAGTGGGGTGGATAAGGGGTTTTTTTAAGGGGTTTTTGAGGGAAGCATGAAACAAATATCAGCAGTGTTGTTTTTATGGAGTGTTGTTTCTGCTTGGGCGGTGGCAGGGGCCACAGAAATAGCGGTTTATCCCTTGCATATGGAAACAGCGTTGCCCGAGGCGACGGTGAATGCGTTGAAGTCGAGTCTGCAAGGGCAAGTCTACAAGATACTTTCGGAGGCAGTTGTCGCCAACCCTGTCGAGGTAGAGCGTTATGTGCAACAGAAGGGAGAGGTTTCGTGTTGGAGAGATGATGGTTGCATTGTCGCCCTGGCCAGGACGCTACAAGCCAAGCGCGTGCTTCTGGTGTCTATTGTACGCACAGAGCCGTGGATAATTCTGTCCGCACGGGTTTTGGGTGTTGATGGAAGGGAGTTACGCAATGTCCCCGTCCTTGTACATACCCCCAAGCAAGACATGAGCGAGGATGCCAATTTTGCAGAGGGGTTTTTAGAATTGCTGGATAAGCTTAACCTACCTGAATTGTTAAGAGGGCGTGTGGAGGCCCCCCTTCCCCCTCCCCCCCAAGGTTTGTCCGGCATGCGTATTGCGTCCTATACAACCATGGGTGTAGCAGCAGTGGGCGTTGTTGTTGGCGCAACCTTTACGGTACTCTATTTTGACAACCAGAATAAGCTCAACAAGCTTCTCGACAAGGACGGGGCAAGCGGTTCAGGAAAAGAGGAGGTTTCCGAAGCGCTCAAATGCATGCAGCGCGTCAAGGACGATAGGCTCTACCTCATTGTTGGTTGGTCCGTTGCGGGTGCAAGCCTTGCGACTTCGCTTGTGTTGTTTTTCCTTTCTCCGGAACGCCAACAAAGCGACACGGCCTTCTCCTTTGTTCCTCTGCAAGGGGGCGGTATGCTGACTTTTGCCAGCAGTTTCCCCTAAATTTTCGAAGCCCCAAGGCCGGAAGGCATGAGTGCCAAGTCCGTTTAAGGAGGGGGGCGGGGGGAGGGCTCTTGTCCCTCGGCGTGTCCCCAGAAAAGCCGTTGGGGGTTTTAGGCCAACATTTTTTGAAGTCCAACAACGAAGCAGTTGGGGCCTTGAAGAGAGTGGCCTATGGTCTGAAGCATGTCCTTTTTGTTGATGAGCGTTATGTGTGGGCTTTTGTCAAGCAACCCCTCTGAAGAGCGTGTGTTGCAATGGACGCAGGAGATGTTGGCAAAATCTCACACGCCTCGGGGGGCAGCCCCCTTGTTGTTATTGGCTTCTGAGTTGGGGGAGATGGAGGATGTGACACATGCCTACCGGGCCTTTGCACATGTGGCCAAAGACAGCCGTGCGGACGAGCGCATCCGTGCGCTGGCACGTATGCTGAGTGCGCAGATGGACCATGCGCGAGGGCGCACGCAGCGTGGACAAGCTTGGTTGGAGCCCCTGGGTTTTTTGAAGGACTTTTGGCTGATAAGTGGTTTTGACAACGAAGGCCAGACGGGGTGTCAAAGAAAACTGGGCCCTGAGGGGCTTGTGGATTTGAACAAAACCTACACGGGCAAATTCCGCGAGGTGGCCTGGCGCAAACTGGTGGCCCAGCCTCGCTGGGGTTATGTGGACTTGTCCTCTCTGCTTGCCTCCAACAAGGATGTGGCCAGTTTTGTATTCAGCCAAGTGGAAACAGAAAAACCTCAGAAGCTGAGGTTTTATGTAGGGGCTTCAGGGGCATTTTCCCTGTTTGTCAATGGCCAGGAGGTGCTCTCCTCATTGGAAGACAACCTTGCGAGGCTGGACCAGGCGGGAGTGGAGCTTAGGCTTCCCAAGGGACAGCACCAAGTGTTGTTGAAGTTGTGCCAGACGGAGGGCCCAACGGGTTTTTATTTGAGGGTGGCGGGTGATATAAAACCCATAACCACGGAGGATGCGGCTACGCTAGGGCCCCCCCCTAAGGGGACACTCCACCCCCGGCCTCTTGAGAACCTTTCATCGTCACTCCAGAAGGCGCTCAAAAAGACACCCGGCGACGTGCACCTACAAAAGGATTTGGCGGTGGTACTGCATGGTTTGCAAACCTTTCCAAAGAGTGAGCACCTCCCTTTTGAGTTGGCCAAGGGGGCGGCGAACGCAGCGCCTGGGGATTTTGAATTGCAGATGATGGCGGCCCGTCTTGCTGAGGAGGCCAACGAGCGATACAAATTTCTTTTACGTGCCCAAGGCCTTGCTCCCAACAACCCATGGCTTCAATTGCAAATGGCAGCGCGGGAATTGGAGATGCAGCGGCCCGAAAAAGCCCTGAACATTTTGGAAGGACTTGAGCGCCGTTTTCCTCGGTGGGGGCTTATGCAATTTTTAAAGATTCAAGCTACAGAGCCGCTACAAGGTTATTTTCATGCGACGAACATGAGCATGCGCGCTCAAAAAGAATTTCCCTCCTATGTGCCTTTGGTGGTGCAAGCCGCCGCCTATGCCGATGGGATGGGGTGGAAGGAAGCTTCCCTGGGTTATGAGCGTTTGGCTTTAAGTTTACGTTTTTCAGACATAGACACGCGTTTACGTTTAGCGGCGAAATTATCTCAATTAGGCCGTTGGGAGGAGGAGATAAGGGAGCTTGAGGAGGTATTGCGCCAAGAGCCGCTGAAAAATTTTGTCCGCATAGGGTTTGCGCGAGCGCTTGCAGCCAACGGGCAGACGAAGCGGGCATTGGAGTTGCTGGCTTTGGCGAAGCAATTGGCGCCGGAAGAGAGTGTTATTCCCGCAGAGGAGGCTCAGGTTTGGCTCAGCATGGGGGAAGAGGTGAAGGGGATGAAGGCCCTTCAAGAGGCTGCAGCCCTTGCGCCGCAGAAGACGGAGCTTTCGTTGGCCATTCAGAAACTTGCGGGGGAGCAAGGCCCGTCTGAAATGCCCCATGCTGTGGACATTGCGGCTTTGGCCAAGGTGACGCCGGTTGAGGACAAGGAGGAGGCGGTGGTATTGGCCAACGTCAAATACCAGCGCGTACAAGCGACGGGGCATGCCAGCCAGTGGGCGCAATACGCGGTACGCCTACAGTCCGAGCGGGCGTTGGAGCAATACCGGAGGATTCCCATTGTCTATGCGCCTTCGCGCCAGACGCTTCAAATTTTGCGTGCCCGCATATTGAAGCCGGATGGCACAACGGTTGCTGGCGTCCAGGAATCCGAGACGTCCGTCAATGAAGCTTGGGCCGGCATGTACTATGACGTACGTGCTCGTCTCTTGGATTTTTCTCAATTGGCCAAAGGGGACATACTTGAATTGCAGTGGCGGTTGGATGACACCGCCCAGGACAATTTACTTTCGGACTATTGGGGGACGGTGGAGTTTATTGCGGAGCAGCACCGGGTGGTGCAGTGGAAATTTATTGCGGACTTACCGGTGGGGCGACGGCTTTATGACAATGCCGGCAGTTTGCCCGCATGGGTTTCCAAACGTACAGAGACGAGAGGGGAGAGGGTGCTGACTTTTTTTGAAGCCAAGGGGGTACAGAAGGTGGTGCCGGAGCCTTTCATGCCGGGGTTGGCCGAGGTAGCGACGCCTTTGCATTTATCCACCTATGCCAAATGGGAAGACGTAGGGGACTATTGGTGGGGCCTGGTGGAGGAGCAGCTTGCGTCGAATGAGGAGTTGAAGAAAACCGTTGCTGAGTTGTTGAAGGGGGTAGACACGAGCAACCGGCGCAAGGTGGTTGCGGCCATTTATGGTTTTGTGGTTTCCAAGACACGTTATGTCGCATTGGAGTTTGGCATTTATGGGTTTAAACCCTACCGTGTTTCTCGCATTCTCTCGCGGGGTTTTGGGGACTGCAAAGACAAGGCGGCGCTCATGCATGTCATGCTGAAGGAAGCGGGCATTGCTTCGAAATTTGTTTTGCTGAGGATGAATTTTCTAGGGCGTCTGGCTTCCACGCCGGCCTCTTTAGCGGCCTTCAACCATGCTATTCTCTACCTGCCGGAGTTCAACCTCTTCTTGGATGGCACAGCGGAGTTTCACGGCATTTCCGAAACTCCTCCTGTAGATGCAGGGGCCAACGCCCTTGTTATAGAGCCCAATGGAAAAAGTCGCTTCCTCACCACACCGACATTGAAGGCGGAAGACAACTGGATAGAGAACAAGCAGACGGTTTCCCTCAATGCCAATGGGGATGCACAGCTTGAAGGTGAATGGTCCACGCAAGGACAGTTGGCGCCAGGCTACCGTCAGGCTTTTGCTGCGAAGGCCAGGCAGGAAGCCGAATTTTTGAAGCAATGGGGGCAAGCCTACCCTGGCATTCAGCTGTCGGCCATAGAGACAGGAGAAGCTTCAAAACTGGAGGAGCCTTTTCGCCTGAAGTTTTCGGCCACCCTTCCACGCTATGCGGAAGTGACGCCGGAGGGTTTGCGTTTTTATGCTTTGGGCTTCAAACAAAACCGCAGCAGCGGCCTAGGGCAGCTTTCTATACGGCGTTGGCCCTTGGAGTTACCGGAGGCTTTTGTGGGCAACTATGAGATTGTGCACAAACTTTTGCCGGGGTGGCGTCTTGCAGAGGCGGGGTGGAGGGTGGAAGAGAATTCACCTTTTGGTGAGTTTTCGATGAGTGTCGAGTCTTTGGAAGGAAAAGTCCAAGTGAGGTGCAAGTGGAAGTTGGAGGCAAGCCGGGTTGAGCCCAAAGACTACCCTGCTTTTCGCGCATGGCTTTTGAAGGTGGAACAAATTCAGAACCGCAAACTTTTCTTGAAAAAGCCATGACAGGCGGAAGCAACCTCAAAGCAGCGGCGACAAGAGACGCATAAAGGACTCAAGGAAGCGTTGTCCAAACGGGTGTTTTCCCCGAAACCTCGGCAATGCGGAGGAGGACTCCAAGTCCTCCAAGAAACATTTCGTCAAAGCCTGGGCCATTTTTTCGCCATAGAAGACAGCGCTGATTTCAAAATTAAGCTCAAAACTGCGCACGTCCATATTGGCCGTTCCAATGATGGACAGGACGTTGTCGACCAGCAAGGTTTTGGCATGCAAGAGCCTGGGAAGATATTCGAACAGACGAACGCCTGCCAACAGCAACTCGTTATAATAGGAGCGGCTTGCCAGTGTGACGACCCAAGAGTCGCTGCGTTTGGGGACGAGAATGCGAACATCCACGCCGCGCAAGGCCGCATTGGTGAGGGCTGTCAGCATGGCCTCGTCGGGCACAAAATAGGGTGTCGAAATCCAAATACGGTTTTTGGCTGTTGAGATGGCCGAGAAATAGACGTCACGAATGGCTTTGAAGCGCAAGTCCGGTCCCGAAGGGACGATTTGCACAAAATGAGGTTGTGCTTGTGAATGCGGTGGAAAATGCTCCGCCTCCACTTCGGTGCTTCCTGTTGCATAATTCCAGTCTTCCAGAAAGACGGTTTGCAACCAACGGACGGCGGAGCCAACCAGTTGGACGTGCGTGTCTCTATAGGCTTTGGGAGAGATGCGCTCATCCTCCGTCTGCGTAATGTTGATGCCTCCGAAAAACCCCGTATGCCCATCCACAACAACCAGCTTGCGGTGGCTACGGAAGTTGATGCGGGGTTTGAAACTCAAGAGGCGTACTTTGTGGAAGAAGGCGACTTTCCCTCCGGCTTTTTTCAGGGGACGCATGTGGCGGCGGCGTATACGGGAGGAGCCCACAGCGTCCAGCAAGAGGCGCACCCTAACGCCGGCTTTGGCGCGCTCCGTGAGGGCTTCAATGAATTGGCGTCCCAAGACGTCTGGGTGGAAAATATAATATTCGAGGTGAATGTGGTGCTTGGCTTCGCGGATGGCTGCGAGCAAAGCCTCAAAAGTTTGTGCGCCGTCGATGAGCAGCTTCATTTGGCTGCAGGCAGCCACAGGCATTTCTGAAACCAGAGTACCCAAGCGCGCCAGCGGCAGCAATTGCGGTGGAATGCTGGCATAATGGCTGCTCATATTTGCTGCGCGCATGTCCAAGGCCTCCGCCATCCAATTGCGAGCACGCAGACGTCGCATACGTGTTTTGCTGATTCGCCGGGGGCCAAAGAGATAATAAATGCCAAAACCCACGACAGGCAGCAGCGCCAACCCAAATATCCAAGCCAGCGTTGCCACAGGAGAACGCCTTTGCATGACAATCCAAACCACCAGCACGGCGAGATAGACAACTTCAATGGCTGCCAAGCCGGCAATGGTTTTGGTGAGGTTGTTGGACAAAAGAGAAAGGAAATAGGGCTGCACAAAAATCTCCCGCAGCACCTAGCTTAAGTCAGCCCGAAGGCTTGTGCCAGAAAGGGGGTTTTAGAGGCCTAAAAGAAGAACCTAGGTTTGAGGGTAGATTTTCTAACTCTTCTTAGGGATTAAGTTTTCCCAATAACAGCCTGAGAGAGGGCTTTGTGCACAGACTCCAGGGCCTTTCGTGCTTCGAGCAACTCTTTGCGTTCTTGTTTCAGCTCTTCGACTTGGGAAGCCAAGGAGGCCCTGTCTTGGGCAAGCAGTTGGTGGGCCACCATCAGCTGCTCTGCTTGCGTACGCAGGGTTTCAAGCTCGTTGGCCAAAGCCTCTTCCTCTTCAAGGCTTGTACGCAGTGCCTCCTCGTGTTTTTGAAGCTCAGCAGCCTGTTGGGCATAACGCTCCTGGAGGGCGCGGAGCTCCGCGCGTGTGGTTTGCAAAAGCATGAGTGTTTCGTCGCGCTCCGTTTCAACGGCGAGCATTTCTTCTTCCAACTCACGCATGAGTTTGGAGCGCTCTTCCATGTCGTTGGAGACGTGCTCCATTTCTTCCACGCGCATGCGAGCGGTTTCCGTCGCCTCTTCTGCGCGTCGCCGTGCGGCTTCCAGGCTTTGCGTCAGCTGCAAGTTTTCGTCGCGAAGCTTAGAAATTTCTATTTGCAATTGAGCAATGCGCTCAACAGCCAACTCACCGGCTTGAAAAGCCGTAGGGGGGAGGGGGAGGAAGCCCGGGGTTTCGCGGGCGGCCCTCAGGCGCTCCTTCAGCCGCATACGCCTTTCTGCAAGCTCCTGCTCCAAAGCGGGGGCAGAGGACGCACTCAAGGCAGCAGGAGATGCAGCGGCAGCGGGAGACTCAGCCGCTGTTGGGGGTATAGCAGCGGGAGACGCAGCAACCACCGGGGGGGCAGCAACCACCGGAGAGGCAACAGCAGCGGGAGAGTCGAGCATGGAAGAGGGAGACTCCTCCCCAATGGCCTTTCTAAGCGCTTCTACCGCTGTGAGGGGTGCTTCTTCGCGCAGTGCGGTTTTATTTCTAACGGCAGCAGCGAGGTTGGCGACAGCTGCGTGTGGATTGTTTTCTGCAGGTGGCGGTGTTGTTTCCACATTCTCTGGAGCCGTGTTGGTTGTGGCTTGCCATTTGAGCCTTGGCCGGAGTTTCGGAACATTTTGGTCAAAGGATTTTTTCACTTTTTTCTCCCGGGGGCAGGGGCTTTGGGCGACGACCCTTCAACGAGTGTCGCGAGGATGAGTTGGATAAGCTTTTGAATGTCTTGTGCACCTTTGCTGTCTCTGTCTGCAAGGAAAATAGGGCGTCCTTCACTGGAGGCCTGGGCGAATTTGGTGCACTGGCGAATAACGTGAGGCATCAAATAGTCCGCATAGTGGCGTTTTAAAGCGTCAAGGGCTTCTTTAGCCAGTTTAAAGGTTTGGTTAAATGCGTTAACGACAATAAAAATATGCTCCAGCAAATGTCCCAAGTCCTCTTCGAGGTTTTGGAGGGTTTCGAAGAGGAGGCGCAGTCCGTGGAAGGAGAGGAAGTCTGCGAGGACGGGGATAATTAAGTCATTGGAGGCGATAAGGGCATTGAGGTTGAGCAAGCCGAAGGAGGGGGGTGCGTCGAAGACGATAAAGTCATAGTGGGCTTCTAACTCTTTAAGGGCGGATTTAAGTTTAAACTCACGTCCGGCCATAGGCATAAGGAGCAAGTCCACGGTACTCATATTGAGGTTAGAGGGGACAAACTCAAGGTTAGGCAGGGCGGTTTTTTGGACGAGGGAGGAGAGGGGGAGTTTTTTCTGGAAGACGTCCAAGAGGGTATGCGCAAAGTCCTCGCCCTCGAAGCCGAGGCATTTGGTAGCGTGGCCTTGGGAGTCCAAGTCCACCAGGAGGACGCCATAGCCCATTTCGGCCAAGCGCCAGGCATAGGAAGTGGAGAGGGAGGTTTTCCCCGTCCCGCCTTTAAAGTTAAGGAAGAGTTGTTTTCTATTGCCGACGTGGGGGGGGTAGAGGGCGAGTTTAGCTCTCAAGTCCCAAATTTCTTCTGGAGACCATTCGGTTTGTCGGCTGTGGGCCAAAAGCTCGCCGGGCCTAAGTCCAAGCAAGGCGGAAGCGGTTTTCAAGTTATAGCGCAGCGTCTCCATAGGATTTTCTTAGCTAGGCGATAAAATATTTCTGTCCTCGCCTTATCACTTGTCCTTGCAGCTCTAGAGCCAAAAGTGAAGCTGCCAGGTTTTGTGGGGAGGCTTGGATGAGGGAGGCGAGCTCCTCCTGGGTTTTTCCGCGCAGGCTTGAGCGGAGCGCGCTCAAGAGTTCCGCAGAAAGTGCCTCATGGTTTTGCGGGAGTATGGGTGGAGCAAGGGGTGGGGTCTCTACGGGAGGAGTGGGGGCAGGTTGAGCCATAGGGGGGCAGGGGGGGGCAGGGGCAGGTAGGGTGGGCACAGCCGGGAGTGTAGAGTGGGGGTATTTTAAGCGGCGCAGTGCGCGTTGGCGCTGAGCCTGCTCCAAAGCGGGCAAGGAAGACCAGTCTGTTTGAGAAGATTGGCTCAAGGCTTTAGCGGCGGCGTTACGTACTTTAAGGTTAGAGTCCTGGAGGGCCTGGAGGAGTTTGGGCTGAGCGGCTTGCAGTTGGGAGATGGAGAGGACATAGACGGCGACGGCGCGCACATCGGGGTTAAAGTCTTCGAGGGCGATGCTGCCCAGGCGGAGGGATTCTTCTGGGGAGAGTCCGGCGAGCCAGAGGGTAGCGCGTCGGCGCACATTTGCATCGGTATCCTCCAAGGCGGCGAGGAGTTGGGGCATAGCGGCATGGGCGTCCATGCGGATGAGGGCTTTTATAGCGGCGAGGCGCAGTTTAGGGTGGGGGGAGTCGGCATGAGGGGCGACGAGGGGGAGGCCTTCGGTTTTAGCGAAGGAGGAGAAGGCGTCGATGAGGGCGGCGAGGACTTCGGGGTTGGTTTCTGCGTGGATGGCCTGTCCGAGGGCGGGGGCAGCGGAGGGGCGTCCCAAGGATTTGAGGCGGAGGGCGGTACGGAGGCGGAGGCCAGGGTCCTGGGAGGAGAGCTCGCGGATGCCGAATTCCAGGACATGGTTGTCGAGGGGTTTTTCGTTGGCCTGCAAAGTTTTCTGTTCTTCTGGGGAGACATCCAAGCGTCCTTGTGCGGCGAAGCGGGAGCCGAAGTCCTCGGCAGAGAGGGGGGGGCTATTTTCCTCAGCGCTAGGGGTTAAAGCAGGGGCAGAGGGGTTAAGGTTATTTTTAAGGCTAAGGACTTCGCCGCGCAGGAGGGCGATGAATTGGGACAAGTCGAAGGTATCGTGGGGTGTGTCCTGGGGGGTTTGAATTTGAGCAGCTTCGAGGATTTTTTCAATCCACTCTGCGCGCTCTTTGCGAAGGGTTTCGACTTTTTTGAGGGCCTGGTCTTTTTCTGCCTGCATATGGCGCAAGCGGGTTTGCATTTCGGCGAGGGTTTTGGAGGACTCCATTTCGCATTTTCTGGCATATTCGAGTTGTTGTCGCAGTGTTTCGGATTCTGCTTTAGCGCGTTTGGAGTCGGCGAGGAGCTGTTCCTGTCGTGCTTCGAAATAGACGATTTTTTCGAGGGCGCTTTTGAGGAGGAGCTCAGGTTTTTCATATGTAGGCATGGTATATTCCAAAACCGGTGTGGGTTTCTTTTAGCGCTGTCGGCCTCTTTTGTAAACGCAATGAAAACCTTGCCTTAAGGGTGGAAAGTCGTAGCAAAAAAAGGGGGAGCGGGTTAGGCTTTTTTGAAGTTGAGGGTTTGCTTACGAGCGTGGATGTGCGAGAATACGAGAAGCATTATAATATAGCGGCCGAGGCGTTGTTAGCATAGCATTGGAGGATGGTTTGAGGAGCGTATTTGAGGAAGGTTATGGGCGGGGTGGGTTTGAGTTTGGTTAAGGGAAGCGGTTTTGGGGAGGGAGGCGCTTGGCTTCTTTCCACAACTTTTGAAAATTGCAGGGAGAATTGAGTTCATGTTAGATTCCATCACACCTGTGGAAATTGCGCCCGGGACTTTTTGGGTAGGCAAAAGAGACCCGAAGAGCATTTTTCACGCGAACCCCTATTTACGTCTCTTTGAATCACGCCATCCCCAAACACGCCAGCGTATGCAGTTTAACCTTCTCGTGGACCCTGGTTCCTCGACGGACTTTGCTGTGGTGAGCAGCAAGACGGCGAGCATCATCGGCAGTCTTGAGCGTGTTTCGGCGTTGTTTTTGAACCACCAGGATCCGGACGTGAGTTCCTCTGCGCCCTTGTTGATGGCGCGCTATTCGCCGAAGGCGGCGATATTGGCATCAGAGGACACGTTTAGGTTGATTATCCACATGGGTTTACCGCGGGAGCGTTTTTTGTCATTGGACCGTTTTGCGCAGGGGATTACTTTGCCGACGGGGCACCAAATTCTCCCTGTGCCGAGTCCCTTTTGCCACTTTAAAGGGGCAGTGATGCTCTATGACTTAGAGACGCGGGTATTATTCTCAGGGGATTTTCTAGGAGGCCTAACCCCGGAGGGCGTGCAAGGGATAGAGGCGGACGCTTCCGACTGGGCAGGCATTCGCGCTTTCCACCAAATGTACATGCCGACGCGCATTGCATTGGCGCGCACGGTGGAAGCCATACGTCGCCTCAACCCGGCGCCTGAAATTATTGCTCCGCAGCACGGGCGCATTTTGCGTGGCGAGTTGATGGAAGAATTCCTTGAGCGTCTTGCGAATTTGCCGGTGGGGTTGGATTTGGTTGAAGAGACGCAGGAGACGACGCAGGAGCCTTTGGCCGCATGGAACCATGTATTGGCGCGGATTTTGAGTGCGGCGAGGGATTTGCTTGGGCCGGAGATTGATACACGTTTGAGTGAAGAGCCCTCGTTGGCGGACACGCTGAGTTTCACCGACAAAGGCGCCGTCATTAATGCGCGCGGCCGTTGGACCATTGAGAAGATTTTAGAAATTCTCACGGTGAATGAGCCGGCCTCCATTGCGAACATTTTGAAGAATGAAGCGGTGATGGCGACAGACCAAATGCAGTTGCCGACGCCTCGCATTGTCCTTGAAGAGCAACCGGCCCAGCCGGCGATTCCCGTTTCCTAGGGAGCGAAAAAATGCCTCTCTATTCCGAGCACCGTACCGTTTCTGCGGCCCCGCCCGTGGAGCGTACAGCCCTCATAGAGCTTGACGACGGTGCTCGGCTCAGGCGCATTGCAGCGCTTGAGCGTGAAGCCTATGAGCAAAGCAAGGCGGCCAGTGTTTCGTTTGCGCAGGTGCTTGAAAGCAAGCAAGACATTCCCCCCCGCTAGACCGGTTCCACTTTAGCACTTTCTCTTCGTTGGACTTCGTTTTTGTTCAGCTCGGTCCACCAACCAAGAGTGCGCTCCCCTCACAAAAACCCCGTCCCCCTCGCCCCCGTCCCATGGGGCATGGAGGCGTCTGGCTGCACGCATTTCAACCTTAACCCGGCTGAGGGCCTATTTCTTTTGGGCAGCTTTGGGTTTTTTAGTTTCTTTTTTAGGGGTGTCGCCGAAGAGGGTTTTCATGTCGACGGCGGCCTCTTTCTTTTTCGCCAAGAGTGCGTTGACGGCCCTGAGCATTTTGCTGCGCTGGCGAATGGAGAGGGGCTGCTCATTGAGCGCCGAGGCCACGGCGGTCGCAGACAGCCCTCGGCCGCTGCGGGGTTTGGCAATGTCAAGCTCCGCATAGGTTTTGGAGGCCGAGTCCTTGACGCGGCGTTTGGCAACGCGCTGCTGGAGGAGTTTTTTGTCTTTGAGCTGTGTGGCTTCCAGCTTTTGGGAAACAGCGACAATGGCGTCAGGGAGAATGCTTTTCGAATGAATAAACTCTTGCAGTGTGCCCATGGGACTCCTTAAAAAAGTGTTGAGAAAAACGAAAGAGAGGCTTTCATCGCCGATTTGACAGGTTTTTTCAATTCAGAGTTGCTTGTTTTGCAAACAAGGGATAGAAGACTCGTCCTTTCAAGAGGCCGCGGGTGTGAAGAGGGCGCGTTTTGGGTTTGAGAGGGGGTGGGGCAGGGTGGTTGGAGGGTTTTTTTGGAGAAGTTTTAGAAGCATATTTTTAAAGAGCAGAGCATTTTAAAAAAGCGTCGTGTCTCATGGCAAAGAAAAGCAAAATAAACAAAAACAATTTGCGCAAACAATTGGTTGTGAAATATGCAGCGCGGCGCATGGAACTCAAGAAGCAAATAAAGAACCCCAACACGGAGCCGGAGGCGAGGGCGGAGGCGCAGTTGAAGTTGGACAAGCTGCCCAGGGATTCGAGTCCTTCGCGGGTGGTAAACCGTTGTATGGTGACAGGGAGGCCGCGAGGCACCTTGCGTTATTTTCAGCTTTCGAGGATTACTTTTCGAGAGAAGGCGCTCCAAGGGGAGCTTACCGGAGTTACCAAGTCCAGTTGGTAACCTTTTAGTTTGAGAGGTTGTTATGAGTCGGGTTTGTCAGGTTACGGGCAAGCGCCCTTTGGTTGGCAACAATGTCAGCCATGCGAACAACAAAACGAAGACGCGTTCGCTGCCCAACCTTCAATATAAGCGTTTTTGGGTCCCCAGCCTGGGCCAGTGGGTGCGTTTGCGCATTTCTGCCCATGGCCTTCGCATTATTAACCGCCGAGGCATAGACGCGGTTGTTGCGCAGCTGAAAGCCGACGGCGAACTCTAGGCAGAGTTTCTTTTTTGCCCTCCGGGCAGGGTTGGCTCACTGTGAGCGTTATTTTTTACCCCCCGGGGGGGGGTTATTGGTGCTGGGCCTGCGGCCCGGCCGTTTTCTGCCTCCGGCGGCAGTAGGTTTCGCCTACCGGCGAGTCACTTTTTTGTGTGACAAAAAAGTAACCAAAAAAACACCCTCCGGGGCCCTGCGGGGCTCCTGCAGCACTCGCGACCCCCTCGAACTCTTTA
>Ga0123356_10001757_pt1 | contig 23604 bp, 19 predicted proteins | sample TergutEmb28metaG_2_FD_92546 | JGI IMG/M metagenome (GOLD analysis project Ga0123356, IMG submission 92546) | Embiratermes neotenicus P3 segment gut microbial communities from Petit-Saut dam, French Guiana - Emb289 P3 | ecosystem: Host-associated > Arthropoda: Insects > Digestive system > Gut ...
AAGTAGATGATCTTATAGACATCCGCTACGACAACGTGTTCAAGGCAGTATTTACAAAAAATACACTTGAATCTCAAAAAGCGCTATCCGGGCTTGTATCATCTTTGATAAAACGGAATATTTCAATTGAAAATATAAACGCTAATGAACCACCGATAGAAAATCTTAGGGACAGACAAATTCGTTTTGATATTAATTGTAAAGCCGAAAGCGGTGAACGAATTAATGTGGAGATGTCTTTAAATCCCAATCCCTATGAACCAGTCCGGCTTGAGTTTTATGCCGCGAAACTATTCATAGGGCAAAATATTAAGGGAATTGATAAAGATTTTTCTGACCTGAAAGAATCATACCAGATAGCAATATTGGCAAAAAAACGATTCTTTGCAGATGAAGCAGTTTTTCATACATTTGAATTTTATGATTCGGAGAATAAAATATCACTTAATGGAAAAAGCCGTATAATAACAATTGAATTATCTAAATTGGAAAAGACAATTGAAAAACCAGTAAAAGAAATGAATTCTGCAGAACAATGGGCTGTATTTTTCCAATATTTGACAGACAAGGCAAAACGTGAGAAAATTAATCAAATAATTGAATGTCAGGAGGGAATAGCCATGGCAAGCGAAGTAATGTCATCCTTTACTAAAGAAGAAATAGAATATTTTCATCAGGAAAGTATATTAAAATATGAATTGGATATGCAAAGTAAAATAGCCTATGAAAGAAAACAAGCGAGAAATGAAGGTAAACTTGAAGGTAAACTTGAGGAGAAGCAGGAAATTATTTATCTGCTAAAAAGCGGTAAAACACTGGAAGAAATAATTAAGGAATATGATGTCTAAAATTTTACTTCCCACCCCATTCCTGTAAAAGTTCTTCGGCAAGATACTTTTCACTGCGGCAGTGCATATCAGAAATTCCTTCGCTCATTTCTATGTAGAGCTGGGATTTATAAAATATATCAAGAGCTTCCCTTAATGAAATATTTCCTATCTTTGCAAAAGCTTCAATTATACCAGGATATATTAACTGTAAAATAATATTTTCTGTTTTCATGTTTCTTCAAATCCGGTATATTTTAGATATTTATCAAAAACCCTTTCTATTGCTTTAAAAGAAACATGGTATAGAATCATACTTTTAATCCTTTTTCACGCATAAGTTCCAAAATATCATTTACAATGTATTCTTTTCCTTGCGTATGCAGAACATCATAACAGGGAACTATGTAGTTTTCTAATATATCAGTCTTCTCAGTAAAAAGTCTGTATATATCATTGCTCTTAAAGCCTAAATTTTCGGCAACATTTTCTATACAAAACACCGAAAAATCCAGTTCTTTTCTATTCATATACCAAATTGTATAATAATGACAATATTACCGTCAACTCGGGTTCATCCAAAATTACTAAATATATATTGAAAACTTTTTTCCTGACACTCACCATCATCTTAATCAAATCAATTTCTATTCCAAAGGAACAAAACTTGATGGATCTGTTTCGTAGTCTTTCATTCTTTCGTCAATCATTTTAATTTCTTCAGGGCTTGCTGCTTCAATAACTGGTTTCCAGTAATCATTAGCTAAAAAAAATAAAAGCGGTTTAATTGCCGGCAAAGATCGATCTGGTAATGTGTCTATCATAGTGTGCAACTCATTTCTTAATACTGCTGTTGTCATCTTTTGTTCCCCTTGTTTTTCTTTTTGTATACTTGACCTCTTGGATCAAGATGCGTAACAAAAATATGATCGTCTCTGTATCAGAATAATACACGGTAACTTCCAATTGTAAGTCTGAAATATCCTGGTTGTCCTGTTACTGGTATAATATCTCCTTCTGGCGGCTCTTTTTCAAGCCCTCGTAGTGCCGTTTTTATATGCCCTTTATCAGGTTCATTTAAACGATTAAGATACTTTTCTGGAATTTTATGAAGTAGAACTTGCATGCTACATCATTGTATAATAATGACAATATTACCGTCAAGTTTCATCCATAATCACTAAATATATATTTAAAACTTCTTTCCTGACACTCCCTCGACAAAGGTTCGTTTTTTTCATAAAATGGCAATTATATTCTACTAAATTGAGGTTAATATGCGAGTTTACAACTTTTCACCAGGTCCTTCGGTTCTTCCATTGCCGGTTCTTGAAAAAGCCGCCGCAGAAATGACTGATGCCAACGGTTCAGGTCAGTCTGTAATGGAAATGAGCCATCGTTCAAAGGATTATAAACCTATTATAGATAAAACTGAACTCTTGCTCAGGGAACTTATGGGTATTCCTGCCAATTACAAGGTTCTTTTTTTACAGGGAGGAGCTTCCCTACAGTTTTCAATGGTACCGTTAAATTTGGCTGCGGGAAATACGCCAGGTCAGGGTAAAAAAGCTGCATATATCGATACAGGTGTCTGGTCGGATAAAGCGATAAAAGAAGGTTCAAAGTACGCTTCTGTTGATGTCCGGGCAAGTTCCAAAGACAAGGCATACACATATATTCCGGATGCTCCCGCTTCTCAGGCGGATGATGCCTATTATCACATTACTTTGAATAACACAATTGTAGGAACCATGTGGGATAAAATTCCTGATACAGGTTCAGTACCGCTGGTTTCGGATGTTTCAAGCTGCATTCTTTCTGAACCGCTTGATGTAAGCAAATTCGGGATACTTTACGCCGGAGCGCAGAAAAATCTGGGTCCTGCGGGAGTAACGGTAGTAATTATCCGTGATGATTTAATCGGCAAGGTTCCTGCCTGGATTCCGGTTATGCTTCGTTATGATACACATGCCGGCGAAGGGTCAATGTACAATACTCCGCCGTGTTATTCCATTTACATGATTGGTCTTGTTCTGGAATGGATAAAAGGACTTGGCGGTGTTGAAGCAATAGCCAAATTAAACCGTGAAAAAGCGGGATTGTTTTATGATTTTCTTGATAATTCAAAAATGTTTTATTCACCGGTGGAAAAACGGTTCCGCAGTTTGATGAATATACCGTTTGTTACTTCAGAAAAGGATGAGGCAAAAAAAACTGAACTGGAAACCCGTTTTGTCAAGGAAGCTGCAGCAGCAGGGCTTATCAATTTGGCAGGTCACCGTCTGGTAGGCGGAATGAGGGCGAGCATTTACAACGCGATGCCTGTTGACGGAGTTAAAGCGCTGATAAACTTTATGGAAAAATTTACCTGATATATGCCTGCGGCTTTTAATGCAGCAGTGATTATTCAAGTTAAAAAATAAGGATAAAATTATGTTTCGTATTCAGACATTAAACAAAATCTCCCCGTTGGGACTGGAACTTTTCCCGCCCGAAAAGTATGAAATTGGCAATGATATTCCCGAACCCGATGCGATAATAGTTCGCAGTGCAGATATGAATGAAAGGGAAATTCCTCCGTCTGTTATTGCAATTGCCAGAGCAGGAGCGGGTTATAACAATATTCCTGTCAGCCGGTGCAGCGAGCGCGGAATCGCAGTCTTCAATACACCGGGTGCAAATGCAAATGCCGTAAAGGAACTCACTCTGGCTTCGCTGTTTCTTTCTTCGCGTAACATTATCGGCGGCATTAACTGGACTGCTTCTGTTGCCGGTAAAGCTGATGTTGCCGAACTTGTAGAAAAGGAAAAATCAAAATTTACAGGACCGGAAATAAAAGGCAAGATACTCGGCGTAATCGGTCTTGGAGCCATCGGCGTAATGGTTGCCAACGATGCAGTTGCTCTGGGAATGAAAGTGATTGGTTTTGATCCGTATATTTCCGTAGATGCTGCATGGAATCTTTCCAGCGAAGTTATCCGCGCAGAAAGTCTTGAAAGTCTGCTTACAAAATCAGATTATGTTACACTGCACATTCCCCAGAGCGAAGCGACCAAAGGGCTTCTGGACGCCGGTAAATTCAGTATTATCAAAAAAGATGCGCGCGTTATCAATCTTTCGCGTAACGCTCTTGTTAAGGACAATGATATAATCCAGGCGCTGGAAGCCGGTAAAATCAGCTGTTATGTGACAGATTTTCCGACGCCCGTGCTTTTGGCATGTAAAAAAGTTATCGGTGTTCCTCATCTTGGAGCATCTACGCCGGAAGCCGAAGATAATTGCGCTGTAATGGCTGTAAGGCAGATTATGGATTATCTGGAAAACGGCGAAGTCCGCAATTCCGTTAATTTTCCCCGCTGCAAACTTGAACAGCGCTTTCCGTACAGGCTGCTGGTTGTAAATAAAAATATTCCGAATATGGTCGGACAAATTACAACCAGTATTGCAGGAGCAAACATTAATATTCAGAACTTAATCAATCATCATCGTGATGATTACGGTTATAACATCATTGATTCCGAAAAGGAAATACCGGAAACAGTGCTGGAACAAATACGGAAAGTAGACGGAATAATTAATGTTCGTTTAATCAAAAAATAGTTAACCAATCCAGGTTAATCAAATCTATAGGAGGAAAAAAATGAAAAAAGCAGTTATTTTTGGATTAATACTCATTATATTGAGTGCGGCAGTTTTCACCGGATGCAGGCGGAATACGCAGGCAACAGGCGATCGTCTTACAATCGAAGATGGCGTATTGATTATGGCAACAAATGCCGAATTCCCGCCGTATGAATACTGGGAAGGAGGCAGAATCGTAGGTATAGATGCTGAAATTGCCGGAGCTATTGCCGCAAAGCTTGGTCTTACTTTGCGTATTAACGACATCGATTTTAATGCCATATTGCCGGCTGTTACAAGCGGCAGAGCGGACATGGGAATGGCAGGGATGACAGTTACGGAAGAACGCATGCAAAGCGTAAATTTTTCTACCAGTTATGCAACAGGCGTTCAGGTTATTATTGTAAGAGAAGATTCTCCGATAACCGATGTTGATGATCTTTTCGCAGACGGCGCATATTTCGACATTGGCGTACAGGAAGCTACAACAGGCGATCTTTACACAACATGGGATCTTGAAGATGAAGGTCTTGCAACAATCCACCGCTACAGGAGAGGCGCAGACGCAGTTCAGGCGCTTGTAACCGGAAGGGTAGATTGTGTCGTTATTGATAACGAACCGGCAAAAGCATTTGTTGCAATGAACCGCGGACTTAAAATTCTGGAAACTGAATTTGCCGTAGAGAATTATGCAATAGCTTTTTCGCTGAGTAATACAGCGCTGCGTAATGCTGTTGACGGCGCATTGCGCGAATTAATCGCTGACGGAACAGTACAGCGCATCATTGATAAATATATTTCCACAAATTAATTATTTGCTGCGATGATAGGCATTCCTGAAAGACTGTTTATCATCGCTGTTTCCGCATTTTCCGTTTATATTTGGAGTTATTCTTGCAGGAATGGTTTGATGAGATAAAAAGGCATTTTATTCTCAATTTTATCAACGATAACCGGTGGCAGTTCCTTGTAAACGGTCTTATTGTCACTTTAAGAATTACTTTTTTTGCACTCTGTATCGGTATTGCAATTGGCGTAGTTGTTGCCATTATTCGTTCAACGTACGATAAAAATATCGAAAATATGAAGCGCGGACCGGGCCGTTTTTTTCTTAAGTTTGTCAATGTTATATGCAAATTTTATCTGACAGTCATACGCGGAACGCCTGTTGTTGTACAGCTGATGATATTTTACTTTGTAATACTGGTGAGTATAAAAAACGGCGAACTTATTGGAATCATTGCATTCGGTATCAATTCAGGCGCTTACATTGCCGAGATTTTCAGAAGCGGAATAATGTCAATCGACAACGGCCAGTTCGAAGCCGGACGCAGTCTTGGTTTTAACTACATTCAGACTATGCGTTATGTTGTTGTTCCGCAGGCATTTAAAAATATACTTCCTACATTGGCGAATGAATTTATTGTTCTGTTAAAGGAAACAGCCGTTGTCGGTTATGTCGCAGTGCAGGATTTGACAAAAGCAGGGGACATTATCCGCGGACGGACATTTTCCGCTTTTATGCCGTTGATTGCCGTTGCGCTTATTTATCTGGCGCTTGTCATGTTCTTTACATGGCTTGTCGGTATACTGGAAAGGAGGCTGCGCAGCAATGAACGCTGACATTCTAATCCAAACAGGTAATTTGGAAAAATATTTTAAAAAAGGCAGAATTAAAGCTCTTGACGGAATAACCATGCAGGTTAAAAAAGGCGAAGTTGTTGTTATTATAGGACCTTCCGGCAGCGGGAAATCAACTTTGCTTCGCTGCCTTAATCTGCTTGAAACGCCTACAGGCGGGACAGTTACATTCGAAGGTATAGATATAACTGATCCTAAAGTAAACATAAACATACACCGGCAGAAAATGGGCATGGTTTTTCAGCATTTTAATCTTTTTCCGCACATGACAGTTTTAAAAAACATGACCATTGCGCCGGTTAAGCTGCTTCGTAAATCAAAAGAAGAAGCAGAAAAAAAAGCAATGGCGCTTTTACATCGTGTCGGTTTGCCTGACAGGGCTGATGCATATCCAAATCAGCTTTCGGGAGGGCAAAAACAGCGCATCGCAATTGTCCGCGCATTATGTATGGATCCGGATGTTATGCTTTTTGACGAGCCGACAAGTTCACTGGACCCCGAAATGGTCGGAGAAGTTCTTGATGTAATGAAGCAGCTTGCAAAAGATGGTATGACGATGATCGTAGTAACACATGAAATGGGTTTTGCGCGGGAAGTAGGTACTCGTGTCATTTTTATGGATTACGGTAAAATCGTAGAAGAGAACAACCCCGAAGAATTATTTACTTCACCCAAAAGCGAAAGACTCCAGAGCTTCCTTGCAAATGTTTTGTAGTCAGGAATCCATTCTGTATTTTCAATATGGTTAACTGGTTTTTACTTTTATTTTTACTTCATCGCTGCAGTCATCGTTGTAAATTAACAGAATCTGTTCTTCATGACTGTATTCATGTTTAAGATTTTTTCCGTTTGCATTAATTTCAATTTTTGGTGAAGCGCCGAATGTTTCCGCAGGAAGATATATCAGGCTTGGAGCTGTTATGTTTTTATCGGCAGTAAAATTCATTAAAAATTCCCTGCGCTTTCTGTTCCAGTTAAATGATATTAATTTTCCGGCAGTTGCCATTGGATACGGGCGTTTCCATCCTGCAGCAGCTCTTTCCCTTCCTTCTGAAAAAATTGAAAGGTCTTCGTCATTCCAGCTGTCTCCGTACCTGTTTGTATTATATGTTGAATAATTCCAGATTGTTGAATGAAGCAGATTGGCATCTACTGCATCATAATACATTGACAGCGCTTCTTCGTGTAATTTGTAATTGCCTTTTTTAAATCCTTTGCGGTTGTTAATATCAAATGCAAGTCCGAATTCTCCAAGCAGGCATGGCATATTCTGCATTTTTTGTTTTGTCCAGAATATTCCTTTTGTCAGGCATTTTGTAAAATATTCCTGTATTTTTTTATTTCCAAGAATTATTTTTTTTGTTTCAATATCGGCATTAAACCAGGAACGGAAACTTTTTGTAAAAAGCGATAATCCGTCGTACCAGTGAAATGCATTAATAACATTGGGCGGATCGCCTGCTTTCCATGAAGGATGTGATTCTGCCTTTATGCAGTTGGTTAAACCTTCGATAAAGAAAAAACTTTTTTCTTCGTCTTCATTCATTGCTTTGATATATTTTAAAGTAAAGGGTTTTAGAAAATCATCTGCAAAATCCGGATAACGTCCGTCAAACATGCTGAAGTGTTCGTTTTTTATCAGTATCGGTTCGCTTTCATCCTGCCAAATGCCTGCCTGTTTCCATGGACAGGAGTATCCTTCTTTGAACAGCGAAATTCCTTCGGGATTAAAAGTTTCATAATGTGATATCCGTTTTCCAAGCAGTCCGTACACAGGAATTTTTACCGGATAACCTGAAGCTGCCATTATTGCCTGCCAGGGGTTTGGATTCGGACCGGTTGGAATCACAAAATTTTCCGCTTTTTCCAGATTCCGGCAGCCGATAAATCCTTCGTGAGGTTCATTCATCACACCCCATCCTTTTATTGCAGAGCAGTTTTTCAGCCTGCGCTGTGCGTGACGGAATGCCGCTATGTACCGGTTTTGCAACCAGTTCTGTATATTCTCACCGTCAATTAAAAGATCCGGTGCATATGTCAATCCTGCAAAAAATAAACTGAACATTGTTCCGGCAGCATATCTGTTGTAATTGCCTGGCCAGAGCATTTTCGGATATGGTCTTCCATCGTGATGCAAACTGTAACGCTGCCTTGTAACGGCGGCGCCGCAGCGATCCATTAAATCCAGATCCATTCCCAGTTTTTCCATTGTCCATGCCGGAGCGCCGTCGCCCCCTGTCCATCTGCTCCATACATCCTGATGCGGATCGATAAAAACCGAGATTCCTTCTTTTTCTGCTGCCAAAAGAATTTTTCTTAAATATGCCAGATATTCTTCGTCGTATATTCCGGGACCTTCATGTTCAATTGCTTCCCATGTAACAATAAACCGGAGAAAAGTCAGACCTGCGTTTTTTAAACGTTTAAAATGAGTATGAGCTTCTTCAGGCGGAAATGGCCTTCCTGTAAATGATATTTTATTTTTTCTGTCAAGGAATGAAGGCTCTATTTCTTCGCCGGGCCGGCAGAATGGTATTTTTGAATCGCCGCTTAAATTCACTCCACGTAAAATAAGGGTTCTGCCGTTGTTATCAAGAATTAAATTATTCTTTATTTGCATTGATTTTTATTCTGTCAGCACTTCCAGAATTTCTTCAGGTGTTTTTGCATTAAGAATTTCTTCGCGTTTTTCGGAGCTTTTAAATAACAGACTGACTTCCGCCAAAAACTGCAAGTGAGGTCCTGTTTTTTCTACCGGAGACAGGGTCATAATGAATATCCTGCATGGCTGTTTATCCAAAGAATCAAAATCAACCGGTACATCCGAGATTCCTATACAGGCAACCAAATCCTGCGTTGTTGCTGTTTTTCCATGAGGTATTGCTATCCCATGTTTCATTCCGGTAGACATTTTGTCTTCTCTGTCCATAACTGCGGATAATGCCGCATCTCTGTCCTTGATTTTTCCTGTTCTGTACAGAATATCCAGTAATTCGTTGATAATTTCTTTTTTTGTAGTACCCTTCAGGTGGAGATCTATCGCATCTGTAGTGATTATTGTTTTGAGATTCATAATACAAATTTACCGTCAAAGCATCGAAAAGTCAAGTTTTATTTTTACTCAGGTTTATTTTTATACAAAAAAGCCTCATCTTTCGATGAAGCTTTTTTTAATTGAGCCGCGCTGGATTCGAACCACCGACCACCGCCTTAAAAGGGCGATGCTCTACCGTCTGAGCTAGCGGCCCATGACTCTTTATTTATAGAGCCTTATCCAATTTATGAAAAATACCGGAAAAAATCAAGGGGTTTTGCTGTTTTTTCTATGATAATTAAGAAGGTAAATACAAAAAGGTTCCAGGCTCTATTTTTAAGCCAAAGGATCAGCTACAGGTTTACAGTTAAAAACAGTAAAGGGATCGATATCGATGCATTTATAAGGGTTGCGATTGCCTCCCATATCCCATGCAATTGTATTATTTATTATGGTTAATTTTTCTGTAAAATTTTTTATATCCATGAGCGGTTCGAATACTGTATCTTTTTTTAATAACGGCTTTGCATCATACAGCCTTACAGAGCCGTCATTTAAATAAGCAAATACTTCGAAGTTTTCGGTAGGAATTACCTGTAATATCTGCGGCCAAAAAAATCTTTTATCTAATTTACCCATATTATACCAAAGGATTATGTTCATCCCAGTTCATTGAGATTTTTATTCCGTAAAATAAACTTATCGTCGGCATTTCCAGATTATAAATAATCAATTTTAATTTTGCAATACAACAACCGGAAGATCCAGTAATTCTCAATTTGCCTATCATCGTCAAAATCGTCGTCTGAACCTTTAATAAAGAGCAGGAAATCTCGTAATGACTCATGTAAAGCATAGCGTAAAGCAACCTGTAACATTTAAATGTATACAAAAGAGTTCACGCTTGGAGCGCAGGGTTTTTTGGGGGACGCAGAGTAGTTATTTGAAATAATCTCTTAAAACATAATAAAACTTTGATAACTACAAGGATTTTTAGGGATTAATGTAAATAATTCGTACTATAACTCTGCGTCCCCTGCTATCTCCGCCGAACCTTTGGTTCGAGCCCTGCGAGAAAAAATGGGAATTAGTTTTAGTAATCTTTTAGCTGTTACAGGACTCTAGGTTTATATTTTATTGTTGAGTTAAATAATTTGAATATTCATTTTCCAGGGTTTCAGTAGATATTGATTCAACCAATACAACAAATGAATCTATTGTAAAATTACGAAATCTGAAAGAGTACTCTAAAAATTTACGATACGAGTCCTTTATATTACCTGTTCGTTTAATCCGACCAATTTTTTCTAAAATAAACCCAATAAAGTAAATAACAAATGATTCATTTATTGTGCATGCATCAGCATTATTTTTATATTTTTCATCTGTTATTGAAAATGGTTTTAGTTTTAATATCCAATAAGCATAAAGCGCTGCTTCTTTGCATTCACTTATTTCCATACCATGAAAGCAATAATAATACGCCTTCCGTTTGTCAACACGGACAATTATATCTATAAGAGTAAAATATGAAATATATTTTCCGGTTCCCGTAGGATAACCTTTTTCTTGTAAGAACAAATCAAACGTTTTATGAAATGTTTGGATAATAATTTCAATTTCTTTATTTGGTATACGCTTATATTTGAGATTGCTGTTTCGTTTTTCAGGCATGATTATAAAATGACCTTCCTGATAAAAGCTGAAGACGCGCTTATATCAGGATTTCCTTTTTTAAGAATATTAATAAATCCGCTTCCTAATCTTAATTGAGGGTGGTTACCGTCTGTTTTATTGAGGATTTTATCGGCAATTTCCCTCACGTCAGCAGAGGTTAAGCCAGGGACAATTTCTTTTTCTTTTTTAGTTTTAGGCATAAAAATATCATTCCTTATTCACCCAAATTATCGGATATACACATAATACACATTATACAAACAAAAGAGCAAGTGAAATAGTTAACAAATATTTGACCGTTCTTTTAACTTCTCTTTGATCTTTTTTTTTAGTTAATGATGTTATTCCAGGCTCTATTTTTAAGCCAATGGATCAGCTACAGGTTTACAATTAAAAACAAATCAACCGCGGTTTTTTAATTCAAATTCTTTCTTTTCAATTTGCTGTCTGATTATTTCCAGTTCGCCCAATATTGTACGGACTTCGATTTTATCGCGTTCGATTGATTCCTGATCGCGGTCTGTAAATGCGATGTAGACTTCATTCCCAAGCCGGATTAAAAGTTTTTGCGCCTGATTTTCCAGCTGTTTGATGTCCCACATCAATATGCCTCTTTCACCGAGATCCTGCGCTTTTGCACCTGCTTTTATAGCAAATTCTTTTGATGCTGCAAGGCCTTGTTCAAGAATACCTTTCATTCTTTCGCCGAATGTCATAAAGTGATCGCTCCTTATTTACGTTTTATTCCCAGGATTGTCAAATCATCATACTGCTCGTCTTCCATAACATGAGTATAATACATATACGCAGGATTTTCAGGGAATTCACGCGTATGAGAACAATAACGCCTGTATTGAACAAAGTGATTTTTTAGGAATGCATCTACTTTTTTGTCAACAAGAACCCGCGAATCTTCTCCTGCATTTGCCGGTTTGTAGCAGCGGAACATTTTTTCTACTGATACCATCGCCATTATTACTTCTTCCGCATTGCCTTCGCATGTAGAAAAATCAAATTGCAAATCGCCTGCGCCCTTCGATGTTTCTTCCGGATTGTGATATTTATGCAGGGTATAAACTTTGCGCGCCATTACCGCATTAATGATTGCTTCTACGCGATCTGCACCCATTTCTTCGTCAGCCTGTCCGCATAAATGGTTTTCGTGCGGCGTGTCGGCAGGACCTTCCTTACAGATAATTTCCTTAAAATTGCGATCGCGGAATAATCTTTTTGCTTCTTCAATACCGTCAGTGTAGAGTAGCAGTATGTCACCTTTGTCAATTTGTACAGTTTGAACCTTGTAGCCGCCGGTTGTTTCAATCATAAAATTCGGCAGTACGCCGGTTGCGGGAGTTTGCGGTAAAGTAATTGTTTTAATTAAACCTTCGGATGCATCATAATAACGGACTATATTGTCGCCTGCATTGCAAAAACGCGCTATGCCTGTTTCTGAATCAAAAAGACAGAGGGTAAATGCGGCAAAACGTCCCTTGAATGCCAGTGTTTCTATAAAATCATTTATCTGATAAACAACTTCTTCAATGTGCATTCCTTTTGCGTTTGGTTTCCATTGTTTAAAATAATTTAGGAACATTGTCGCTACCTGAATCATGATAAGCGCTGCGGGAATTCCTTTGCCTGCAACGTCGCATTTTATCAAAGCATAGTAACGTCCGTCCAGGTCCTTGTAATCAAAATAATCTCCCGATACGCCTTTTGCTCCTTCGTAATATCCAAAGAAGTTAAGATTCGGAGTATTCTTAAAACCGCTTGACTGTTTGTTGCCTTCGTTGTCAACTTCCAGAGGAATAAATTTCTTTTGAATTTCTTTTCCTATGCTCAAGTCCGATGCAGCGAGCGCCGCTTTTACAAGACCGTGTGTCATGTCATTGATGGTGCTTCCCAATAATGCAATTTCATCTTTTGTTTTTATGTTTATGTCTACGCCTGCAAGTTTAGCCTTGTCTTCGGTGTCGCGTATTATTTCAATATGATTTACAAGTTTTCTGATTGGTCTGATTATTACCGCTGCGAATGTAAATGCTCCTATCATTCCGATAAGCAGAACGACAAGCGCGATATATCCGATTGTCTGCAGCAGAACCATTTGTTCGCCGTAAATCTGTTCAATAATTGAATCGAGGGAAACTTCCAGTCTGATCAATCCGCGGTAAAAATTATCATCTGCTCCCTGACGGAACATTATTGGCTTATGGAAAACATAAATTCTTTCGCCTATATCCGGTACAAATGTAAGTCTTGATAATGAAAGTATTGATTCATGTTCTCTTTCAATAGTGAAGTGCGGATACGAACCTATTTCGCTTGATATATTTGTCAGAATCGCATTCAGTTCCAGTTCCAGAGAAGTAATTGCAACCTGAATGTCGTTTCGCAGGCGTTCGCCTTCGGCATCTGTCCGCAGCGCCAGCGCAAGTCCTTCATCATATAATTTCCTGATATTTTCAGATATTTCACCGGCTTCATCCTGAGCGCGCTTGTTAAGTATTTCGGCAATTTCATCATAATACGAATTTAAAATATCATTATAACGTGATATGCCCGGACGAAGTTCCGATGTATCAATCTTTGAATCAATATCAGGATCATTTGTTGCCCATACATGATCTGTATGAATTGATCCGTAACCGTATCCCGTTATTGTAATATAATTTGCTTCTGAAAGAGCTGCCGACTGGGCAGGCAGGAACATTAATTCCAGCACGCCGCGTTCACCCATGGACTGCAATGCTATTGGCATATACGCTCTGGCGCTGGATGCAATTCCTTCAAGAAGAACAGAAGAACGTTCCCACAAACTGCTCAACAGGGTTCTTTCCTGGGTTTCTGTCATTAAAACAAACATGGGAACTGATATCATTATTACTACAAGAAGAATAAGTACAATTGTAAAAGATGCAAGTTTTCCGCGAAGCCCGCCTCTTCTCCTGTGTATTTTTGCTATTTTTTGTTTCTTTTCCATTGGCATAAAATCTCCTGTAATGATCGCAATCGCTTCCTGTTTAACCGCCGCGCTTTCCGCTATTATTCCGCCTATACCTCTGACTATTACAATTATTCCAATTATGCAGAAAATCATGAGTATTACGGCAAGCGCCATGATCGGGTTTATTGTCCATCCATTTGACTGGATACTCCATGAAGGTCTCCATTCACGGGTATAATCGCCGACTTTTACGGTTCCGGTTCTGATAACAGGAATGAACGATGCTGCCGTGTACCATCCTCTGGTAGAATGTTCAAGTCTTAAACGATATTGACCTTCATCAATATTTTCAAAAATAATTCCGTCGATTTCCCTGTCGGATAAAATATTAAAATCTCTTGTTACCTGATTCGGGCGTCCTTCCTGTTCCAGAACAATCGAAGTAATTTGTCCGTTTGTTATATAACCTCTTCCGATTAAACTAATAGAAAGAACTCCCTGTTCATCCTGTCTTGCATTTATATATGTGACTGTTGTATACGGAATGAATTTATTTGCCCTGAAAATTACACTTGCAGGTTCTCCTATGTTGCCTGCCTGATCAATTGCCGAAACTGTAAACGCCCATGTGCCGTTATCTTCATTTGAATATCTGACAGATGTATTTGTTCCCATTATTCTTGACGGAGGAGCATTAACAAGAAAATTTTCGTATCTTCCGGTTTGTATAAAAACAGGTTCTGTCAGGCTTGCTGTACCGCTTCCCAAATATTGAAGGTTCCAGGTATAACCTGTTACAAACGGATCAACCGAAGGCTCCCAGGATAAATTGAAGTTGTTTGAAACAAGGAAACCCCTGTCATCTGTTTCAGGTTCTATTATAACCAGTTGATCCGGCGGAGTTGTTTTTCTGTGATACATTACTTGCGCAGGAGCTGACCAGTTACCTGCATAATCCAGCGCGCTGACACTAAAGTACCATTCGCCTTCCATTGTTGCATTCAGATCCAGATTTAAGTTCTGTGTATTTCCGGTGTTGTATATCATTATTTGTTCTTGCGGCGCCGCGAATCTGTTCTGGCTCCATGTCCATGAAAAACCCTGGATACCGGACGAATCTGCCGGAATGTTCCATCCCACGCGTATTCTTTCCGCCTGACCTGGTCTTGACGGAACAAAGTTCTGCGCTGATATCTGCGGACTTGATACAGATTTATCAGGCGCAAGAACATAGATACGCCCCGAATCCCGCACTGTATTCTGCCAGAAAATATATACACTGTCGCGGTTTACAATTGGTCTTGCAAATGACGCTTCCATTGCAGCGCTTGATAACATGGTATTCTGCCAGAAAAATTCTCCGCGCTGCGCAAGCACAATTCTGTTATTTCCGCTGCGGTTATCAAACCAGACAACAGAAGGTATATTGTTATTAATAAATCCAACTGGATTCTGGCAAAATGCTTCTACGCTGTTTACGCGTTCTACCCTGTCTATGATATTTCCGTTTGAATCGATTGTTGCAGTGTAAATCTGCGGAGACTGAACCGAAAAACGCCGTTCCCAAACCAGAAATAAATTATTACCATGTCTTGTTAAATGGGGACGCTGATTGTCAAAATTATTTGCCGGAGCAAATGTCTGCATTACAGGATCGTTGAATGTAGTAAACTGTCTTGCCTCTGTCCATGTTCTTCCGTTATCGTCGCTTATTTTAAAAAAAAGCTGAAATGCAGACATTGTATCAATTCCGCCCAAAAGCGACTGAAAAAATACTATATCTCTCTGATTAATGCTTGCATGAGTTGGAAGAAAGTTTAATGTCAGATTGCTTTCTGTTACAAACGGTTCAAAGCCCGACCAGTTGATTCCGTCATCTGAACGGGCATAGTAAATTGTAAGAGATTGTGCCCGGCCTCTTGTAATAAATAATAAGTATCCGCCGTTTGCTCGGTTGTATAAACGCGGAGCAACAGAATTTTCAACGCCAAGATTTATTCTTCTTCTGTTAAATGTCCTTCCTCTGTCTTCTGAAATAAGTATTTCTGCCTGGGCATCTCCCGCAGCTGCTGCAATAATAATTCTGCCCTGGTTATCAATAACAAGGCTCAGGATTGAAGGTTCTGTACCCAAAAAAGTATAGGGACCTCCGATTATTCCTCTCTGTACCCAGTCTCTTCCTGTTTCTTTAACAGCCAGATTAACATTGATTGAACCTCCGGAAGAAGCAGGCGAAACTTCCTGCCATGCGATAACAGAAAAATCTTCCGAGTTTGCGCTTACGGGAAATGTACCCGCACGGGAAGAAAAAATATCCGGATACTCCCAATATAATTCATCTGCGTGCAAAAAAGATATGTTTAAAAAAGTTAATATTAATAAAACGCATAGATGCTGAAGCAATCTGCGTAGCGGATGAAATCTGCGTAATTGTATCATAATACTGACTGTATCCTTCGCTGTAGTTCTATTACTTTTATTATATTCTGGTTTCTTGGATTCTGCATGATTCTCTGAACAAGCGCAAATGCAACCAGATTATTTCCCGCATTTAATTCGCGTAATGCCTGCTGATAACTTGCTTCGTCTTCGCTTGTAAGAACTATTGATCCCGGAACGCTCATTCTGCCAAGAAGCCTGTCTCTGACCTGCGAAGCTTCGGTATTTTCAGGATACAATGATATGGCTTCGTTCAGCTGAGCAAGGGCAACTTCATACTGCGCTGTTGTACCGGCTTCGAATATTCTGTTTGCAGAGGCAGTCAGTTCCCTTGAACGCGCGACATTGGCAGGATTCGGCGGAGGCATGCGGTATCCCATATCAATTTCCGCCTGCGTTACAATTGCCCTGATATTCGGATAATTCGGATTTATCTGCGCCAGGTTCTGAAGATCGGCATATGCTTCGATAGAGCGCATTCGAGTTCCCGCTATTGCGTCCCTTAAGCGCTGTTCAAAAGATGCGTTAAATGCAACAGGGTCAATAAATTGATCTATTCTTAGCTCAAGCATTCCCGCTTCCTGATTTATCGGGTATATTAATTTAACTTCCCTTAACAGCTGCCGCGCTTCTTCAAACCTTGAAAGCCCAAGAGATCTCTGACCTGAGTTTACAAAACGCACGCCTTCGTCATAATTTCTCTGCGCCTGGCCTAAAAGCTGGCTCATTTCAGGATAAAGCGGCGCGGTAGGAGAAATTACCCTGCCTGAATTTGCTGACAATGCAGAGCGGACGATGCCCAGCCATGTTAATACTTCATCGTTTTCATCAGCGTTTGTTACACGCCAGCGGTTTCTTGCCCTTATAAGACTGTCTTCTGCAAACTGATAATTTCCGCCGAAATAGGCATCACGTGCAACATTTACAAGACCCCTGACTTCTGCGATTATCATTTCGTTTTCTGCAATGGCAATAGCCTGTCCAAGACTAATCAGCTGGGTATCACGGGTCTGCCTTAAAGATGCGGATTCCTGCAGTTCCAGAGAACTCAGATATCTTTCTGATGCGCGTTCCAGCCTGTCGCGTGCAGTATCAAAGTCCTGTCTCTGGAAAGCCAAATCCGCTTCCCTGTAAAAACGTTCTCCTTCCTGTCTGTGCGCTTCAGCCTGCGCTACGCGGGTACGGGCAGTATCTGCGAGCGTAAGCCCTTCTGTTACTAAATTTCTCATATCATTAATTAATGACTGATAACTGTTATAGGTATTCTGTATAACCGGAACTGAAGTAATCGCAGCAGGTTCTCTTCTGTATTGATCCAGATAAAAATTTGTACTGTCAAGATTTGATGCTGCAGCCGACTGCATTGACGCAAGTATCTGCAGAGCTTCTGACGGATAACGGCTGATAATTCCGTCCATGCCAATCCGGTTGTCGCCGAATATGTAATTTCTGGCAGTTTGAAGTTCATTCATTCTTGCAGTCAGATTATTTCTGAAGCTCTGACTGGCAATGGTGTAATATCTGTTAACCGACTGGTGTTCTTCTGTAAGAAAATTAGCATGCATTCCTTCGATAATTACCAGCATTTCCGTGACATGCGGAATATAAAGATGTGAATTAGTTTGTGTATTTATCTGATTTGCTGCAGTCCTGAATGCATTAATTTCATTCTGCATTCTGTTTATATAAGATCTTGTTTGCTGTTCGCTGGAAAATGCCTGCGATATGGAAATTCTTCCTTCCTGCCATTGCGAAAGAGATGCCCGTTCAATATTTTGGTGTGCAATGGTTAAATATCTGCTGACAGACTGGCGTTCTTCGGAAAGGAAACCGGCGTACATGCTGTCTATAACTTCCAGTACATCATCGATATGTGTTAGATTCTGGTATGAATCCGGATAAACATTTCTTAAATTGGCGCTTGTTAAAATGGCGTTTGTTTTGATAATGTCAATTTCATTTTTTAATCTGTTTATGTATGTTCTTGTTTCCTGTTCATATGTAAATGCCTGGGATGCGGTTATTCTGCCTTCCTGCCATCTTGTCAGGGAGGATCGATCGATATTCTGGCGGATACCTAAATCTGCTGCCTGTAATAATACTTTATTCGCTTCATGCAGGGTAATTGTTTTCATGTATGGCTGAACATCAGCAAGCAGGATATTGTTTCCGAATAATGATATTGCCTGCGGATTTGAATTTTCCCAAAACCGGAGATTTCTGTCCAAAAATCTGTTGGATAAATTAATATAATTTTCCATTGTGTTTACCAGGGAAATTGCTGTACTGTAATTTCTGTCATTTGCTGCCGCAACAGATGCATTTTTAGCATTTTCTGCAAACAGCGGAATTACATCAATAACTGGATTAAATGTATTTTCCCAGAAAACATCAAATGCACCTAACATTCCTTCGTTAATATCGGATGAACCGTGGATCAACTCTCCGGGGCGGCCGTTAATTACCATCGAGAGAAATGCAAGATGGTTGCGGTTGCCCATGTCAGGATAAATTTCCCTGATTTCATTTAAAATTCTTTCGAATACGTTAACTGAATACTGCAGATTTTGCTTTAACCTGATATATTCGTCTATTGCAGAAATTATTTTATTTTCTGTTTCAGAAAAATTATAAAAATTTGCGGTATTTATGGTGTTTATAAATTCTGTTAAAACTGATTCCATTTCTGTACTTGCCTGCTGAAAAGCCGCAATCACTGAATGAATATTTTCTGTTTCCAGCCGGACTTCGTTATCGATTTCTGTACCGTAATGCGCATCGAAGAATTCATCCCGCATAAAGGTTAATCCTTCCGCATAAACCTGGATGGCAGCCAGGGATTCACCTCTTTCCAGCAATACTTTTGCTGTTTCCATGATTTCATTTATTAATGTCCTGCTGATGTTGAAAATTGCAATTTCCTGGGTTCTGGAAACAAAGTTTACCATAAGCGGGCTGTTTTCATGTTCATAACCGTACAGCTGTCTGGACAATTCCAGAATTTTTACATCGTTATCCGGATCATTTATCAGAGCATCAATTAATTCATCTGCAATGCGGTTAAACTCGTCACGGATATTATATATTCTTAATAAACGCTGATGGGCTGGATCGAATTTATCAGGATTTCGCCTTATAAAATCGCTGAGCAGTAAAATCGCTTCGTCATGTTCCCTGTTATCTATAAGTTCATCAGCCTTTGCTAATTCTGCATCCAGGCGTCCGCCTCCAAATACCGGAACTGCAGCTGCAAACAGCAAAAAACATGAGATTATAATTAAAATTATTCTTTTGTGGGCGTATTTTCCCATATTTACTACTATACTATATTATCGTATTTTTAAGATTAATCTTCTGGGGGTATACTGTTTTTTTTGCTATTTTCCGATATTATTGTATTATACTGTATATTGGATATTGATGAAACGCAGAATAAAAACGGCTTTTTTGGCTGTATGTCTGGTTTTTTTTCCTCTTTTTGCCGTTTGGGCATCTGATTTTCAAAATACATACGGAACTATTGCAGATTACCTGAATTTAATTTACGGAATAGATAAAAATGCAGGTTTAACCGCTTTTCCTGTTTTAAATATACCCATTGGCGGACGTTCAGAGGGTATGGCGGGAGCTTTTTCTGCAGTTTCAGATGATGTTTCTTTTATCGAATTCAATCCTGCAGGATCATCGATGCTTCATAATTCTGAACTGGCTTTTTTTCATAATAACTGGATTGCAGATACAAAAATTGAAGCAGTTGCCTATGCCAACCGGTTTGGAAATCTTGGTTTTGCCTCCAGCCTTAAATGGCTTTATACTCCTTTTACAGAATACAATATTTACGGCGAAAGAGTTTCCGGAGGTTATTATTCAGAAGGAGTAGCTGTCCTGAACGCATCCTATAATTTTTTATCAGGATATTATTTTTCAGGACTTTCTGTAGGAATGAACCTAAAAGGTGCATTTCGTATAATGCCCGATTATACGGACAATTTTGACAATATTATAATCGGTTCCGGAATGTCACAATCTGCAGTTATGGTGATGGCGGATATTGGCGTTTTGACCAGATTTGATTTTTTAAAAGGTTTTGCCGCCAGGGAAAAAAACACATCAGCTGCTATCGTAATCAGAAACCTTGGTCCTCCTGCATTGGGAGAGCCCCTGCCTACAGCTATTAATGCGGCAATTTCATATAAACCGGTCCGCCCGCTTACGATTGCACTTGATTTTACCCTTCCTGTAAATTTGATGGACTTAAGTTATTCACAAATGCCGTATGCATCTCTTGGCATCAGTGCCAATATAACCAGTTTTTTATCCATGCGTGCAGGTTTCATGTACAAAGCCGGAAGCAGCCGTTTTAATATTGGCAGCGCGGTAAATTTAAACGGTATTGCGATTGATATTAATTACACACTCGATATGCTTACGCAGCTGCAGCCGCTTAACAGAATCAGTCTTGGGGTACGTCTGGATTTGGGAGACGGAGGACGCAGTTTTATTTCCAGAAGAGTTGATGAATTGTTCCTTTTGGGGCTGGAAGCCTATTCACGCGGAAATTTTTACGATGCAAGATTGTGCTGGGAAGAAGCCCTGCGGCTTAATCCGATTTTTGAACCTGCCAAAGAAAGCCTTATCATGCTGGACTCCCGCGAAGCCATTACCCGCCAGATTGAAGAACTCTACAGACTGGACTTTTAATTCCGGATTTTATTTTTTTCTTCTGAAAACCCTATAATTAATATGCGGAAAAATATTATGGCGGCGTTCAAGGTTGGTAAGCCATTCGGTGCTGATGTAATTGCTGCCAAGAGCTTCGTAAATAGTTGTAAAATTACGAAGAGCATTTTCCACCTGATTGCGCGCATATTCTGTTGAATCCTGTTTGAATAAAAGTGAAGGCCAGTCTGAAGATTGAGCAAGCAATATTTCTCTTGCAGCCTGGTTTAGGGCTCTTTCCTTTAAGCCTGTGTCGTCCGGAAAACGTTCGGCAAGTTCAGTCATTCGTTCCATTGCACGGTAAAGATGGCGGTAAATCCAGTCATTTGAAACATCCAGCCATGTTTCGGCATAACCGTTTACGCCGTTTGAAGAATATTCGGGAGGAACAATCTGGAACGAAGAAAGATCCTGTTTGTATATGTATTCACTCGGACAGATAAATTTTACATCCCTGTATCCGGAAGCCATCCGGAAAAGCGTTTCAATAAATTTTGCGCCTTCATGCCAGAAACTGCCGAAGAAATCCGCGTTATTTGCATACAGGCTTATGGGAACATCATTCATGTGTTTTGAAGCTTCTTCCAGCCGTGTTATTGTATTTTCAAGAAACATTCTGGCATGTTCAGCAACCCTGTTGTTTGCTGCATGCGGATTATAAATTTTATTCTGTTTATGTTCATGATAACCGGTACTTTTAATTTTTTTATTGATTACCGGATTATCTGTCATGCGTGCCCAGTATTTATACCCTGTTTTGCTCCGCCTGCCTTCTGCATCCAGAAATTGACATACAGTTTCTGCCGGAAGTTCATAACCTACATCGCGGTTATTGCTGCGGTATATTTCGTCACATGCATATTTTTCTGTTTCACGTATGGAATATAGATCCCTTGCAAGAATTAAAGTTCCGTCAGGTGTTTTTACCGGGTAAAATACTCCCTTATCCGGCGCCGGACTGCCGAACAGAAGTCCATGACTGTCTATTATTGTATAACTGTAATTGTACGCTTTTAAATACGGTTCAATTGCCGGAGTCCAGCCCAGGCATGGAAGCCAGAATCCCTGTGAGCAGCTTCCAAAATGGCGGCGGAATACCGAAACCGGTGTTTCCATCTGCGCCTGTAATGATTCCGGATTATGGCCTATAAACGGCAAAAAGGCATGGGTTGCGCAACTGCCGAGAATTTCGACTTTTCCCCTGCGTTTGTAAAAGTCAAATGCTTTTAACAGATTTTTTTCATATCTTTCAGTGTATGCAATTCTCCTGTCCACTGCCAGATTACAATAGGTTTGCGCCAGCGCTTTTACATCGCTGTTTTCTGCTGTCCGTTCCAGTTCCTGCTGCCCGAATTCAATCTGCTTGTCAAGGAAGGAAAGATATTTTTTCTGGAGATGTTCATCACATAACATCTGGCATAAAACCGGAGAAATTGCCAGACCAAGCCTGAATGGTATATGATCATTTTCCAGCCTGCTTAAAACTTCAAGAAGCGGAAGAAGCGTTTCGGAAATATATTCAAAAAAACGGCTTTCTTCTCCTGCCTGGGATAAATCGGCTTCCTTGCTGTATTCCTTTACAAACGGCAGATGAGCTTCAAGAACCAGGGATATCGCATAACGGAATTCCATATTTACTGCTGCCTTTTGACCTTTGGCTGACGATCTGTGTTTCTGATAACGGATAAATCCTGTACCCCTGACAGGCGGAGTAATACGCTGCGGCTAAGAAGCGCAATGTTTTCGTTTTCACTAAGGCGCGGCATGTTAAACGGCGCTGATACAGCTATTTGCAGTTCCGAATCACCGCGGATTACGCTTAATTTTATTTTAAAAAAACCGGATTTATTATTTTCTGCCGCTGTATTGTCTGATATTTCTTCGTTTAATGTTTGTCCTGCAAAACCCAAATATCTGCCGCAGTCTTCGGCGTTAACAGGTACAGTAAATGAATTTTCACCGGATTTTATTTCATTTCCGTTTTTATCCAGTTTTATGATCCGCAGGCAATAACCGTTAAAATTATCTGCATTTTCGTGAATATCCCTTTCGTGCTGCTTGATTTCCCAAAAAACAAAAACCCATAAAGGATCCCTGATTAATACCTCTACATATGAAATATTATATTGTTTCGGCAGCAAAACGGTGTCTGAATAATTCGGATTTATTTCTATAATGTCTGAATTTTCCTGTCCTTCTGTATTTGCAATTTCCAGTATTTCTTCGACTATAAAAATTCTTTCCAGCTCCGGCGGAATATCAATACCGTACCTGTCAGCTAATTTTATTAATTCATCCGTACTCAAACTCTCCAGCCATGAGCGTGATACAGGAACTAGGGTTTCTTCCATGATTCGTTTACATTGTGTGAAAAATACCAATTAAAGTCAACTCGCGCCACGCGTCATTTATGAAATTGGGTATATATATGACAAGAATATACCAGATTTATCTTAATTGTACTTAAAATTAGAAATGTATGCTTAATTTAATTTTTGCAGGCGGAACACGCTGCTGCCCAGAAAAACTCTGGAGGAACACGCCTATGAGCCCTGACTACTAAAATAAACTTATCTTAATATTTATAACCTTATAAGTTTTAGTAGTCAGGTCTCTCCGGCTCAGAACTCCAGAAAATGTTTTTCAGGTCAGCCCGTGCTCCGCCTGCACAAGTTAATTAACAAAGCATACATTTCTAA
>Ga0123356_10001758_pt1 | contig 23601 bp, 23 predicted proteins | sample TergutEmb28metaG_2_FD_92546 | JGI IMG/M metagenome (GOLD analysis project Ga0123356, IMG submission 92546) | Embiratermes neotenicus P3 segment gut microbial communities from Petit-Saut dam, French Guiana - Emb289 P3 | ecosystem: Host-associated > Arthropoda: Insects > Digestive system > Gut ...
TTGAACGTGAAAAATACAGCGTCCTTGCAAAAAAAACAGGTCTTGGCGAGGACGAGACAAGAGAGCTCTGCGATTATATTAAAACTCTTTCTCCTTTTCCGGGCCGCGCATTCGCATCAATTTCAAATAAGGTGCGTTATGTTGTGCCGGATATTAAGGTTGTAAGGGACAATAATGAGTTTACCATCAATCTGAACGACGAGGCTTTTCCGGTTCTTGGTATAAATGCAAACTTTGAAAAGTTCGGCGACAGCAAAGATCAGGCAGCGCGTGATTTTGCGCGGGAAAATATCAGAGAAGCGCGGCTGTTCATAAATCATCTGAGCCAGCGCAGTCAGACATTAATCCGGGTTGCAAATGCAATTCTGGAGTTTCAGCGATCATTTTTTATTAACGGTCCAAAATATCTTTCTCCGCTTACGCTAGGCGACATTGCAAGAGAGCTTGATATTCACGAAACAACGGTCTCACGCACCGCAAACGGCAAATATATGCAAACCGAGTGGGGTATCTTTGAAATTCGATACTTTTTTACGAATTCCATAAGCGGAGCAGGGTCTGCAGGTTCACAATTTTCGAAAGAAAGTGTAAAAGAGATGATAAAAGAGATAATTACAGCCGAAAACCGGCTTCTTTCGGATCAGGATATTTCTGACATTTTAAACAAAAAAGGAATTGCGCTAGCACGCAGAACTGTGGCAAAATATAGAGGAGAACTAGATATGGGCTCTTCATACAATCGTAGATTGTATAACCGCTAAGAGACGGAAACAAATTCAGGAGGATTACAATGAACTTAGACATTAAAGCAGTACATATTTCGCTGCACGATGACGCAAGGGAGTATCTAAATAAAAAAATTGAGAGGCTGCGGAATGCCGAAGGCATGATTGTAGACTTGTTAATTACAATAAAAAAAGAAAAAGATTTTAATGTCGATGCCACGGTTAACTTCCGCTGGGGAGTTTCTGTCCATGTCGCGGAGGGAGACTTTGAACTTACAAAAGCCATCGATAAATTAATGGATAAACTTGAAGCAAAGATAACTAAAGAAAAAGAAAAGGTAAAGGAAAAACGGTAGGCTCCTTGGCAAAAAACACCTTCGCGGACAGACTGGACAAAATATACAACTGGATGACTCAGGAGGGCATAGCTCTCATGATGCTGGAAGACACAGAGACAAGGCGGGATCAAAATATCCGCTGGCTTTGCGGTCATCCCGGCGATGCGCTGCTTTTTCTTTCGCCGGAAAAAACACCAGGCTCCGGCGGAAAGGCAATCCTTGCCGCATGGGACATCAATTTGGCAAAATTGTACGCTTCGCAAACCGGCGTGATGATTGCTTCCTACAATGATTTTGACCGCAAGCCTGTTAAAGCAATCGCCGCAGTTGCACAAAAACTCGGCGTTCCATTAGGTTCAAAAATAGAAATACCTTCAGTTACACCCTACCCTGTCTTTCTGGATTATGTCGGTGAATTAACTGACTTTGATATTCTTTGCCGCGAAAACGGCGCTGCTCTGGAAATGAGAAGACTGCGCGCAATTAAAGACGAAGAAGAAATAATAATTACAAAAAAAGCCGCCGGTATTACTAACGAATTAATTGACTCACTGGAAAAAAACGTAAAATCCGGGAAAATAAAAACAGAGGCAGATGCGGCATTATTCATAGAAGTTGAATCGCGCCGGCAAGGATGCGAAGGAACCAGCTTCGGCACTCTTGCTGCAGGTCCGGACAGAAGTTTTGCAATTCATGCCTTCCCCGGCTGGACCGTTGCGCCTTTCGGCACACAGGGACTTTCGATTCTTGATTTTGGCGTTAAACTGGGCGGATACTGCACCGATGTAACCCTCACCTTTGTCCGTGATCTGGATCCCAAACAGGAAAAACTGGTAAACCTTGTAGAGAAAGCCGCAAAGCTTGCTGTCTCAATGGCGCATAACGGAACACGGACAAAGGACATTGCCGCGGCAGTGGACGCGCTTTTTTCCAAATCAAAAAAGAAGATGCCCCATGGGCTTGGACACGGCGTCGGCCTTCAGGAACATGAATACCCCTTAATCAGGAATTCAAGCGAAAACGAGTGGGTATTGGAACCAGGAATGATTTTTACAATAGAACCCGGCCTTTACGACCCCCTATTGGGAGGCTGCCGGCTTGAAAACGACATATTAATTACCGAAACCGGACATGAGATATTAACAACCGCCCGCATTATACGGCTCTAGAACAATTTTCCAAAACACGCTATTCTTAAGATAATTATGAAAGTTTGGGTAAAATTATTAATCGGCTCCTTTTTGGGAATGGTAATTGGCTTTCTCCTGCCAAACAACGAGAGCGTTTTTGCGGCTCTTTCCTGGCTTGAAAGACTTGCTCTTGGCGTTGGAAGATACGCGGTCATCCCTGTTTTGGTATTTTCACTTACAGTTGCAGTGTACGAACTCCGCATGGATGAGCAGTTCTGGCCAATGGTTCTAAAAAACTTCATTTTCATTGTCGCAGCATCTGCTTTTGTTATTTTTTCCGGCATTGTAGTAACAATAATATTTTCGCCCGGCAGAATCCCCATAGAAACAGTAGAACAGCTTGAAGTACTGGGATTAAGTATCGGGGATAATATACTCGATATATTCCCGCCAAATATGTTCAGCGTGCTTGCAACCGGAGGAATATACCTTTTTCCAGCATGTGTATTTGCATTCTTCCTTGGCATGGGATTAAATTACGACAGAAATTATTCCAAACCGGTAATCTCGCTGGTAGATTCGCTTTCCCGTATTTTCTACCACATTGCTTCTTTCTTTTCAGAAATCCTCGGATTCATACTGATAGTTCTTGCAGCGTTCTGGGCAGTTCGTTTCGGCGACATATTGCAGGCAAAAGTATACAGGGATTTAATCATTCTTCTTGGAGTATTCAGTATAATTTTATGTTTTGGCATCATGCCTCTTTTCCTTTATTTATTAAAGCCAAAAACAAACCCTTGGCGCGTACTGTACGGTTTTCTGGGTCCGGCAATAACCGCTTTTTTCTCCGGAGATGTTAATTTTTCCATTCCGGTTCTTCAGCGCCATTCAAAAGAAAACTTCGGCGTAAGGCGGCGTTCAAGCGCATTGTCTCTTACATTGTTTGCAACCTTCTGCAGGTGCGGCAGCGCAATGGTCGCAGCGTCAGCATTCATCGTAATAATAAAATCATATTCGTATCTAAGAATCGGTACGCTCGATTTATTTACAATCGGCTTATTCGCCTTTGCAATTTCTTTTGTTCTTGCGCGCCATCCCGGCGACGGAGCATTCATCGCTCTTGCGGCTCTTTGCCTTACGTACGGCAACGGCGAATACCGCGCAGGTTACCTGATCTTAAAGCCAATGGCTTTTTATCTTGTAGCAGTAGGCACATTTATAGACGTAATGCTTAATGCCTTTGGCACCTATGTAATAGCCAGAATGAACGGCTTTATAGAGGAAAAAAACCTGGTGCACTTTATATAAAAAAACACCTCTCACACAGGTACACAAGCACAGTAAATGCTAAGGAAGAATTGGAGTGAAGGATCTAATAGCGCAAGGTATCGCTATTCTTTGTAAAAACGATAATGATATTAACCGTATAATCGATTCGCGCCGTGATATTATTATTTCTTTACTTGAACGCTACATAAACGAAATAGAAACATTTAACCCTGCATACGGTCTTGTCGGAACAACAGACACAAATGAACTGATAATAAAACATATACTGGATTCCCTCGCGCCGCTGGGTATAATAACCCGTCTCCTTAATCAGTGTGATACTCTCCCGCGTTTACAGCTCGCCGATGCAGGTTCCGGCGCAGGACTGCCAGGTATTCCGCTGGCAATTGCCCTTTCAAACTGCGATTTTACACTGATAGAAAGAATGGGACGCAGAGCCGGTTTTTTACTGAACACAAAAGCTGTACTGGCTTTGACAAATATTAATATAGAAGAAAATGAGCTGGAAAAAACCAGAGACAGCCGCTTTAAATTAATCACTTTTCGCGCATTTAAACCACTGGAACCCAAATTATTAAAAGCGCTTTTCCGTGTTTGTGAGCCTGACGGCATTATTGCCGCTTACAAAGGCAAGCGTGAAAAAATAGAAGAAGAAATTGCTCCGCTGGAAAAGCACTGCGGCAAATGGGAAGCGCTGCCCTGCCCCGTACCGTTCCTGGACGAGGAAAGGCATCTATTGGTTATAAAGCCAAAAACATGATATATTGGTACTAAAGTATAGTTTTAAAAATGCCGATAATTGGCTGAGGGGACTAATGTCATATAAAGACGCATCATCCACATACAAAGAGACAAAAGTTAAAACTGCCGGTCAGGGGCAGCTTATCGTCATGCTGTATGACGAAGCCGTCAAACAAATGACCATGGCGACAGAACTTCTGGAATTAAATCAAGGCGACAAAAAAGACCCCGGCAGAATAGAGATAATATCCAAAGCTATCCTAAAAACAGAAGAAATTATAACAGAATTGATGGTTTCGCTTGATTTTGAGCAGGGCGGCGAAATATCCAAAAACCTTTTCTCCCTGTATACATGGTTTAACAGAGAACTTGTAGAATCACATATCAGCCAGGATATAAACAGAATGCTAACGGTAAAGAACATGCTTGCCGATTTAAGAAATACATGGAGTGCAGTCGCCAATCAGAAAATGACTGAAAAACCAAATCGTGAGGCAATTGGACTAAACATTGCCGGCTAACCAGAAAAGGGAGGGATTATGGCCACTTTAACAGAAGAAAGAACAACAACCAGTATTGATTCTGCAGAGCTTGCGCAGAGGGTCGCAATTTTAAAGCGTTTTAAGACATTGCTTTCTCAGCAAAGGGAAAGGTTTCGCTCATATCTTGATTTATTGGATAAACAGCAAAACGTAATTGAATCAGGCAGCGCAGAAGATCTTTTAACTTATGTAGAAATAGAAGAAAAAATTGTCGCCGATATTTTCTCGATTCAGAAAGTAATTGATCCGCTCGAAGAAATGTACAATGCGGTTATATCGGGGCACAGTCAGTCGAATTACAATCAGGAAGAAGTTCCTGGAATCAAGGCATCGCTGGAAAAACTTAAAAGCGAAGCTGTTATGCGGTCAACCAAGAACAAAGAACTGCTTTCCAAACGCATGCTGGAACTCCGTCAGGAAATTACAACGCTGCGGAATAATCCATATGCGGCAAGCGGCAGAAGCGCATACGCTAATTCCAACAAAGCATCATTGGTGGATCTGCAAGGCTAAAAACAGGCTAAAAGCCGCGATTGCTTAAATCCCTTATAAAATACAGATAGATCTCCGGGACATCAATTCCGGAGATTTTTCGTTTTTTACTGTCAACAATTTCTGCATGCGATATACCTGTAAATTTTGTAATGTTACCGCTCCATATCGAAGAAACTTCGCTTACAACTCCGTCATTAACTCCGCTTCTCCTTTTTATCTGCAGGAAACTGTTAAAGAACATAAGATCGTCAAAAGCATTTCTCATTGTAGAATAAATGCTCTGGTAAAATACATTTGGATCCATTTTTACCAGTTCGTTAAATTCGCTCATTTTTTCTGTAGTTAACTGGTAATTAACATTGTAAATATCCGGGTTTGTATCTCCCCATAATTCACCGATAACGCGCATAATGTTCTTACCCATTTTTGAATGAACAATTTTTTTGCTGAATATTAAATCCGCCAGTTCCGAGCCGTGATGAGGCGTAGAAACCGTGGTCAGGCTTGCAACTTTATCTCCGTAATCGTACTTCCAGATTAGATAACGCGAATCTATGCCGCCTTTGGAATGAGCAATGATATTAACTTTTTCGCTCTTTGTTTCAAGCAGAATATTGTCTATCGTTGATTTAAGAATTTCTGCATTCGTTTCATAACTGCCCCACGCATCAGTATTTCCATAATAAACATTAATTCCGGGATCTTTTAATACCTTTGGAATCCTGCCCCAAAAATCAATAATACTTCTTCTGTCGTGCGCAAAAATCCCATGAACAAGCACAACCGGATATTTAATGTTTATATTATTTGATTGATCAGACTTCTTTGGCGTATTTGCACAACCAGCTAGAAAAATTATTAATAAAGAAACAGCCAAGATTTTTCTCATAGGATAGTGGACGATACGGGATTCGAACCTGTGGCTTCTACCGTGTGAAGGTAGCACTCTAACCTCTGAGTTAATCGTCCTATAAGCCTGTTATCCTACTCGGCTTTTAGCGCATCATCAAAAGCAACATCCGAAGGAGAGAAATTAATATTCTTTACGAACTCACAGGCATCTTTAGCGCCAATTTCCCTGTTCATGCCGGAATCTTCCCATTCAACCGAAAGCGGTCCCTTGTAGTTGATTGCGTTTAACTCGCGGATAATGCTCTCAAAGTCAACGTCGCCATGACCCGGCGAACGGAAGTTCCAGCCGCGTTTGACATCGCCGAAAGCAAGAAAAGAGCCAAGGATTCCGGACTTACCGTCCAGGGTCACTGCCACGTCTTTTACATGAACATGAAGAATATGTTTATGGAAATCACGAATAAAAAGGTGCGGAGTAATACCCTGCCAGACAAAATGGGAAGGATCAAAATTAAAACCAATAGTTTTGCGGTTTTTAAATTCCTTTAATAGCCGCTCGGCAGTGTAGTAATCAAATGCAATTCCAGTAGGATGAACTTCCAGCGCAAACTTAACGCCGTTTTTATCGAACTCGTCAAAAATTGGAGTCCAGAGTTTAATTAATTGCGCATAAGCATCACTAATCATCTGCTCTGTGGTTGGAGGAAAGGAATACCAGTAAGCCCAAACAGGACTGCCCATAAAACCAGTAACAGTTTTTATACCCAAATTTTTTGCAGCGGCTGCAGCATACTTCATTTCCTGGATTGCCCATTTGCGGATATCTTCAGGTTTTGATGAAACATTAGAAGGCGTAAAGCTGGCAAGACGCGGGTCGGAACTGTCGCTGACACACTGACCCATTAAATGGGTGCCGATAGCAAGCGCTTTAAGACCGTGGGTTTTTAAGATATTTTTCCGTTCTTCTGCATATTTGGCATCGGTTGCCGCTTTTTTTAATTCAAGATGATCACCCCAGCAGGCAATTTCAATCCCGTCATAACCAAAGGATTTTGCTTTTTCACAAAATTTCTCGAAAGGCATGTCTGCCCACTGTCCAGAAAATAAAGTTACCGGTCTTGACATATATATTCCTCCTAATTTATTAAATACCTTTGACGAAAGCCACTTGGCTATAATAGAATAATAATAAATAAATATCAAGAGATAATCCAGGAGAGTTAATGAATGCAAAAAACCGCCGGCGCCGGCAATCGATTTTACCGGTAATACTCATGACAGCGGCTCTTCCGGCTCTTTGCGGGCTTTTTTCCGGCTGTTATACCGCAACTCAGGGTTTAATAATGCTTGGTTATCTGAACCAGGCTGTTCCTCTGGAAAAAACCGGCGATGAAGCATTTATACGGCTTGTTAACGATATCCGTTTATATGCAACTAATGAACTGGGTCTTTCAGAAAGCCGCAATTACACCAAATTCGTAGAACTCGACCGGGATTATCTTGCTGCGGTGGTTTCCGCATCGGCAAAAGATTCCTTTCGACGCCATGAATGGAATTATCCAATTGTGGGGAAAATGCCGTACAAGGGGTTTTTCGACATTAAGGACGCGCGCAAAGAACGGGCAAAACTGGAGAAAAAAGACCTGGATGTCTGGATACGAAGCGTAGATGCCTTTAGTACATTGGGATGGTTCAGAGATCCGCTTTATTCATACATGCGCCATTACTCTCCGGCGCGGCTGGCAGATCTTATTATCCACGAACTGGTTCATGCCACAGTATTCATAAAAGGACAGGTGCAGTTTAACGAAGAACTTGCTGAGTTTATAGGCAGCGAAGGAGCGCGGCTTTTTATGGAAAAGCGTTATGGCAGAGAATCCGATGAATACCGGGAAATGCTATTATCTTCTGAAAACAGCAATAATTACGTAACATTTATACAGGAATTAATCGCTGAACTTGATGTCCTTTATTCAGACAGCAGCATTACCGCTGCTGAAAAACTACAAAAAAAAGAATTAATAATAAACACAGCAAAAGAACGGTTTAACAGCGAATATGAAAGCCGTTTTTCCAACGATAATTACAGAGGTTTTCTGGAATTACCGGTTAATAATGCATACCTGGAACTTTTCCGGCTATACTATACCGACGATAATTTTTATGCAGATTTATATGAAAGTTCCGGAGAAAACCTTCCGGCGCTAATCGCAGCGGCAAAAACAATAACCAAAAAAGGCGGCAATCCCAGAACCCAGCTTGAAAATGCGCTTTTAAAATAAATCAGCGGTAGTATAATTCTTCGTAAATTCTTGCTGCACCCAATACCCTCTTGCCGTAGTCTCTGGTTTCATAAATTGCCACCGTTTCCACAAACAGATCAATGGGCAGCCTGCTGGCATTACGCCATCTGCGCACACGGTTTTGTCCGCCGTTGTAAGCCATCAAAGCAAGCATAGTATCGTCCAGCCGTTCCCGCAGAAGATTAAAATAAAAACAACCCATGTGAATATTCAGGGAAGGATCTGTGGAGTCAATGCCATTATCGGGGTCATTATAATTTGGGCCTCCAGCGCGCCGCAGCCTGTCTGCCACATCTATCGCAGTATTCGGCATAAGCTGCATTAACCCAACTGCTCCAGCGCGTGACACAACAGCGCTTTGAAACGCGCTTTCTGTGCGGATAAGGCCGAAAAGCAGCGATGGCGTAATGTTAAACTCCTGCGCATACATTTCTGTTAATTCCAAAAACGGCTGCGGAAACATTAGCTCCCAGTTGCGTCTGTCATTGCGATAGCCGTCCAGGAAAATGTAGAGCGAAGCAATTCTCATGGATTGAGGAATCATACCCTCTGCATTAAGAGCATAGGAAACAGCGCGCAATTCATCCGGCGCTAAATCCCTTTCCATCGATCTGATATACGGAACAGACAACCCTGCAGCTCCATTACTAAAAAAGCCCAAAATAAACTGGAGCGCCTGCGATTGCCCGGAAGACTCAAAGGAATTATTGCCGGAAACAGATTCGTTCGTTAACTCAAGAAACGGCTGATCCAAAGCGTCCGCGCTTAATGATCTGTAATAAAAAGACAGTATAGCAAAAACAACACCTGTATCATAAGCAAAACGATAATACGCCAAAGCGTCTATACTTTCTGTATTTAATACCTGCGCAGCAAGCCGCATATCTGCTGCCGAAAGATAGCTATATTCAATTGTGCGGGCAATAACCCATGCATAACTGATTTTTGATGCAGACGCGCCTGTGTCCTTTATCAGATTAAAAGTTCTTATAACATTATTCCATTCGCGCCCGGATACAAGTTTGTGTAAAAATCTTTCCAGTATGTTATCGTAATAGCTTCCCCTGTTCCAGTCCGGAACATACTGCTCCAGCCTTCTAATAAAATTAACGGATTGCCCGGTAATTGTTATATCCAAAACATACCAAATGCAAGCATCAAGCTGTTCGCCGTTGGGTGCATATTTCATAGCGCGTTCAAAGAGCAGAGCGCTTTGAGCATTCTGACCGCCAACTCTGCGGGTAATTCGCGCAGCGTAAAACAAAAGACTGTATCGTATATCTGCAAACGGATCAGTATCGGAAACTGCATTTTTAGGCAGGTTTTCATCCCACTGTAAAAAAAGAGAAAGTCCTTCGCTGCCGGACTGTGTGAATAAAAAAGCTCTTCCCAAATCGTTTACAAGAACAGGGTATTCAATGAATAAATCCGGTATTTGTTCCGGCCAGACGCCATCGGTCTGAAAAGCGCGGAAAAAATTTAATGCATCATTGTACCTTAACCCAAAAACAGCATGGTGCCCGTCAATGGCGGCGGCTTCATTTTCAGTAAAAAAATTATCCTGTTTTTCGCATTCCCGTAAGACATAAAGCCTTGCTTCCCTGTAAGACACAGAGTTTTGTTCCTGCCCCAATAAAAACGATAACGCTTTTTTTCTGTCAGGCGCAGAAGAAACATCAAAAGCCACCGCCCAAAAGCCAAACGCTTCCCGGCGGACATTTTCCTGCGCTTTGCGCGAAAGTTCAGTCCCCTGCGACATTAAAACAGCAAGTTCTTCGGCAGCAGCGCGCCGGATATACTCATTGGGAGCTAAAAGAGCTTTTTCGAATAATCTAATTCTTTCGGCTTCGTTATCGGAAATCAGCAAACCCTGATAAAATTCATTATATTGAGCCTGCGATACGCATGAGAAGACCAACAGAGAAAATAATAAAAAAGCGAAGAGTTTCACAAAACGAAACCACATTAATTTCTTGGAGGAATACGAATAGTCCTGCCGGAAATTATCAAGTTTGGATTACGAATACCGTTATGCTGTGCAATCCTTGGGTACAACCAGGGGTTCCGGTAAAATGCTTCGGCTATATCCCATAATGTATCACCCCAGCGAATTGTATAATTAACACCTTCTCTTGGAATGGTTGCAGGAACATTGTATGACGCAACCGGCGGGTTACGCCTGCTTGTCGAGGTTTGCTGTCTCGGCGGCGGCGGAGCTGCTGGCGCCTGAATAACTGGCGGCGGCTCAACTCTTTGCTGGACAGGCTCAACCTGTCTTACAGGTTCCGGCTCTGGTTCGGGTTCAGGCTGCCTTTCTGGCTCAACTGGCCTTACAGGCTCAGGAGCTTTTGGCTGCTCTACAACTTTTTCTGCAGCAGGTTTACCGTCTTTATTGAACCATGAACGTACAACATCCATACCGCCAAAGAAGAACAGCCAACCGGCAAGAAGTCCTAAAATAAGGAGTATAACAAGAACGATAAAAATCCATGCATTGGAAGATTCTTCTTCCCTGACCTTCTCGGCTTGATTGTACAGACCTGAAGGCGGCTCCTCGTTTGATTCCAGTTCAAAGTCGGGAATTTCCATATCACGCGAAGTTTCATCCAGTGATTTTAAGGAAACAGTAAGAATATAATGTTCGCCGCCGGCGCTTGTATCAAGGTCTATAGCATCGGCAACAATTTCTCCGTTTGTATTGGAAGAAACTACCATTTCGATGGAAGGCTCTCCTTTGGGTTTATGTTTAATATTTTCAACGACCAGACTGCCAATATACTGAGCATCCGTCATTACGCTTGCCGGACTTCTATAAAGATCAATCTGAACACTGGGTTGATTGTCGTGAACTGTGGTAAGAATTAACCTTTTTTTTATCGAAGAGAACTCTTCCATGATGGGATAAAATTCTCCGTTGGCGATCTTAAGACCAATGTTTGATGCCATTGAGCCAGCTCCTTTTTTCCGGACATTAAAACAGACCTGTTTTAAGTTTAAACGGTAAATTTGCCTTCTGTCAAGAGAAAACCGCCGTGTTTTCACAATTTGTTCCCCTGTTTTAGCCACTTTTCGTTAATATTAACGATATTACAGATAAAACCAGTATCAAAAAACCAAAAAATATCCGATAATAGAAGACATGAGTCCCGTATTGATTGGGGTAATTGCCCTTTTATTAGTAGCAACTGTAGTAGTTCTGGTAATGAGCCAAACTCGCGGCAAATCATTTGGTTCTGCCAGACTTTCCAAAGATCGCGAAGTAGCGGTAAAAGAAGCGTCAAAGCGGTTAGCTCAGAACCCCAATGATCCTGAAGCGCTGTATATCATTGCAAGCGCATATTTCGATGAACAAAACTGGGATAAAGCCCTAAAAGCATATGAATCCGTAGCTGATCAAATATCTATTAACAGAGTACAAGGAATCGACAATTTTGAAGTTTTCCTGCGAATGGGTATCTCTGCAAAAAAACTCAATCTATTGGATCAGGCTTACAGAGGCTTTTCGATGGCAAGAACCTTCAGGCAGGATAACTTTGAAGTAAATTACGAGATGGGCGCTCTGGAATTTGACAGAAAAAATTATGAAAAAGCAGTTCAGCTTTTACAGCAGGCCAGAATCCAGGACCCGGACAGCCCGGCAGTTTTACGATATTTGGGGCATGCTCTTTTCAGATTAAAAAAACCAAAAGAAGCTATGAGTTTTATCCGTAAGGCAATAGATCTTGCCCCGGAAGACAAGGAATCGCTGTACACATTGGCAGAATGTTATCACGAGGCAAATCAGACAGAACAGGCTTTACGCATATTCAACCATCTGCGGGCAGACCCGGCAATGGGACCAACCTGCTGTCTTACTGCAGGAACCATTCATCTGGAAACAAGACAATACGAAGCGGCTATCCAGGATTTTGAAATCGGACTAAGACACGTAAATATCAAAGCTGATATTCTGGCTGAATTACGCTACAAACTTGCAACTACACTTATAAAGTTAAATGAAATCAGCAAAGCTATCCCTCATTTAAAACAGCTTCAGTCTGAAAACCCTTCATACAAAGATGTTAATGTGCTTTTGGGAAAATACATTGAATTAAGCGCCAACCGCAACTTGCAAATTTTCCTTATGGGCTCCTCGGCAGATTTTATCGCGCTTTGCCGCAAAATAGTAATGACCTATTTTGGAAGAGCAAAGGTAAAAATTACAAATATAACTGTCAATAAAGCCGAATGGGCCGATATCCTGGCAGAAGTTGATACATTTAAATGGTCAGACATCATCATGTTCCGGTTTATCAGAACACAAGGTTCAATTGGAGAACTTATTGTCAGAGACTTCCATTCACACCTGAAGGATGTAAAAGCCGGAAAGGGTATTTGCATCACTGTAGGTCAATACACAGACGAAGCAAAAAGGTATACAGAAGCAAGACTTATCGACTTAATCGAAAAAGATAAGCTTCAGCAAATCCTTAATTCACTGGATGCAAAAACCGCTGCCGTAAAAAAATAAAACTACGTTTTTATTCACTGCTTAAAAACTTCAGGTAAATTAATAAAGGCAGATGATCGCTGAACCCCAACCCTGTCTTTGGATTATATGGCACTGGTATCCCGTTTGAATTTGCAAAAGGTTCAAAATTCGCAACATAAGCTCTCTCATAATTCCAGCCGGAACCATTAAAAAAATGATGAGACAATAAAATGTTATCGATTGTTTCCCAGTTGTACCGGTAAAAATAGGAACCATTATCCAGCTCGCGTACCCAGGGAGAAAACAAAGAAATTGTCCCCTGCGGAAAATGACTGGAAACCGGGGGTTTATTGCCGCTTACAACTATAAAATCCTTTTGCCCTGTAGATTTTACATTGGACAGAATAGCGCTGTACGGATCATCAGGAAGCAATGCGCAGACAATGTTTGAACCCCGCCTGTAGAATTCATCATGATTTTCGTTTAAGTCCCCTGCGACAATTAAACCTGTGTCAGGTTCAGTTTCCCATAGCTCCCTAATCCTGCGTAAAATAACTCTGGCTGACGCTTTGCGGACATCTTCTGTCTCGTCATCACCGCCGATTTTTGATTTCCAGTGACAGGTAAAAATAACAAAACTCCCTCCTTCTGTAAGTATTCTGGTTTCCAGAACAGGACGGGGCGTAACATCACCGTTAATAGCGATGGAATGAGTCCTTGATTCCATCAGCGGAAAACGGCTTAGAATGCCCAACCCTACTGCCGCATTCGGGTTATTGGCAAAATGACTCCACGCATAATCCTGGGACAGTGCAGTTGCAAAGTCTTCCAGAATCTGGTGTGATTCAATCTCCTGAAACAGAATAATGTCCGGTACAGGCGTTAATCTGCCAATAGCCGCAGCCATGGAATTAATCCTGCCCAGGTACTTTTCTGTTGACCAGCCGGCAGATTGAAGGAATTCATCGTATTCATAACCGTTATCCACGCCGTCAAACAGATTATGAACATTCCAGGTCATAAGGGTGATGTACCCGGAATCATCGGGTACCCCCGGTTCCAGGACAGTGCATCCTGACAGAACCAGGATAAGCGCCAGAAGAAGAGCTCCCCGGGGTAAAATTAGGGAGCCAAACAAGTATCTTTTCATAACAACCTCCAAAAATTGATATACTATATATGGGATCGAGAGTGCCATTTTGCTTGACCGAAAATGAAAAAAAATTGAAAAAAAGATGAAAAAACCCGCAGTTTTTCCTATTGACACTATTTTCGATTTTTAGTAGTCTGAAAGTCCCGTTACGAAAGAAATATAGAAAAGGTGTTATAAAGGTTATTGATATGAAGACAGTATTTGCAAAACCCGCATCTGTGGAACGTAAGTGGTATATCCTTGATGCCGAGGGAAAGGTCCTGGGCAGAGTGGCAGCCAAAGTCGCTTCCATTGTCAGGGGCAAAAACAAAACTAATTTTGTACCCCACCAGGAAATCGGGGATTTTGTTGTAGTAATAAATGCGGATAAAATCGTTGTAACCGGCAGAAAAGCCGAGCAAAAGATGTATTATCGTCATACTGGTTATGTCGGCGGACTTAAAGCCAATAATTTCGAAGCTGTAATAGCTAGACATCCGGAAATGCCGCTTGAAAATGCCATAAAAGGCATGCTTCCAAAGGGGCCGCTAGGCAGAAAAATGGCTAAAAACGTAAAAATCTATGCCGGAACAGAACATCCGCATGCCAGCCAAAAACCAGTGCCGATTGAGGCGTAAGAGGGAATATGATTAAGAATCTTGGAATAGGTACAGGAAGAAGAAAAACTTCGGTAGCCCGGGTTTATGTACGGGACGGAAGCGGCAAAATCGTTATAAACGGCAAAGAATTGGCTGTTTATTTCCCGCAGGGTGAACACGCGCAAATGGTTCGCCAACCCCTGATGGTAACCGCAAGCGAGAATAAATACGACATTTTAATTAATGTTTACGGCGGCGGCAACAATGGCCAAGCCGGCGCATGCCGTCACGGACTTTCAAGAGCGCTCTGCCAGGTTGATCACACCAATTATGCCAGCTTACGCAGTAATGGGTATCTTACCCGCGACCCGCGCATGGTTGAACGCAAAAAATACGGACGCCCCGGAGCCCGCAGACGCTTCCAGTTCTCAAAACGCTAAAGTTTTGTGTCTGAAAACGAAAACGATACTACCACAGCATTTTTACGTGCAGAAAAGACCGCTCTTCGCTTAATCGCAAGAGCGGAACAGTGTACAAACGGTCTGGCGCGCAAACTGGAAAAGCGCGGGTTTGACTCTGCCTGCATCGGCGAAATTATTACAAAGCTTACAGAACTAAAACTGCTCGATGATCATCGTTTTGCCTGTTTTTGGCTGCGCTCCCGCTTGCGCCTTACCCGCAGTCCGCGGCAGCTCCTTTCTTCCCTTTGCGCGCGCGGCATAGACCGCGACGACGCAGAAACCGCTTTTAAAACTGTGTTAGATCAGGACACTGAACTTGCTCTTATAAAAAGATATATCAAAAAATACGCGCGAAAGATACGCGGCAAAGACAGACTCTCTATAAAATATTTTTTAAAAGGCGAAGGGTTTTCTGCAAATGTAATACAGCAGTTTCTTGATGAAGAATAGTTTTATAAAAATAAATAATTCTTTGCCAATCCATAATATCTTTATTTATTCAGGATAATTCTTGCAGTAAATCTGACAAGGAAGAAAATAATTACCATCACCAGAATTGGAATTATTATATTAATGAACAGGAAGATAATGAAGTAATTAATAACATCTCCTATTATATCATTACCTAAATCTCTGGCTCTTGGCATAAAGTTGATGATTGAGTTTCCTGTCCTTCGTGTTCTTAGAATGTCATCTTCCATGGTTTTGGCGATCTTTCCTTTTTCCTCGATAGATGCAACAAGAGTATTAACATTTTTGGCGAATATTTTATCGCCCAGGAAAGACGATGCATGAATGGATGCCGGAATGGCAAGCGGGATAACAAAACTGATTAATAAAGTTACAATAACTATCTTGTGTATCTTAGCCTTGTCCTTGCAAGTCCAAAGGGTAACAATTGCAATTAATATACAGAGCGGAATTAATAAAATAAAGGCAAGCAGCCCAAAAGTTGACAGTAGAATTTTTTCGAAAGTAACGGCGGAGTACGCCCATAAAAGCATATCGGAAACCTTGTTTAAAACACTATCAACCGGAGCAAGAAATTCCATAGGATTTACAGATGATTCAATAAAGAAATTGCCTCTTACCTGAGCGGATTGCAATACATTAATAACGCCGTTCATTGTTTTTAAGACTGCCCATATATCCAGAATCTGCCGGGATTTGCCGGAAAGCGCGCCTTGAATGCCTTTTTCGGATACAGCCTCCGGTACTAAAAACGAGGATACAGGTCCTCTTGGTCTGGACAACAAAGCCTGCGCGCCGGATTGAGCGCTCAGCGGATCCTTAGCATCCTGGGCTGTTTGGGTGTTTACAGACTGGCATGATATTAGTCCAAAAAAAAGCGACCCGCAGCCGATTACTATCAATAAAATTGTAAAAATTAAATACTTTGATTTCATACCTTATTTAATTATAGTGTAAAATTGCATATTTAGCCATACGGCAGATTATGCCGATTTTTAAAGTATGATAATCGGTCTTACAGGAACATACTGCTCAGGAAAGAACCATATTGCCGCTTTACTTGAAGCGCGGGGGTATCCTGTCCTGGACGTTGATAAACTGGGTTACCAGGCGCTGGAAACAGAAAAAGAAGCCATTTTAGCCCAATTTGGGGAAGGGTGCCTGACACCGGAAAACGGCGCTTTGGACAGGCGTAAGCTAGGACAGATCGTTTTTGGAAACTCCGAAAAATTAACGGCTCTGGAAGCCATAATCCACCCTGTAGCGAACCGCATGACCGAAGAATGGATTGCGGGCCAAAACAAGCCATGCGTGGTAAATGCTGCCCTGCTCCATCGTTCTGCGGTCTTTAAAAGGCTAAACCGCCTAATCCTAGTTAAGGCGCCGTTTGTAACGCGATTAATCAGGGCAAAGCGGCGGGACAGGTTATCCTTACGGGAAACGTTAAAACGTATGGCAAGCCAGAAGGATTTCAATGCTCAATATTTATCAATAAACGCCGAAATTTATATAGTAGAGAACTCAGGTTTACATATTAAGCCTGATCCGTCTTGCAGCCGGGAAATAAACTGGTCTAAAAAACTGGAAAACCGGATTGATATGTTTATAAAGGGGATTAATTGAATATGGAAAAAGAAATGAAAAAACTGCTTTTGGTTGCTGTGTCCGTAGGTGTCTTTTTACTGGTAACCGTAACTGTCGCGATAATTATTTTAACGCCCAAGGCGCAAACACAGGAAACGTCTTTTTCTTCATCCGTTCCCTATACCGGCACAAGAGCGCCTGTCCAGGAAATAATGCCTCCGCAGCCTGCGGTAATAAGTATGCCGGAGCCGGTTTTTAGCCTGGATAACGATGTGCCTGCTATTGCTGATACAGATAACGGAGACAGCCTGACAATTCAGATTCCTATGCCGTCTACAGCCGCTGTCCCGGATACCGCTTTACAAAGCCAGCAGACCGGCGCAACACCGCAGACTACAGCCAGAGCGCAGGAACCTGCAGTTGCAGCACCTGCGGCAGCTCCTTCACAGAGTACAGCAAGACCTGCAGCACAGACTCAGCCTGCGGCTTCCAGAACAACACAGACTGCCAGAACTCCTGCAACTCCAGCAAGACCGGCTACAACAGCAAGAACAATAAATGATTATTGGGTGCAAACAGGCGCTTTTTCCGCTCAGGTAAGAGCAGAAGATGCCAGAGAATTACTTGCCGCAAAAGGTATTACATCGATAATTGAAAACCGCGAAATAAACGGCAGACTCTGGTACCGCGTACGGCTAGGTCCATACACATCTGAAAGAGAGGCGAACCATTGGCTGGAAATCGTCAAATTGATTGACGGCTTCAGCGACAGCCAGATTCGCCAAACTGTCAGACAAAACTAGAACATTAAGCTATTTTTTTCCGGACAGCAAATCTGGCAAAAACACCCACATGTTGTGAGTTTTGATCTACGTTTGATGTCTCTAACTTATTATTGGCATATGAGTATTTCACACCCACTAAACATCCGGTTTTATCTCCGCCAAGGTCAAAAGCAAAGTAGGCATTCCATGCAAACCCTGAATCACTCTTATAAAATGTCAAACCACGAATATCAGTAATATTTGATACCCATGAATACCCGACTGATGCGCCTAATTGAAGAAGCGGTATTGGATAAAATATTACACCAGGTCCAATTAAAAAAGAATTAAACTGTATATAGTTATAACTATCAGCTATTCTATGACCCAATCCGCTAAAATCGGCTACAACATATAACGGAATATTCCCAAAAGGTCCAAATCCTGCCTTTAAACCAAATTCTACTCCAGTTTCCTCAATACTTCCTTCTTTTTTGATTTCTTTAGCAAAATCTATTCCATCAATTTTTGTCCATCCCTTTCCAACACCCGCGCCAACATCAAAATAGAATCCTTGCGCAGAAACCGACACAGAAACGATTACAACAAGCGCCATCAGAATAATTGTCTTTTTCATTTAGTCCACCCTTAAAATTAAATTTGTAGAATCTACATGATTCTAATATAATAATTAAATAGTATAAAAACAAAACAAACAATAAAAAAATTAAAATATATTTTTTATTTTTTTTACGACTGCAAAATTCGCTTAAAAAAGCGACAATAAACCTCTTGTATATTAAAAAACAGCCATGATATTATTAAAATCTACAAAGCCAAAAAAATGCCATTCGCTGCTTGACCTCATTTTTAAATTAAGTTATCATTGGCTTTACGGGCTGCTTTAATGGAGCGGCGTGAACAGTGCCTTCTGGAGCGGTGTCCGAGTGGTTGAAGGAGGCGGTCTTGAAAACCGTTGAGCCGCAAGGCTCCGTGGGTTCGAATCCCACCTGCTCCGTAACGGTATAATTTAATACTGTTTAGTAAGCATCCTGTTTGGGAAAGATTTAACAATAGCGTTGGTGGGATTCGAACCGCAGCGCTCCTGTTATAATTCCAAGGCGAATGCCTTGCTAAGAAAAAGCGGCGCATGGATGCGCCGGGAGCGCGAAGGCGGCCTGGAAGCCTGAGGCAGGATGCCGAAGGCTGGAAGGGAATCCCACCTGCTCCGTGATTAAAAAATTATTCCTTGGAGCGGTGCGAGAGAGGCCGAATCGGGCTCCCTGCTAAGGAGTTGTGCCCCGCAAGGGTACCGAGGGTTCGAATCCCTCCTGCTCCGTAACGGTAAATTTTTATTACCGTTGAATTAATTTCCTGTTCGGAAAAATTTTAGCAATGGCGTTGGAGGGATTTGAACCGTAGCGCTCTTGTTAAAATCCCAAGGCGAAAGCCTTGCTAAGAAAAAGCGGCGCATGGATGCGCCGGGAGCGCGAAGGCGGACTGGAAGCCTGAGGCAGGATGCCGAAGGCTGGAAGGCGAATCCCTCCTGCTCCGTGTTTTTATTGAAGCTGTAGCTAAGCTGGATATAGCATCAGATTGCGGATCTGAAGGTCGGACGTTCGAATCGTCTCAGCTTCAAAAAATGAAAAAACACTTGCCATTGGCTTGAAATAATGCTATACTGTATAAACGTATAGATGTTATTTTGATTGTTAGGCGTGGGCAAACCAGCCAAAGGAACGAGACAATGGATTTTAAAATTTCAGATGATATCTATAAAAGGTACATACAACGAAGTGAAAATAATTATCCTCAAAACTCTCGCATAAGACCGGATGACATGGATTTTATTGATGCTTTATTGTCTGTTGACATGACAGCAACTCCCGAAGGCCGGGATATACTTGAGGCAATCAGCAAGCTTGATTAACATGGAAAATATCACAAAAATATCAAATGACATCAACGATTTTCCTATCTACTCGAATATTGATAAAGTCATGATTGACAGAATGTGTTTAAAAATGATAGATCTACTAGGCAATCTTTCATCAGTATTACATATAAATACGACCGAAATCATATATCAAAAAGATACACTAATAGAAATATTTGAAAGAATTGAAAAGCGTCGAATTTATTTTCATGTTTTTTACAAGGGATGTAAAATGGGTGAATTGAACGAAGGTGCGCTGCTTTGTTTTTGGATAGCAAAATTACATCCTTTCTATCATCCAGGAATTGATACTATAAAACTAAATTCAAAAATTGCCGTTTGCTTGTTTTCAAATATGATTTTATTTTACTCAAAAAATAATAAACAGGAAAGAAAGATACCTTCCCATTTTGTAAATGATTTATATTATTCTCTTTTATATAGAGATATAAGCAAGGAATCGTTGATGCTTTTGGCAGAAAGTTTTATAGAAAAGAAATCTCACTGAGGGTTAATCATATCAGAAAATATTATATAAAACCATTTACCGCATTGCTCGCGGCTGTTTTGCTGACAACATGTCTGTCAACGGGCAGGCAAAATGCACCTGATAAAATCGAAGTTTACAAAAGAATCTCTGAACGCAATCCAATAATGACACATACATTCGGCGCAGACCCGACAGTACTAGTTTACGGTGACCGGGTATATATCTACATGACTGCCGACACGCTGGAATATGATCATTATTTGGAAATAAAAAACAACTCTTACGGTACTATTAATACGCTTAGAGTAGCATCAAGCGCAGACCTGGCTAACTGGGTTTACCACGAACCGATAAAAGTTGCAGGATATAACGGAATTGCCAAATGGGCAAATCTATCCTGGGCTCCGGCAATAACCTACAAAGAAGTAAACGGGCAGGATAAATTTTTCCTTTACTTTTCCAACAATGCTAACGGTGTGGGTGTTCTGACTGCCGATAATCCGCTTGGTCCCTGGACAGACCCGATTGGCAAAGCGCTTGTTTCGCGCCAAACACCAAACTGTGATATTCCATGGGTATTCGATCCTGCCGTATTTATCGATGATGACGGAAAAGCATATCTTTACTTTGGCGGCGGCGTACCGCAGGGAAAAGAAGCAGACCCCGGCTCGGCGCGCGTAGTTATGTTAGGTGACGATATGGTTTCTCTTGCAGGAGATCCTGTAAAAATTGACGTACCTTATTTTTTTGAAGCAATCGGTATGAATAAACTTAACGGCAGATACATTTTTTCGTATTGCACAAACTGGAGCGTGCCGGAAGAAGCCAGAACAAGACTTGGAATAGACAGAGCCGTTATCGCAGTAATGTCCGGAAGTAATCCCATGGGACCGTTCACACTTGAAGGATCAATCTTAAGAAACCCTGGAACATTCTTTGGCGCCTGGGGAAACAATCATCATGATATATTTAATTTTAAAGGTCAGTGGTACATAGCATATCATTCCCAAATACTCGAAGAAGCAATGGATATCGACAGAAAAGGGTATCGCGTAACGCACATTGATGTATTGCGGGAAAATAACGGAAGATTTATGCCATCAACAGGAACGCGCAGAGGCGTTGAGCAGGTTGGCAGACTTAACCCGTATTTACAGCATCCTGGCGCAACAAGCGGCATTTCGGCAGAAATGTCATTTGGCAGTGTATTACTGCCGGGTTCTCAGCAGCCAAACGAGTACGCTGATGCGTTAAAAAACGGCTCGTGGCTTGGTATCATTGGCGCTGATTTTGAACTTGGCTCGACAGAAAATCCCGGCGCAAAAAGTATTACCATAAATGCCCGCGCAGGACAGCAAGGCAACTGCACCATGGAGATACGGCTTGGTTCACCTTCTGGAACAGGCGAACTTTTAGGAACATTAAAGATAAGAAATGCAGCATTCGCAGATTATATAATTGATTTTAAAAATACCATTAACGGCGTTCATGATATTTTCTTTATATTCAATAGCGGATTTATTCTTAATAGCTGGCAATTTAACGAATAGCAAGACAAAACCTCCAATTGACACAAACTGCCTGAAGAGCTACATTATCCTTAGACGATTTCTAAAGCTCTAAAGGAGAGATGCGAGAGCGGTTGAATCGGGCGGTCTCGAAAACCGTTGAGCCCGCAAGGGCTCCGAGGGTTCGAATCCCTCTCTCTCCGATAATAAAAAAAAGTTAGTGTTTACACTAACTTTTTTTATTAAGTTGAAAGATTGAGGGATTCGAAACGGAGCATTGCTGTAAAGATTCCAAGGCGAAAGCCTTGCTTTTCTTGAAGTCAGCGCAGGAGGCGCTGAGCAATGCGCAGTCGGCCTGGAAGCCCGAAGCAGGAGGCTGAGGGCTGGAAGGCGAATCCCTCTCTCTCCGATAATAAAAAATAAGGATAAACATTGATGAAAAACACACTTTCTGTATTAACGGCATTATTACTTTTATTCGGGCTGGCAATTCCAAGTGCTGCAGCGCTGGAAACCCCGTCGGGCATCCCCATATCCGAATTGGAGCATTTCATTGATGAATACGCGGCAGAACACATTGGTACAAAAACTGCCGGAGCTGCCATTGCAGTACTAAAAGACGGTGAGCTTGTTTTTAACAAAGCCTACGGTTATGCAATACAGGATGAAACTATTGCAACAACAGATTCTGTTTTTGAATGGGGCTCAGCAACAAAACTGCTTGTATGGACAAGTCTTATGCAGCTCGTTGAGCAGGGAAAAATAAATTTAAATAATGATATACGCGAATATTTACCTGACAACTTTCTTAAAAAAATAAAGTTTGATATACCCATAACCATGTACCATTTAATGCATCACAATGCAGGATGGGAAGACAGTATGGTCAATCTTTTTTACAGCTCTCCAAAAAATGTTCCAAGCCTGGAAAAACAATTGCGTGAAAATGAACCGGTGCAAATATACAGACCCGGAACAATCACAGCGTATTCAAATTACGGCACGGCGCTTGCAGGGTACATCGTAGAGTATCTGTCGCAAAAACCATTTTATCAATATGTATGGGAAAATATATTTGAACCTCTTGGCATGTTTAACACAGCAATTCACCCGCTGCAGGAAGATAATCCGCAAATAGCCGAAAGACGCGGACAAATAAAAGGGCATTCGCCGGGAAAAGACAAACCTGCTCCTATGAAAGCAGAGCGAATCTACATTGGGTTATATCCGGCAGGAAGCGTAATAAGCACAGCAGAAGATGCAGCAAAATTTATAGCAGCATTAATACCTGCAGCCGGCGAAGCAAGTTTACTTTTTAATGACATTGAAACATTAAATAAAATGCTGTCGAACAGTTATTCATTTATAGATAACTTTCCCGGCATAGCACACGGTTTTATAGAAAATTTTGGCGCAGTAAAAATCCTGGGACACGGAGGCAGTACTGCCGCTTTTTCCAGCCTTTTCACTTTTTCCAAAGACGAACGTTTCGCTCTTGTAGTACTGACAAACCAGGCAAGTGAAACAAGTTTGTGTTACGGATTAACAAAAGCGCTGTACGGCGAATACGAGCCGCCAGCAGTTACAGAAAAATTCCCGGATGCTGCAAATTTTGCCGGCTGGTATGCAATGGCAAGAAGACCTGAAACAGGTTTTACAAAACTTATAATGTCTGCAATGATGATGTTCCCGGCTAAAGCAATCGATGAAAACACATTAGATATAGGAGGAGCAATATTTGTTCAGATAAGCCCGTATGTTTTTAAAAA
>Ga0123356_10001759_pt1 | contig 23601 bp, 27 predicted proteins | sample TergutEmb28metaG_2_FD_92546 | JGI IMG/M metagenome (GOLD analysis project Ga0123356, IMG submission 92546) | Embiratermes neotenicus P3 segment gut microbial communities from Petit-Saut dam, French Guiana - Emb289 P3 | ecosystem: Host-associated > Arthropoda: Insects > Digestive system > Gut ...
CGTCTTCTATGTGACTTAGTCTGTCCAGTTCACTGTCACTGATTTTCAAAAAATCGTTTGGATCAAAAGTCGGATAACTCGCCATAGCCAAGATTTCAAACGTATTTACATCAATAGCCAGACACATCGCACCATTTTGCACATCATAGTCTACAATCGCCTGCTGAGTATGTTTGTCTATATAATATTGTATTGAGGTGTTTAGTGTTAATGTAACATCATAACCATGCCGGGCATCATAAAAATCACCAAAACCTGCAAGCATTAAGTCTATACCCTTCGCATTTGTCAACCTTATGTCTCTGCCATTGACACCCGTCAGGTAAGAGTTCAGTTTTCTTTCCAGTCCATCAAGTCCGACGTCATCCGTGCCGACAAATCCCAGTATCTGACTTGCTAAATGATCGTTGGGATAGTATCTCATAACCGCAGGCTCGAGATGTATTCCCTTTAACTTATATTCATGAATAAAATCTCTGACACGTTCTGCTTCATGACTGTCCACCTTAGCTTTAATGACCTGATATTGCGATGATGTTCTTCCGGCTCTTTCCATAATTAATGCAAAGTCAACACCAAGGATGTATGATAATCCTTCAGCAATAAATCTTGCATCCTGATCAAACTCGACTATATCATAAGGACTGATAAACACATTTTCAACAGGTCCGCTCATCGCAAGAATCTTGCCGTTTGTATCATATATTGTCCCACGTGATGCATTTATAGTCGTTTCACGAAGCTGACCACTGAGTGTACGTGATTCGTAATAGGAATTATTAACAATTTGTATATCATATAGCCTGAAAGCAAGCAGTATAAACGCAGCAATTCCGCATACCGTCAGTAAAAACAGTGTGCGGATTAATAAGTCACGATTTAGCTTCTGTTCTGTTTTTCTCTTACCGTCTTTTGACTTTATCCTTATGTTCGGGTTAACTCTGAGTCTACCTGACATATCTTAATTCCTTTCAATTGCAGGTCTAACTTTCGGGCTCCATCCCTGATAGGTACTCACTTTATTTTCTGAAGTATTCGGTAAGTGACTTTATAAAATCTGTAAATCCTTGCAGACCTCGCCCTGTATCATCGACAACTACTGTTGCCGTATCACGGGGTGTTGTTGTTATCGAAATAATTTGTGCCGTATCCGGTCTTGACATACCAAGCTCGTCTCTTGCAACACGTTCAATTTCTTTTATGTCAATACTGCTTTCAAAAGCAAGCTCAAGTGTCCTGTGCATTTCAGTAAGCTCTCTCAGGTGCGCGCTAAGCCTGACAGCCTCACTTGCCGCCTCATTGTAACTTACTTGCGCAAGCACAACAAAAACCATCAGTACTGATATAATCAGTGTGCCGATAATTGCAAACACAGAAATTCCGGGCACTCTTTTAATTTCACAAAATACCTTTGACTTTGCATCAATAATTTTTTTATTTTTTTGACGTACACGCGGCTGTTTTTCAACAGGAGCTTCAACTCTAATTGTTTCCGCATTTAACATTGCTGTATTTCCGGACATAATTTGTATCCTTTCTGCATATTCCAAACTGTTTGTGTTTAGAATTTTTCAGCTATCCTTAGCTTAGCGCTCCTTGCTCTGGGGTTATACTCTATCTCTTCAAGACCGGCTGTTATTGGTTTTTTTGTTATAATTTTCAAAATCGGTGTTTTTTTACATATACATACCGGAATGCTCTTTTCACAAATACAATCTGTTGCATAATCCGCGAATGATTTTTTTACTATTTTATCTTCCAGTGAATGAAAAGTTATTACACAGATTCTTCCGGATTGCTTTAATAATGCAGGAACGGTGTCAAGCATTTCCTTTAGCGCTCCGAGCTCATCACCGACACAGATTCTAAGAGCCTGGAAACAGCGCTTAGACGGATGTTGTTTTTCACGTCTTGCCGCTGCCGGTATTGCGGAAACGATGATGTCGTTTAGTTCAAAGGTAGTGTTTACAGGAGATTTCTCACGTCTTTTAATGATTTGTTTTGCTATCTGTCTCGAGTACTTCTCTTCACCATACATGAAAAATATTTTACTCAGATCATTTTGCTGATATGTGTTAACTATTTCAAATGCACTGAGCCGATTGCTTTGATCCATCCTCATATCAAGCCTTGAGTCTGTTTTATATGAAAACCCCCGCTGTGCATCATCAAGCTGTGGAGAGGAAACCCCGAGGTCAAATATTGCACCGTCTACCGGGCCGGTTTTTTCTGCTTCAAGTATTTTTGCTATATCTCTGAAATTACCCTGCACATAGGTTATTTTATCTTTGTATTTTTCCAACCGCTTTTTTGATTCATCTATCGCCCGGCAATCACAATCTATCGCTATTAGTTTTCCTGTTTTGAGTCTCTTTGCTATTTCAAGACTATGTCCGCCTCTTCCCAATGTTCCGTCAACATATATACCATTTGCTTCAATCTGAAGTCCTTCTATACTTTCTCTTAATAAAACCGATACATGCTTCATCAGAAATCAAGCTCATCCATAACATTTGCAAGGTTTTCTGTTGATGTCTCCTGCTCGTTAATCTGCTTGAACTTTTCACTATCCCAAAACTGAACCACACTACCCATACCAACAACAGTAACTTCCTTTTGCAGACCTTTTAAATCGCGAAGCTTCTGCGGAAGCAAAAAACGTCCTTGCTTGTCAAGCTCGCATCTTGCGGCATTTGCAAAAAACGGCCGCATTTTCGGTTGCTTACGTATTGGTGTTGCATTGAGTTTTTCTACAAAACGGTCCCAGCCTTCTTGTGAATATGCACTCAGGCAATCTTCAAAAGAAACTGTAACATGAAATACTTCACCCAAATCGCGCCGTATATCGGACGGGATGAATAAACGACCTTTATCGTCGATTTTATGATCATAACTTCCGGTCATTTTACTCCCTCCTTTTCCGGCTTTTTGTCTGTTTCGTGGGATTACTCGGCACTATTCACCATTTCTCACCACTTCACTACACCGAATTATACCTTGCAAACGTTTAAAAGTCAAGTAAAATTAACGATTTCATATATTTTTTTTACATTTATTTTTTTTATTACTCTACATGTCATAATTATGATATAATAATTTCACCAACAATACTCGAGGCAGTTGAGGAGGAATGCCCGCCAATGAAGAAACTTCTGTCAATAAAAGAGTTTTCACATTTTTCCGGCATTGAGCAAACCACTTTGCGTTACTGGGACGAAATTGGTTTATTCTCCCCCATCAAGCGCAATCCGGAAAACAACTACAGATACTATATTCCCGAACAGATTATTACCGTAAAATTCATATCAATTTTGAGCAGTCTAAATTTTCCTCTGAAAACAATCAGTGGTATCGCAGACATCCGCACTCCCGAAAGCATCGTCAGACTTATAGAGCAAAAAGAGCTGGATTTGGATATGGAAATGAAACGGCTGCGTGAGTGTTATTCCATAATCCATGCCCGTTTAGAATTAATCCGGTATGGCATGAGATTAAATAGTGGCTATAAGGCTGTCGACGGAGTACGTTTAGATAATTGGAACGACGATGACGAAGGTGTTGATGTTGATGAGTCAAAAATCTGCGTTTTAAAAAGAGATGAAAAATCCTATATTTTAGGTCAGAAAAACGAATATAAAGACGACGAAGAATGGTATGACCCCTTTATGCGTTTTTGCCATAGCGCACCTGAAAACCGCGTTAATCTCCATTACCCGATTGGTGGATATCACGATAGCCTGTTAAACTATTTAAATTCTCCATCAAGACCTGAAAGATTCTTTTCCTTAGATCCGACAGGCAACAAAAAACGTGCAGCAGGAGACTATCTTATCGGATTCAAGCGGGGCTACTACGGAGATATGGGAGACCTCCCCGAGCGGATGAAAGCTTATGCAGATGAAAATGAGTTAAAAACACACGGTCCTGTTTACATACTGTATCTGTATGACGAGATATGCATGAAGGATCCTACCAGTTATTTAGCGCAGGTTAGTGTAGCAGTATCAAGCAAATAAAAAATCCGCCACAAAGGCGGATTTTTTCCGTTACCGTGAATCTTAGCTTTATCTGAATTTATCCAAAAACCTTCCAGGCGGCTTTTGATAAGTCATTGCAGACATCAATCATGCCGCTTTCGAGGCGTTGTACAGCTGCGCCGGTAGTAATTACAACAACCCCGCGGTTTGGACTTAGCTTATAAACGTTTTGTGAGAAAGAACCGTGAGAGCTACCCGTATGCCAATAAAAACCTTCTCTTGCTATAAAATCACCAACAGAATAACGGGTTGCCAGACCCTGGTTATATGAAACTGCGTCTACATCTGCATCATGCATTTGATTTACCAGTTCTGATGATAAAATCCTAACCCCGTCAAGCTCTCCTCCCCCACCTAACATTGCAAGTATCTTTGCATAATCAACAGCACTGATAGTCAGGTTTGCGTGTGCCAGATGCAAATCGTGTCCGGGAGTGTCAGACTCTGTAACAGCAAGCTGAGCAACAACAGTTTGTATTACTTCATGTCTGTCATCATAAAGCACTGCTATACTCTGTGTATCATGAAGGTTTTTTGGCACAAAAGCTGCATCGATTCCGAGAGGATCAAAAATGACTTCTCTTGCAAATGTGTCAAGAGATTTCCCCGTTACTCTTTCACAAAGAGAACCAAGAATAGCATATCCGAAATTGGAGTATTCAAAGAGTGTGCCCGGTTTATTTCTGCGAAACGACGAGCCTCTTTCAATCAGATAACGGACAGACTCTGATGATTCGTTGTCACGCGACACAAGAAAAGCACCGGAATCAAAAATCGAAGATGTATGCTGCATTAGCATCCTTGCTGTTATCGGTGTATCCGGGAAATGAGGGTTTTTAACTTCATACCCGAAATAGTTTGATACATCAATGTCAAGTCCGATAAGACCTTCATCTACCAATGTTAAAGCACATATTGCCGTGACAAGCTTTGATAATGAAGCTATCCGAAATTTCGTACCGGTTGCAACCTTAATTGATTCGGATATATTTGCATTACCATATTCATAAGTGAAGTAGTCCCCTGTGTCACCATCATAAACCACAAGGCTTACAGCAGCACAGTTATAGTCCGATGCTACATCATTCAGCTGCCCGAATAAATCAGGAAACTCTGCTGCTATTGAAAGTATATTAATGTCAAATTCTTTTGGTGCTGTTATATCTCCGTTTTGACCTGAGTGAGCCATATCGCCCGTGTCCGGATCGTCAGGGTTATCCGGATCTGCCCCGTCATCAGGCGGAGTAACTTCTCCGGGAATTACTGCCGGCTCTGAATCATCACTTTGAAACAGAGGAAACTCAAGAAGATTAAAATGTCTGGTAATCGCAAAAAACCATGCAGCTAATGCTGTGAGTATTATAAGTACCAAAACAATTATAATTCCAATTTTTCCGTCTTTATTCCTCATATGTAATCCTCTGCGGTGTAAAATTAATATAGTCTGCCGAAACTATATCATACTCTATCCCTTCAATTATACCACGAATGGCAAGCCTGTGTCCCTGACTGTGTAAATGGCCATACCTGCAACATTTTACATCATACTCATTCATAAGTGAAATAATACCATGACACACAATATTGCCAAACCTTGGCGGATAATGAAAGAAACAAACTCTGTTTTTTATATTATCCGATATATTCTCGGAGGCTTTTAAAGATGCTTCAAATCTTGTAATCTCCCGCGCTGTAACCTTGGCATTTTGCTCAGCAGTAAGCTTGTCGTCGCTCAGCCAGCCGCGTGTTCCGCATATAGCCACACCCTCATAGAAAAAAGCATTATTATGTAACAGCTCGATTGATTTTATATTATTATCTTCAAAAAAATCCTTCATTTTTGAAGCAGTCACCCACCAATAGTCATGATTACCTTTGAGAATTATTTTTCTTCCGGGTATTTTTTCAATGTATCTAAAATCCTCCAGGCTCTCTTCAAGCGATTTTCCCCACGAAAAATCCCCACATATCACACAAAGATCATCCTCGCGTAGAATTTGCAAACCCCTGGTAAGCTTGTCCATGTAATCAACCCAATTACCGCCAAAGATATCCATCGGCTTATCAATGCTGTGCGATAAATGTAAATCTCCGATTGCATATAGTGCCAACTATAACTATCCTCCTAAAAACTTCATCACAGCACGACCCATATCATTTCGTTTTATAGAACCGGAGAAACGTTGGGGTAAGGACCCCAGCTGTGTCAAAGGTGCAGGTATAGGGGTATTTGTAAGCTCTGACAGCTCATCCATAAGACCTGTACCGCTACGGCTTGAGGGCTGACCGAGCGCTTCGAGAACACTTTCGCAAAATTTATACGGGCTCGCCGTTGAAACAACCACCGCGAGAGATTCATCCCCGGTATTTGCTCTGTAATCACACATCGCTTTGTAACCTACAGCTGTGTGTGTATCAATCAGATAACTATGATTTTCCCATGTTTTCTTAATTGCCTTTTTTGTGTCTTCCTCCGAACAGTAACCCGAAGCAAAAATTTGCTGTATTTGCTCCAGTATCGGCTTTGGCACGGCATAAGAGCCTTTGCCGGCAAGCGAAGACATATAAGAGGACACTATACCTCCATCTTTGTCAGACAGTTCAAACAAAAGTCTTTCAAGATTGCTCGAAACAAGTATATCCATAGATGGCGATATTGTTGTGAAAAATGCTCTGTTTTTATCGTATGCACCGGTATTTATAAATTGAGTAAGGACATCATTGCGGTTTGATGCACAAATGAGCTTTCCTATCGGCAAGCCAATTTTGTACGCGTAGTATGCGGCTAATATGTTGCCAAAATTGCCGGTCGGAACACAAAAATTTATTTTTTCTCCTTGTTTAATTTTACCATCTGCCAACAAGTCACAATAAGCGGAAATATAATATGCAATTTGAGGAACAAGTCTGCCCCAGTTAATTGAGTTTGCCGAGGACAGGAAATACCCTTTTTTATCAAGCTTTAATGCTAATTCATTATCAGAGAAAATCGCCTTGACACCTGTTTGCGTATCATCAAAATTTCCTTCGACTGCTTTAACACAAACATTATCACCTCGTTGTGAGGTCATTTGCAACTCTTGTATTTCAGAGACCCCGTTTTTTGGATAAAAAACTATTATATTAACTCCTGCTATATCACAAAAACCTTCAAGCGCTGCTTTTCCTGTATCTCCGGATGTAGCAACAAGTACACATACATTACGCCCGTCATTTGTTTTCCGAAGTGATTGTATCAAAAGATGCGGCATTACCTGTAATGCCATATCTTTAAATGCACAGGTCGGACCATGCCACAATTCTAAAAAATACGTATTTTCACTTATCATATGAAGCGGTGCTATGCCGGCACAGTCGTAGGTTTTTGTGTTGTATGCTGTGTTTGTATAAAGCTCAAGCTCTTTTGCGGTGAATTCGTTAAGAAACAAACCCATAGTGTATGCCGAGCGTTTTTGATAAGGCATTGATATAAGGTTTTTTAGGTCATATGGTTTAATAACCGGAAATGCTTCAGGTACGTATAACCCGCCATCTTTTGAAAGTCCTTGCGCTATAGCCAAGGATGCATTTATCTTAGTATTCTCATTTCTTGTACTTTGATAGAGCATGATTTTTCTCCGTCAGTTTACTCCAAATGCGTTTTCTATGTGAATAATCTCCGGCTCCTGCGCCCCCGCCTCCGGCTGGGTGTATATTTCTATTACATCAAAACGCGGCTGAAGCCGGGTAGGTCTTTTTGCCAGATAGTAACCGGCAGTTGAGATTATCTTTTTCTGCTTTGCTCTGCTTACATATTCACGTGCATGCGCAAAATTTGCATTTTTCCTTGTCTTTACTTCAACAAAAACAAGAAAGCTTTTATCTCTTACAATTAAATCAATCTCGCCAAAACGCGAACGAAACCCCTTCGAAACAATAGTATAATTCTTCTCGTTTAAATACTCAAGAGCTTTTTGCTCTCCCCATTTTCCAAGCTTAACTGTGTCCATTTTTTGCACCCATACCCTTAAGAAAAGTTACTCTGTGAATATCACTCGGCCCATGTTTGCATAGCATTTCATAATGTAGCTTAGTTCCGTATCCTTTGTGCTTCTCAAAAGCATACTGCGGGTATTTCTTTGATAATTCAAGCATATATCTGTCTCTGCTGACTTTGGCAAGAATAGATGCTGCTGCTATGGATAATGATTTATTATCTCCACCGGTTATACATTTGTTGTGGTGTTTAATTCCCGCGTTTCTGTTTCCGTCAATAAGCGATATATCAGGCTTTATGCTTAAACCTTCAATCGCCCTGTTCATCGCTATAAACGTTGCATTTAAAATATTAAACTCATCAATCTCTGCGCTGCTCGCCACCCCAATAGAAAACGACACTGCAATACTCACTATCTCGTCATACAGCCTCTCACGTGCAGCTTGCGTAAGCTTCTTGGAATCCTTTATACCGGAAACTCTCTCATGAGACGATAACCGGACGATTGGCGGCAACAACACACTTTGCGGTAATATGACTGCCGCTGCATAAACAGGACCTGCCAGCGGTCCTCTTCCGGCTTCATCGACACCGCAAATTGTTAAGTAACCTTGCTCAATCAGTTTAGTTTCTATATCTGTCATATATGTTCCAGTGTAATCCTACCCAATAGTCCGCCTCGAAATTCATCAAGCAGAACAGTCGCCATACGTAAGGTGTCATAATCACCACCGGATATTTTAAATCCACGCTTTTCCGCTGCGCTGCGAAGTAAGTCATATCCACTTATACTATCTGTCATCTTAATTTTGTACCGCTCTGCCGGGCTTTGCGGATAATACATAGCCAGTCTTGACATAAGTATTGCTCCGAGCTCTTCTATATCCATGATCTCGTCACGTATAGCTCCCGTGAATGCAAGGTTTTCCGCCACAATCGGATCATCAAATTTCGGCCATAGAACACCAGGAGTGTCAAGCAGTTCAAGTCCGTTATCGAGAGCTATCCATTGTTTTCCGCGTGTTACACCCGGTTTGTCAGAGGTTTGCGTTGCCCTACGTCCTGCTGCTCTATTTATAAACGATGACTTTCCGACATTTGGAATCCCTACTACCATCAGCCGGATCTTTTTTCCAGTTTGCCCTTTAAGAGCATACGCAGCCAGCTTTTCTGCAAGAAGCTCACGTACTGCAGAGTTAACCCGCCCAATACCATTACCGCTCTTGCAATCGGTCGGAGCAACTGCAGCACCGGTTTCCCGCAGTTTACTAATCCATTTGCTATTTTGCCCGGGGTCTGCTTGATCTACTCTGTTAAATATTATTAGCCTCGGTTTTATCCCGGTAATCTCATCAAGATCCGGATTTCTGCTTGAGACCGGTATACGCGCATCTATTATCTCACATACCGCATCGATTAGCTTCAAGTTCTCGGCTATCATTCTGCGCGCTTTGGTCATATGCCCGGGATACCATTGAATGTTCATCCTACAACCCCAAACCGGCTCCAGTCACGCGGCTCACCATTTGATTCCCCCGGAATAAGAATAAATAAAACCCTACCCAAAATATAACGTGTATCCACCTGCCCTACATCGTTGTGTCTACTGTCTGTTGATGATGCCCTATTGTCTCCCATAACAAAAACATGCCCTTCCTTAACGGTTACAGGACCTTGAAAGTTATCTTTATTAACAGTTAATGAGTTAACATATGGCTCGTCTATCTTTACTCCGTCGACAAAAACCTCACTTGTTCCAAAATCAATGTCCACGGTCTGCCCCTGTGTAGCTATTACACGTTTAACAAGAGGTACATTTTTAAATCTGTGTGTTGAGGTAGACTGGAAAACAATAATATCTCCGTTTTTTGGTGTATAAAACAAGCTTCGCATAACAACCCTGTCACGATCCTTCAGTGTTTTCTCCATTGACCTGCCATCAACACCGATTGTTCTGCCGGCAAAAACAAATATTAGAATCCCGCAAATCAATGCCGTAACAAAACATTGCATCCAATCGTACAGATCCATGCGGAGTTTTTTTGCATTTTCTTTTTCCTGCTCCTCTGATGTTACTTCAGATGATACTTCTGTTGATTCTTCCAACACTGTTTCTCCCATACTAATTATTAAGCGCATCACTGAGCCGCTCAAGAAGTGACATTATTCTGTCGGCATCCGAACCGGTCGCCGGTATTGGTTGAAAGTTACTTGGCTTACCTCTTGATGAAGAAAGAGTCGGTATTACATTTGTTACATTATCATCAATCAACTCGTCATTAAAAAATGTAAATGTTTGTTGAAATACTATACAGTCCAAAGAGGTTGGAAACGATGCGCCTCCAAAGGCAAAGTTGCCGAGTGAGTAGACAATGTTTCTGTCTTTGTAAGTCTCTATGCCTTGTATTACGTGAGGATGTGCTCCGACTATTAAATGCGCTCCCTCGTCTATAGCATGACGTCCAATAGTACGTTGGTAATCGTTCGGAGTATAATGCAGCTCACTACCCCAGTGGTGAAAGCCTATAATTATCTGCGCTCCGCCTTCTTTCAGCTCGTTAATAGCATCCGTCGTCAGCTTCTTAAAATCCGCAATACCCTGCCATGCCAAAAAACCGAAGAAACCGACTTTTATACCCTTTACCTCAACTATGGTAGTATAATCAATACCTTCTATCCTTGATATGCTTCGTGCATTTCCGAAGTATGCTATACCCGCCTCGTCGAGAGTAGCTATCGTGTCTTTATAGCCGGCTTCGCCAAAATCCCTTGCATGATTATTTGCCAGTGAAACGACCTCAACACTCGAGGACGACAATATGTTTACAAGGTGAGGCGGTCCTCTGAAGTTCCATGTCAAGCGCGGAGATTGCAATCTTTCGGTAAGAACTCCTTCAAGGTTTAAAACTGTAATGTCATCTGCTTCAAAAATCTCTCTGAAGTTTTTCAGGAAAAACTCATAATCCCCTTCCGCTTCATTTTCAAGCACACCCATAAAACGTCCATAAGTATTATTTTCACCTGTCCAGCCACCGAGTGTTGTGTCACCTGCAAATGTAATTGTTATTGTAGTATAAGGGTCAGGGGTCGGCTCAGGTGTCGGTGACGGAGTCGGGGTTGGAGTTGGGGTTGGTGTTGGGGTAGGTGTCGGTGTGGGGGATGGTGTTGGGGTTGGGGTTGGCCGGGCGGTGAGCTCCGGTGTTTCCACAGGTTCACGAATAGAGGACATAACATGCTCAGAGAGCCCGAAAGCAATACCTTCTGCTGAGATATCAATCTCAAAAACCGATGGCATAACGAGCAAAACTGTTATAAGTGTAATGATAACAGCAAATAGAATTTTGCCCCGCTTTCTCATGTAATTACTCCTCTCTGCAAAAGTTAAGCTTAATTATAATTATTAATAAATTTCATCTGAAGTGTTCGTGATTATTAATATGCTCGCTGCAAAAACAATGATATCCTGTACACTTAGAGCAATAGCGAAACTCCAGGTCGGGATACTCTGCGTCTGTTTTTCCGCAAACCTCACATTTATGTCTGTATGGTTTGTCGGCAAGGTCTCGTTTTGCACGTTTCGCTGCTTTCTTAAAATTTATAGTTTGCTTGGACACGGAGTATTTATATGGTCTGATATAAGATATTAAATCCTCGCCACAAAATATGAAAAAGTTTAATAGCGCTATCATTGGCAAAAACGCCAAGGTTAAATGCCCCAATAAAACCTCCGAAATAATTGAGAATGCAAAAAATGCTGCATTTGCAAGCGCAAGCCATTTTATTTTTATAGGTATTATAAGAAACAATCTGACTGTAAAGTCAGGGAATAAAACTGCAAAGGCAAAAAACATGGAAAGGTTTACAAAACCTGCCGAAAGGTAAACCGGCAGACGGAATGCATACAGCATTATAAAGCCGTATATAATATTTAAGACTATAGCAAAAAGGTAGTATATTGTAAATTTTGCCGTTCCCCACTCGCGCTCTAATGTTGTGCCTATAAAATAGTAAAAATAGAGCATAAGCGCAGTGAAAAACGGATTATTGTTAAGCGGCAGAAATATCCATGTTATAAGACGCCATACCTGTCCTTGCATAATATGCACAGGTGAAAATGCTAAAAAGAGCTGCAATTCAATAGTGCCTACCAGAAATACCGCTGCAGATAGAATTACTATAAACATCATCAGTTTTGGAACACCAAAATTTCGATGCTTCTGGCAAAATCTGTCTATAACACGGTTTAAAGCTTTCACAGATGAACATACTCCTTAAAAGCAGTATTTAATCACAACAATCCAATTATACCACAATCCTATGTTGTTTACCATAATTAATTTAACTATATGTAGTAGAAGCATGTACAGTTGTCAATGATAGGTGACACTTTCCCGAAAAAATACTTGCATTTCAAATATTCGTGTGCTATCATACTTTGGCATGTTTAAATTGCACAGTTTTCGGAGGAATTTATAATGGATTTGATTAAATCGCTCAGCGAAGAATATATGAAACCTGAGCTGCCACCTATGAATGTAGGCGATACTGTCAGAGTTACCGTCAAGGTAAAAGAAGGCAACCGTGAGCGCAATCAGGCCTTTGAAGGCACAATAATCGCAAAAAAACATGGTGGCATTAACGAAACAATTACAGTTAGGCGAATCTCCTATAACGTAGGTTGTGAAAAGGTATTTCCCGTTCATTCACCATCTCTTGTATCTGTAGAAACAATCAGGCGCGGCAAAGTCAGAAGAGCAAAGCTCTATTATCTCAGAGACAAGGTTGGCAAAAAAGCTAAGGTTAAAGAGAGAATCGGTAAAGTATAACTATAGAATAATAAAAACCCTTGCTTACTAATAAGCAAGGGTTTTTTGGATTATTAGTTAAAGCGTTTATTTTTGTTCTTACGGGCAGCTTCAGACTTTTTGCGTCTTTTTACACTTGGACTCTGGTAGTATTCTTTTTTTCTTAAATCGGAGAGGACACCGGATTTGGCACAGTTGCGTTTAAATCTCTTTAGTGCGCTGTCGAGATTCTCGCCATCTTTAACATGAACTTCTGACATTGTTTACTTCCCCCCTCTCCATTTAAAGCATGAGCAATTATATTGCTACAACACCTGTGTTGTCAACAGTTATTTTGAATTTTTTCTTATATACCACGGTCTGTTCGCCGGCTTTTTTTCTTCGGCTTCCGCTTTAACGTTATTTCGAGTTTCTTCATCATGGTCAATAATGATTTTTTCAACACTGCTGATATCCCATTCGCGCAGAGCCTGACTTACTGTTTTTCTTGTCTCTATAGCTTCTTCAACAGTTTCATCCGGCTCATCAAGTGTTATTCTAATCGGTGTAATCGGTTGCGGTGTTGGCTGTACAGGAACTACCGCAGGAGCCGGCACCGGTGCCGGTGCTTCCTGAACAACAGGTTTTTGAATCGGCGGCTTTACAAGAGAACCGGGGGTTCGAGGCTCGTCGAGCTCTTTAATAATCTGACCCATCATCATTTCTGTCCTGCGTTTAACATCAGTACAGACACACGCAAACATCATTAGTGTAAGTGCTTTACGGATTCTTATACGGGCATCGGGGTTTGGATCCTTATAGTCCTTAATAACATTATCTACAACAGATTCAACTCCACCTTTTGAATTATCATCGTTTTGTCCACTTTGCTTCATTGCCTCACAAAGATAATTATAAAGTGTGCTCTCTTTTATTATCGCTTCGCTGCCATCCTCTGCCTTTCCATTTACATAACTCATAAGCATAGTGATATGCTCAAGCTTAATGCATTCCTTTAAAGCATTAATTATAAGTATCCTTGCCAGGTGAACCTCTTCATACTTTTTACCGACAGGGTTTTCGACCCATCCTCGTTTTACCCAATTTTGGATAGTAGATCCTTCCAGTCCTGTTACCGTGCAAACTTGAGAGAGACTGAGACCACCTGTCGCTTCAAGCAGCATCTCGATTTTTGCAAAGCCTTTGTCATTTTTTTCCGGCTTTGATTTCCCTTGTGTAAAAGTGTCATTCATTTCAAGCATAACAATCTCCTTATGTAAAAGTAATGTAAGGATTTCACGGATGATAATTCGCTTCGGGGTTCGTGCTGTGCTCGTCTTGTGATTTTGGGTATTATATCACAGGTTCACTATGAACGTCAAGAAAGAACATATATTTTTTAAATATATGTTCTTTCAAAAAACGCTATTAATTGCTAATAGCGTTTTTAGAGTATAGCTAGTTTTCCTTACTTAAGTTCTACTTCAGCACCTGCTGCTACTAACTTCTCCTTAAGTTCATTAGCTTCGTCCTTACTGACGCCTTCTTTGATGTTTGTCGGTGCTGATTCAACAAGCGCTTTTGCTTCTGCAAGTCCGAGTCCTGTTATTGTACGTACCTCCTTGATAACCTTAACCTTCTCGGCACCAAAGCTTGTCATAACAACAGTAAACTCTGTTTGCTCTTCGGCTGATGCTGCCGGGCCTGCAGCAGATCCTGCTGCCGGTGCTGCCATTGCAGCTGCGGAGACACCAAATACCTCTTCAAGTTGTTTTACCATTTCCGACAGTTCTATAACTGTCAGGCCTTTTATCTCTTCAATCAGAGTTGAAACTTTATCCTTAGCCATTTTTTATTCCTCCTTTTTATCTTCTGTTTCTGTTTTTTCTTCTGTGACTGCCACTTCCGCTTCTGCTTCCGCTTCGGGCTCTGCCGCTTTTTCCTCTACGGCTGCTTTTGTTTCTGCATCAGGCTCTGCTGCAACTGCTTCTTCTGCTGCAGGTTCTTCTGTTTTTACCTCTTGTGCAGGTTTTGCTGTCGGCTCCTCTGCTTTTGGTTCCGTTTCGGCCTTAACAGCTTTCACTTCAACATCAGCTGTTCCCCCACCCTTTTCTGCTGCTGCTTTTAAAACGACAGCAAGACTTGCAATAGGAGCAAGCAGTGTTCCGAGGAACTGAGCCTGTAGAATCGGGAGCGGCGGTATGCTGGCTATAGCAAGCACCTCATCCTTTGAAAGTATCTTACCGTCCATAAAACCGGCTTTGATTTCAAAATAATCGGGCAGCTTATCTGCAAACTCCTTAACGACTCTTGCAGGAGCAATCGGATCATCAGTGCTTGTAGCAAGCGATGTTGTTCCGTTTAAAACACTGTCAAGTTCTTCAAACCCGACGTTTTTAATGGCAAACTTCATCAGTCTGTTTTTAATGACACTGTAATCAACGTTTTCTTCGCGCATCTTTACACGCATTTGTGTATCTTCAATAACTGTGATGCCCTTATAATCTACAAAAACACCTGATTTGCTCTTAAGTCTGCTTGTCATATCTTCGACTATTTGCTTTTTCTCCTGTAATACTTTATCACTTGGCATATTCTTTTTCACCTCCCATATCAGCACCCGCACGGAGCGCTTATTACATCCAAAAAAGTCCCTGTACAAAGACAGAGACAACAGCCATAACGACCTTTAGCTGTCCTCGGCAGGGATTTACATACTCTCACTTCGCGAAAAATACAACCTGCTGTCTTTGGAACGCCGATAGAGCATATCAGACGAAACCGGTTTTGTCAACATTTTATCATCATAAAAAGTGTATCAGAAAATCCTCCGTTAAACCTTTTTCATAAATTGTGCCGCTTGCTTTTGCATGAGGCGTTTTGTTCCATGCTCTTTAAAGTCGATTTCTAAAAGCGCATCGCCTCCTGCAGCTGATATACTTTTTACAACACCTGTTCCGAATGTATTGTGCTTAACCACATCCCCTGTGCCGAATGTTACTGACGGTGTGTTATTTTTTTGCTCCGCAGACGGAAAAGTAAACGAAGGCTTTGTTTTATATGGTGTGCTAAATGCCGGGCCAAATGGCTGCGAACTTTCTATTATTTCCAGGTTCTCTCTTTTTATTTCGCCAAGAAAACGTGACGGGGTATTATTTGATGTTTTGCCGAATATCATCCGCTGTTTTGCACTTATAAAGTGCAGCTTCCGAATTGCTCTTGTCATTGCAACATAGCATAAACGGCGCTCTTCTTCCATTTCACTTAAGTCTCCTATCGTGCGAAGACCCGGGAAAATCCCGTCCTCGGCACCTACAATAAAGACAGTATCAAACTCAAGTCCTTTGGCACTGTGCATTGTCATAAGAAGCACCCGGTCTGTGCTGCTGTCATCGCGGTCCATGTCGGTATAAAGAGTCGTTTCGCTGAGAAAATCAAAAAGTGAACCACCGGTTTCTTCTTTAAATACTATGATATTAGTTTTGAGTTCATAAACATTTTCAATACGTGATATGTTCTCTTCACTTTTTTTGTCTTCAAGCATCCGTATGTAACCCGTATGCTTTATTAGCTCGTCATATAACTCATCAAGCTCCGATGATGCCGCTATTTCTCTCAGCTTATGTATCATTTCGGCAAATTTTCTTAGCTTTGGCACAGCGCTTTTAACATTTTCATATTTATCCGCTACACTAATCGCTTCAAAAACTGATATTCCAAGCTCACCCGCAATAGATACTAATTTACTAATTGTAGTATCACCCAATCCCCGGGTTGGATTGTTTATAATACGAAGCAGCCGGACATCATCATGAGGATTGTGAATAACACACAGATATGCAAGCATATCTTTAATCTCCGCACGGTCATAAAAGCCTGTTCCTCCGAATATACGATATGGTATACCGAGACGTTTAAAAGCTGTTTCAAATTGATTTGACTGCGCATTCATACGGTAGAGTATTACATGCTCCTGCCAGTTTCGTCTTTTTTTATTACTTTTAATAATTTCTTCTGCCGCAAACTCGGCTTCCTTACGCTCGTCGGGCACAATGTGAAGAACAGGTTTATCACCTGTGGCATTTTGAGTCCAGAGGGTTTTTCCCTTTCTGTACTTATTTTTTTGAATAACATCGTTTGCCGCATCAAGTATAGCGCTCGTTGATCGGTAGTTTTGCTCGAGCCTTATTACTTTTGCACCTTTGAATTGATTTTCAAAGTTTAAAATATTTTCTATTGTTGCACCGCGAAACTTATATATACTCTGATCGTCGTCACCAACAACGCATATGTTGCCGTAACCCCCGGCAAGCGCGGCTGTCAGCTTGTATTGCAAATTGTTTGTGTCTTGATACTCATCAACCATTACATACCTAAATCTGTTTTGATAATAACTTAGCACCTGTGGATAACTATATAAAAGCTTCACTGTCATAAGTATTAAATCGTCAAAATCGAGTGCATTTGAGTTTTGCATTCTTTTTTCATACTCTACATAAGCTTCCGCAATCATTACTCTGCGTATATCACCCGCTTTCCTTGCTGAATATTCAAAGTCTTCAGCAGATTCCATATCATCCTTGGCACGGCTGATATAGTTAAGAACGGTTTTATGTGGTAAAACTTTTTCCTCTATTTCCTGCTCCTTCAGTATTCTTTTCATCAGTGCTGCTGAGTCTGTTGTGTCATATATCGTAAATGAACGGTCGTAGCCAAGCTTATCAATATCACGTCTGAGTATTCTTACACAGGCGGAATGAAATGTACTTGCCCAGACATCATTTGCTCCCGGAATGTCCATACGTTCAAGCCTCTGTTTCATCTCTCCCGCTGCTTTATTTGTAAACGTAATTGCAATTATTTCGTGCGGGTCTACACCCTTATTTATGAGCAGGTTTGCTATACGACTTATAAGCACAGTAGTTTTGCCGCTACCGGCCCCTGCAAGTATCAGTAGCGCTCCGTCCGTTGCGAGCACTGCTTCTTTTTGTTTTTCATTTAAATGTGAAAAATTCATTATTATACTATACTAAAATAGAAGAAAAAATTAAAGTGAAACTTTAATTTTCTAATGGCTTTTTAACTCAAAGAGTTAAAAAGACTATAATGACAAACGGGAGCATATGCTCCCGTTGTCCAAAAACAGATTATGAGGATAATAAAATGAAAAAGATACATTAGCGACCCTGCATGCTTATATTAGCAATTACATATTAATTAATCTACACTTAAATGTTACAATAGTATTAAATATCAGTCTTTTTTGTTATTTTTTGCAAATATTTTGCACATATTTGCATTAATACTCATTATTTGCCTTCGTTTAATTCAACAATCTTACGTTCTATTTCCTTTAAATCAACAAATGTATCCGGTTTTTTGTGCGGGTCACGAAGTAATGCTGCAGGATGATATATTGCCATATAGCTTATACCCTCTTTATTATACCACTTGCCGTGGTCGACAGAGACCTTTAAGTCAACATCAATCATCTGTGTTGCCGCAATCCTGCCGAGGCACACAACAATTTTCGGTTTCATAAGATCAATCTGTTTATAAAGCCAGTCTATACAAGCTTCTCTTTCATCCGGCTTTGGATCACGGTTTGCCGGCGGCCTGCATTTTACGATATTTGCTATATAAATGTTCTTATCACGGGAAAGCCCAATGATTTTTAACATGTCGTCAAGCAGCTTACCTGCTCTTCCGACAAACGGCTCACCTTTTAAATCCTCATGCTCACCGGGACCCTCTCCGATAAATAACACCTCGGAAGAAATGTTACCAACACCAAACACCACATTTGTTCTTGTTTTGTGAAGCTCGCATTTAATACAAGTGCTGCACTTATTTTTTAGTTCATTCCAGTTCATATGATATCCTTTATTATGTAGTGACAGAGGGATTGTTTCTTACCGCGCGGAGGCGTCGGGTTGGTTCCGATGCGTAGCACGGTGAGGAATAATCCTCTGACACTACACTTATAATATTTCATTATAACACATAAACATTTTTACTTGCAAAGCGCATTATTTTGTGTTACCATATCCGAAGAATATCTATATAATGTGTTTTGAGGAGCAATAAGATGGCTCGCAAGGGAAAATCAGAAGCTCATGAATTTGGACGGGCACTGGCGTTTCTCTCACAAATTGCCATAACTATAATAGCATGCATCGCAGTCGGAATAACATTAGGATGGCTACTCGATTACTGGCTCGGCACATCACCATGGCTTATGCTTGTGTGTATATTTCTCGGAATAGGCGCAGCATTTAAATCCATATTTGATTTTGCAAGAAAAATTTGAACTTTCTCAACTATGTTAGGTATATTATATGACCAAAACAACACCAACCGGCAAGATATTACGGACGATTATACTCGTAGCTTTTGCAATGATAGCCGGCGGCACATTGTATTACTCATTGATGTCGGAATTATACGAAGCTCTCCCCTTTGCCTTTGGTATACTGGCAACAGCTTCATTTAACATTGTTAAATTAAAAATGCTCGAACGCAATATTCGTAAGACACTTGAAATGGACAATCCCGATTCGGGCAAAAATTATATAAAGCTGCAATATCTTCTTCGATACTTTCTAACTGCCGTTGTCCTTATTATAATCGGACTTCTCCATGTTTATGTTAATAACCCCCGGATAATCAGCATATGGGGCGCACTATTCGGGCTCTTTACAATGCAGATAGCACTTATTTTTGTAAGACACACCAAGCTAATTGAAGATCAGCCGCCTGCAGATAAACCGGATGATGAAGAAAAAAACGACCAAGATTCTGTTAATGATTTTACCAAGAACTCAGAAGAAGAAAATGTTGACAATGATTAACTGATAATATATACTTTCGTTGGTTAATTTGTGTACGTTTTTATACATAATATGCAAAAAAGGAACAAATTACTTTGGATATTGAAATCAAAAATCATGCAGTTTTGAGACTGGGAAGTATTGAGGTTTGGATTACCGATACCACCATATCAATATGGATTATTATGGGTATCCTCATTGCTTTCGGTATTTTTGTGCGTATCAAATCCCGCAAATTTACAGAGGTTCCAAAGGGTTTCCAAAATGCTATTGAAGCAATCGTTGAGCTTTTTGATAATTACCTTCGCGATACTGCCGGCAGTAAGATGATGTTCCTCGGTTATTGGTTCTTTACTGTCTTTGTTTTTATCCTTCTTTCAAATCTCAGCGGGCTTATCCCGGGAATGCGTCCGCCGACAGCAGACTATTCGGTAACTGTCGGTCTTGCCCTTATTACCTTTTGTATGATTCAATATATGGGTATACGGTATCGTAAGGGGAAGTATCTTAAAAGCTTCATAGAACCCATGCCTTTATTTTTACCGATAAATCTGATAGGTGAGCTTGCAAGGCCGATATCACTAAGCTTTCGTCTTTTTGGTAATATGCTTGCAGGTCTCATTATGATGGCTCTTGTTTATTCAATGGTGCCCATTTTTGTAAAGTTCGTTGTTCCCGCTGCACTTCATGCTTATTTTGATGTGTTTGCAGGACTTTTACAGACATACATTTTCTGCACACTAAGCATCACATTCGTATCGGGAGCAGCCGCGCTGGCAGAAGATTAGATTATTTATAGCATAAATAAAATTCACGATACAAACCAAAAATTAATTTAGCAAAAAAAGAAATCGGAGGAAAAATCATGGAAAGTCTAGCAACTATTATTGTTGCCGCTCAGTATGCTGCGGCACTGGCGGTCTTTGGAGGTGTTTTAACTACACTCGGACAAGGCAACATCGCCGCAAAAGCAATTGAATCGATGGCACGCCAACCCGAAGCACGAGGCTCTATCAACACCGCTATGATTATCAGTCTTGCAATGGCTGAAACAAACGGTATTTACGGACTCGTCGTATCAATGCTGCTGCTCTTCGTTAACCCGCTCATAGACAGATATAGTGATCTCATAGCAGCTGCACAACACGTACTTACTCAATAGCATTTATTAGGACGACATTTTAATGAAAGGAATGAGCGTTGATTATGGATTTCATAGTCGTTCTTTCCGGCGCATTTAGTGCAGCCAGTGTATCCTTGGAGTTTCCCGAAGACCGTGTGTTTGGCTTTGACTCACAAATGGTTGTTCAAATTATTGCTAATGCTCTCAATGTTGCAATACTTGCAGGTTTTCTCGCATACCTTCTTTATAAGCCGGTACGTGACATTTTACGTAAACGTACCAATAAGATTGAAGGCCAGTTAATGCAAGCCGAAGAAGAAATGCAGCGCGCAACAGAGCTAAGACAGCAGTATGAAAAAAGAATTGAAGATGTCGAGCGCGAGCGGGAGGAAATTCTGAGTGAAGCCCGTAAGTTTGCTGCGGACAATGAAAGGCGCATAATATCTGATGCCAAGCAAGAAGCAGATGCAATCAGAGAACGCGCTGCGCAAAGTGTCAAGGTTGAATGGGAGCGTGCCGAAAACGACATGCGTACCGCAATTATTGACGTGTCTGCTGTCATGGCTGAGAAGTTTGTATCACTTGCAATCAATAAGGAAACACACGACAGGCTCTTTGATGAAACCGTAGCCGATTTGGAGGGGATGACATGGAGAGATTAAGTATTCTCTATGCATCCGCTCTCTATGATTTGGCAGTGCAAAAAAATAAGACGGGAGATTTTCTGAGCCAGGCAGTAATGATTCGCGATTCCCTAAAAGATGATGATTGTCAAAAAATGCTCATTCATCCTCAGATATCCGCTGCCGAGAAACATGAGTTTTTTAAGAAAGCATTTGGCGGAAAAATTCACGAAGACTTACTTGGTTTTTTATTCCTGGTCGCCGATAAAAAGCGCGAAGAGTATCTGATTTCTGCGCTTGGCACATTAATTGACATGATTGAGCAAAGCATGAATATAGTTAATGCAAAGATTCTCTCAGCTGCCGAGTATGACAAAAAGCAAGCTGAAACACTTAAAAAAATGCTTTCAAAGAAGCTCAACAAAGATGTCAGGCTGTCACTGAGTGTTGATCCGGACGTTATCGGAGGTCCGTACATTTATGCAGACGGTTACTATATAGACTGGACAGTCAAAAAAAAGCTGCGTGACTTAGCAGCTACCATGAAAGAGGGGTGCATCGCGTGACTCTCAAGCCCGATGAAATTAGCTCAGTAATTAAAAAACAAATTCAGGCATATTCTGCCAAGCTTGATGTATCCGAAGCAGGCAGTGTTATTCAAGTCGGTGACGGTATAGCTCGTGTTCACGGACTGGATAATGCAATGAGTGGTGAGCTCTTGGAGTTTGCCAGCGGCGTCTTCGGTATTGCATTTAACCTTGACGAGGACAGTATCGGTGTTGTTCTTCTCGGTGCCGACACTCTTGTTAAAGAGGGAGAGATTGTCAAGAGAACGAAGCGAATCGCCGAGGTTCCCGTTGGTGACTGTATGCTCGGAAGAGTTGTCTCCCCCATCGGAGAGCCTGTTGACGGAAAAGGTCCGATTAATAATACCAAAACACGTCAGATAGAACGTGTTGCACCGGGTGTTATTGAACGCGGCGAGGTTAATACACCCCTGCAGACAGGTATTAAAGCTATCGACTCCATGATACCTATCGGCCGCGGACAACGTGAGCTTATAATAGGTGACCGCCAGACCGGCAAGACAGCTATATGCATCGACACAATTATCAACCAAAAGGGTAAGGGTGTTTATTGTATTTATGTAGCAATCGGTCAAAAGGTTTCGACCGTTGCACGTCTTGTCCGTATTTTGGAAGAATCCGGCGCGATGGAATATACAACAATTGTATCAGCCTCTGCAGCCGATTCATCACCGATGCAGTATATAGCACCTTACGCAGGCTGTGCAATGGGTGAAGAGTGGATGGAAGAAGGCAAAGATGTGCTTGTCATCTATGATGATCTTTCAAAACACGCAGTTGCCTACCGCGCACTCAGTCTGCTTCTCCGCAGACCTCCGGGCCGCGAAGCATACCCCGGCGACGTTTTCTACCTTCACTCACGTCTTCTCGAACGTGCTGCAAAGTTATGTGAAGAAAGAGGCAGCGGATCACTTACCGCACTTCCTGTCATAGAAACACAAGCCGGTGACATATCCGCATATATTCCGACAAATGTTATATCAATCACAGACGGTCAGATATATCTTGAAACAGAACTCTTTAATAACGGTGTCCGTCCTGCTATCAACCCCGGATTTTCCGTTTCCCGTGTTGGTGGCGCTGCACAAATACCGGCAATGAAGAAGATTTCCGGACCTCTTCGTATAGAGCTTGCACAGTACAGAGAGCTTGCATCTTTTGCGCAGTTTGGTTCCGACCTGAGTAAGGACACACTCGACCGTCTCAAACACGGTGAGCGCATTGTTGAGATTCTCAAGCAGCCGCAATATGAGCCGCTTTCAGTTGAGCATCAGGTTCTTCTGCTCTTCCTTCTGACAAACAGATTCTTATCCGGTGTTAAGGTCGAGCAGGTGCAAAGAGCTTCCAAGGAGTTTCTTGGCTTTATTGAGGAGCAACACAGCGGCATATCTGAAAAAATCCGCAAAACACAGGTTATTTCAGACGAGCTTACCGAAAAAGCAAAACTCGCAGCCGAAGAGTTCTTTAAAAACTTTACATAGAGGTAATACAGTATGGCTTCGATGAAAGCTATAAAAAAGAGAATAACCAGTGTTAATAACACTAAGAAGATCATGAAGGCTATGAATCTTGTTGCAGCATCTAAGCTGCAAAAGGCAAAGGCTCGTCTTGATGATATCCGTCCTATGTACAGTGATATTA
>Ga0123356_10001760_pt1 | contig 23599 bp, 14 predicted proteins | sample TergutEmb28metaG_2_FD_92546 | JGI IMG/M metagenome (GOLD analysis project Ga0123356, IMG submission 92546) | Embiratermes neotenicus P3 segment gut microbial communities from Petit-Saut dam, French Guiana - Emb289 P3 | ecosystem: Host-associated > Arthropoda: Insects > Digestive system > Gut ...
AACGGTTATTTCCATGCTGTCTTCACCTGCACCCCAGTTGCTTTCGAGCATTCCACTTCCCAGCTTTTCTGCAACTGTTACATATTGCTCACCATTGTAATAGTCCGCCAGATGTCGTCGTATATCGCCGGCTGTATGTTTAATGTTCAGCAAATCATTATGTAGTGTTATCGTTGTTGCCATGCCACAGTAATAGTCATCTACGATCGGACAAAACACCGGCATACGCGTGAGCCCTGTTACATGTAATATTTCGGGCAGGTGTTTATGGGTCAATTCAAGTCCGTACATTCTTGGCGCAAACATATCCGGTGTTTTCTCTTGTTCATATGCCCGGATCATTGATTTTCCACCGCCTGAGTATCCTGTCAGGGAAATGCATGTAAGTGAATAGTCCTCCGGCATGATCCCCAGCGATATGAGCGGGTAAACTGATGCTATTATCCCTGTTGCATGGCAGCCGGGGTTTGCAACTCTTCGGGCGTCTCTTATTTTATCGCGCTGATGCTGTGAAAGTTCAGCAAATCCATAAACCCAATCCGGAGCCGTTCTGTGTGCTGTGGATGCGTCAATAACTTTTGTTTTACTGTTATCTATCAGTGAAACTGACTCACGGGCTGCGTCATCAGGCAGACACAGGAATACCAGGTCTGCTTCGTTTATGAGCCTTTTTCGCTCGTTGATTTCCTTGCGTTTTGCTTCGTCTATATGAAGCAGCTCAATATCGCTTCTTTCGGCGAGCCGATCATATATTTGCAATCCTGTGGTGCCTTCCTGACCGTCTATGAAGATTTTTGGTTTCATTTATTTTTCTCCCGGGCACAGCAAACAGCGCCCTTACATATTGTGTAAAGGGACTATATCATAAAACAGGCTGTAATGCAATAGTTAATTTTGAATTATTATGCATCATTTTGTTGATATTATCCCGATTTCCTTCTCTTTTTTGGATATTATTCACCATTTGTGTGCATATTATCCATTTGGTGCGTCGGCACTTTCATTTCTTGTCATTGACGTCAAAACAGGATATACTTATGCGACGTATATCAAAGGAGGCGAGACGCTTGAAGCTTATGGCTATTGATGGCAACAGTCTGGTAAACCGTGCTTTTTACGGTATCCGGCATCTGTCTGCAAATGACGGGACTCCGACAAATGCTGTTTACGGTTTTATCGCGATTTTGCAAAAGCTGATCGGCGAGGAATCTCCTGATGCTATTTGTGTAACATTTGACCTGCCTGCACCGACATTCAGACATGACCGCTATAGTAAGTATAAGGCACATCGCAAGGGTATGCCTGAAGATCTGGTCGTTCAAATGCCGATACTTAAGGATGTCCTTGATGCTATGAATATTACACGGTACGAGCTTGCCGGCTGGGAAGCTGATGACTTGCTCGGAACTGTTGCTCGAATTTGCGAGACAGAAGGCTGGGAGTGCGTAATCGTTACGGGCGACAAAGACTCACTGCAGCTTGTTTCTGACTTAACAAGGGTCAAGCATATTAAGACGAGAGCCGGACAGACAGAGACGAATGATTATACGCCGGAAACATTTGTTGATGAATACGGTTTTGTGCCTGCGATGATGGTCGATCTCAAGGCATTGATGGGTGATTCTTCCGATAACATCCCCGGTGTCGCGGGTGTTGGTGAAAAGACTGCTATGGAGCTCGTTCGTAAGTTCGGGCGGGTCTCTGATATATATAATAAGCTTGATGATTTAGATATTAAAGACACTTTGCGCAAGAAGCTGGAAGCAGGGCGCGAGGATGCAGATCTCTCATATGAGCTTGCTGAGATTTGTGTTGATGTGCCTTTTGATTTTTCGCCGACCGATAGCATTTGTAAAGAGGTTGACAACGACAGGCTTTACGAGTTGTTTAAGCAATTCCGTCTACTCAGCTTTATCGAGAAGTACAAGCTAAAGCCTCCCGGTTCTTCAGCAGGTGTGGGCATGAGTGTTTCTGCGCCGGAGATTGTAAACGTAGCGACGACAGAAGAGTGCGCGGCACTTCTTGAAGCGGCGAAGACCGCTGAGTGGGTTGCGATCAGGTTTGATACAGAGTATTTTGACAGAGTGGCTGTAGGAGTGCGGAGGGACAATGGGTTGTTTGTTCTGCAACGTGGCGAGACCGATGGGTTTGAGGATGCTGTCAAGGTACTTTTGAGTGGGGATGTCAAAAAGGTTGGGCATGATGTTAAGGATTTGATACGGGTTTGCCTTGAGCGTGAGATCGAGACTGATGGTTGGGTGTTTGATACGGCATTGGCTGCATACTTGGTTTCTCCGACCGACAGTAATTATGAAGTAGCTCGAATATCTGAACGGTATTGTGATTATTCTCCGGGGATCGATAACGAGAGTGACGGGCAGATGTCAATGCTTACTGACACAGGTACGCTATTTGCGGAAGAAGCGTTTGCTGTTGGATTACTTAAAGATGCTCTAAGTGAAAAGCTTAAAAGTATGGAGCTCGAAAAACTTTTTTATGATATCGAGTTGCCGTTATGCCACGTTTTAGCGGAAATGGAGCTTATAGGGTTTCTTATTGATAGAGAGGCTTTGGTGCGCTACGGCAGTGATCTTGCTGATCGAATTGCCGAAGTCGAGGTGCAGATTTTTGAGCAAGCACATGAGACATTTAACATCAACTCGCCAAAACAGCTTGGTGTGATACTTTTTGAAAAGCTTATGCTGCCCGCTCCTAAGAAAACAAAAACAGGCTATTCAACAAATGTTGAAGTGCTCGACAGTCTGATCGGCAAACATCCGATAATAGGGCTGATAAAAGACTATAGAGAGCTGACAAAGCTCAAATCCACGTATGCTGACGGTCTGCTTAAGGTTATAAGCGCTGACGGTCGTATCCATACACACTTCCAGATGACCGTTACTGCTACAGGGCGTTTGTCTTCGACTGAGCCGAATCTACAAAATATCCCGGTCAGAAAAGAGATGGGTGGCGAGCTTCGCAAAATGTTTGTTGCACCCGAAGGCAAGGTGCTCGTTGACGCTGACTATTCGCAAATAGAGCTGCGTTTACTTGCGCATATAGCAAACGACCCGGTTATGCTATCAGCATTTGAACATGGAGAAGATATTCATACCGTGACAGCTTCGCAGGTATTTGGTGTGCCGGTCGATGAGATAACTTCACTTCATCGTTCTCGCGCCAAAGCTGTTAACTTCGGTATTGTGTACGGGATTTCTCCTTTTTCTCTTGCAAATGACATAGGTGTTACACCAAAAGAAGCCCGGGCATATATCGAAAACTATCTTGAGAAGTACTCCGGTGTGCGTGAGTATATGACGGATATCGTCAGCAGTGCAAAGAAGCTTGGTTATGTGTCTACTCTTTTCGGCCGCCGCCGGTATCTGCCGGAACTGAAGTCTACAAACTTCAACACAAGATCATTCGGCGAAAGAGTTGCTTTGAATATGCCGATTCAAGGTACTGCGGCTGATATAATGAAAATCGCTATGATCAACGTAGCACGCAGACTCAGCGCTGAGGAGCTTTCTGCAAAGCTTATTTTGCAGGTACACGACGAACTGATAGTAGAGTGTCCGGAAAGCGAAGCAGAAACGGTTGGGATTTTATTGCGCGAGGAGATGGAGAATGCAGCGAAGTTATCAGTGCCGCTAATTGCGGAAACGCGAGCCGGGAAGAGCTGGTTTGAGACGAAGTAGGAGTTTACGAATATTGATAACTATTACTATTGCAAAAGAAGAGCATTTGCCACAAATTTTGAGGATTTTGCGGGAGACTATTTCTCCTGAGTGGACTTATGATGCTTTTTTGAGTGAGATGCAGAAAAGTGATTCGCTTTTTTTGGTTGCCGTGGATGAGACAGGGGAACCGTCCCCATGTCTTCAACCCCCGCTGCAATTCGCGGCACCCTCTTCCACGGAAGAGGACTATACGGTGGTGGGGTTTGCTGTTTTTCGGCAGGTTGGCGATGATGGGGAGCTTCTTCAAATCGCTGTTGATGGTGCGGTACGGCGGAGAGGCGTTGGTGATTCCTTGATGACTACAACGCTCGATTACGCTAAAACCAATGCTCTTAACTCAGTCTTTTTGGAAGTGCGCGAGGGTAATGTGGCCGCTGTGCGGTTATATAGGAAGCATGGATTTGAAATAGTACGGGTTCGAAAGGATTATTATAATAATCCTGTTGAGGATGCGTTAGTAATGATTAAAAATGGAGATAAAAATGAAAGTATATAAAACACTCCCGGATGGGATCGAGATAGTTGAGTATGAAGACTCGCTTGCTCAAGCAGTTGCCGACATGTGGAATAAAAGCGGCGAAGGCTGGGGTGGCTCGTTTGACAGTGGTGTTTATACTGCAGAGCGTGTGATCGCCAAACGTAATAGCGGTGTATTCTATAATGTATATATTGCTATGAAGAATGGTGAGGCACTCGGTTACTGCAGTTTTAACAGATATAACAAGGATGCCGATACAGCTTATGTGCACGTATTGAATGTTCGTCCTGATCATCATGGCAAAGGGCTTGGCAGAGAACTTGTTTTGATGTGTGTCAACGAAACCATTGCACGTGGTATGCCCAGGCTCGATATTCACACATGGCCGGGAAACACAAAGGCTGTTCCGATGTATAAAAAATGTGGTTATTTTTGGGAAGATCGCGCCGACACTACTCATTTGAGTAACTTTATTCCAACAGTACTGGCGACAGAACTCGTAAAAGATTTCTTTGAAACCGCTGATTGGTATGCTGACTCCACACGTAAAATCGAGATCAAACCTGATGGTGTAAAAGTCAATAAGTTCGAGTTATATGAGTATGAGTGGGAGAAGGATGGCGCGCAGCTTCGTGTCGGCTTTGAGAAGACCGGACGCAGGATCAATCTTATCGAAACTGATGATTATAAAATCGAACTTAAAGCTGTCAACCATGATCTTGCATACGGTATGAGTTATCCTTGCGAGTTTTATGTAAAAAACAAAACGGGTAAAGACCTGAATGTATCCATTACGGCAAAAAGCAATGATGTCATCAGGTTTGAAGGTTCATGGGCAGAAAACGTCGCAGATGAATCTATCTTTAAAGGGACATTTTATGTCGGAGAAATCACGGAAGCGCAGGATGATATGCGTATGCATCCTTGTGTTCTTGCTGATGTTACTATAAACGGAAAGAGTGCAGAGTTCGGATTGGGTATTGAGCCGAAATTCCCTGTTATGATAAGTCTGGGCAGGAAGGATCGGGTCGCCCGGCCCGGTATGACAGAGATCGTTTATATCAATGTAAAAAACGGTTTATCGACGGACGCAACTGTCAGATTTGCACTGCCTCAAAACCCGTTGTTGAAGTTCGATCAAAGCAATTTTGAAATCGATCTTATTGCGGGGAAAGACGCATCGGTTGCAACAACATCGACGCTGACTGAATGCGGCTACAGTGAAACTCCTATAACTTTCGAAATCACAACGAGTAGTGGCGATAATATAAAAACATCCCGCCCGCTGCATATCGTAAACCAGGGGCTCTCCGGTCACTTCAGGTTTGAAACTGATGACTGTTACGGTGCGGTCAACGGGTTGTGGCGGCTGAGACTTCTAAAGAAAAACAACGATGTTTACTTTGAACGCATAGCTGTACCCGGATTCTTAAATGCTCAGGTTTCTCAACTGGGAACACCTTACGAAGATGAGTTTAATCTAATAAAACCGGCGGACATCAGAGTAATATACGATGAAGCTTTTATAAAGTTTGAAGCTGACTTTATCTCCGGAAAGTTTCCGGGTGCAGTCATGACTGAAATTTATGAGTTTGATCAAGCAGGATGTCTAAACCGACGTTGTCGTGTATCTAATAAAGGATCAGCAGATCTGGATCTTTCAATGAAACTCAATATGTGGTCTACTCACGTAGGAAAAAGAGCCGTCTATCCGTACGATGGTGCCATACATTGGCTGGATGACAAAATGAATTACGGTTTCGACACACTTGATAAAGAAAAACTTGATGAAAACTGGGTCTTCGATTTAAGAGAAGACTCTCCATCCGGATTCTTTTGGCCTGTGCAGAACAAACCCGATGTACGCTGGGGCGATTTACTGGTTTTCGAAATCCCAACCGGTGTACTCTCACCGGGACAGGTATACGAGTCCGGCTCTATAGTGTATATGTGCGGTGTTTTCAAAAACTACAAGGACTTTCGAAATTATGTTCTTGATATAAACGAGGATCGTCTTCCCTTACCGCATAATCATCTGGAAGCAATAGTTAATGGTGGTAATCCGGTATTTTCCACCGGCGTTCTTGATCTTACATTACGAAACAACCGCCAGAATATCCGCGATGGTGTTGTTTCCGTATCGTCTCCCGATGGACTTTTTAACAAAGAGACTCAAACCAACCCTGATGATCTATTGTGCCCCGAGAATAATTTCCATGTACAAGTCGCTAACGGACAGACCGGGATGCAGTTTGTTGATTTCTCATGCCGCTTGTCAGGTTATGAAATAAATAGCCGCCACACCCTGTTGATTACGGACGATACGGCGATAAAAACAGTTGAACAAGATGGTGTGCTAACTGTCGAGAACGGTAAGTTCTGTTATAAAATGGCTCCCGGCTTCTCTGATGCTGTTTTCTCGATGCAGTACGACGGCAACGAATGGCTCTTATCAAATTATCCGTCACTTGAGCCGTTTGCCTGGTGGAATCCGTTTGTTGGCGGAATAAAAACAAATCTTGAACGTATGGGTACCAGTTTTGTCCTTCGCGAAAATATCTCAGCCTCCTTTGTTACAGAGACAGATTGTTTTGGTAACACCTGGAGAGGGATGTGTTCGGAATATACTGTTCAGCACTTTGACGAGTATATTGGTGTGCGTTGCAGGCAGTATTTCCTGACTTTGCCCGGTGTTCCGATGCTCTGTCACTTCACGAGGGTTGAGAACAACACGGGTCGATACATTGATGCTGAATTGTTCTCAATGCTGTTTTTGGCAGATAGAGATACCTTACATGGACTCTGTGCCGAAATGGTCGATGGCAGTTTGGAGTGTAAGGTGCACCCCGGCAGTGTCGATGATGAGTTTGCATATGACCGGCTGATGACTATTACTCGTGAGGACAAAAATCTGCGTCCCGAAAAGCTGTATATTTTCAAGGATTCGGCACGTGACAACGGTAAGCACTGCATCGGTATGGATAATGATGTCGTCTACTGTGATTTCAATATGGAAAAGAGCGTCCCAAACGGCGGGAGCTACACGACGATGCCGATTTTCTGTTTGTTATCGGAGAAGGGTTTGACACTTGAGAGTCTGGATGATTTGAGACGGGTGGAGTTTTGATGAAAATTATTGATGCTCACGTTCATTATTCTAAAATCGTTTCTTTTGAGGAGTGTGCCAAGCATACTTCTGATGTTGATTATTCTGAGCAGGGGTTTCTTGAGGAGACCTCTGCTTATGAGGTTGTGAAGTCTGTTTGTATGGGGCTTGTTGAGGTTTCTTCAGGCGGATTTCCCGACAAAGACGCTAAAACGCCTATGGGCGCCGACCTGATGCCATCTATGCCTCCCGGGATGTCGATTTGTCTTGGGATCAATCCTTTTACTTTGACCGGACAAAGTCTTGCAGAAACTGAGGAAATGATCCGGAGCCACACTAACGTTGTTGGGATGAAGATTTATGCAGGGTATTATCATGTGGATATAACAGACCGGGTATATGATCCTATATATGCTCTTGCGGAGAAGTACGATGTCACGATCGTTGTCCACACAGGCGAAACTTACTCCAGCAGAGGTTTGTTAAAATACTCTCATCCTCTGCGCATTGATGATCTTGCTGTGACACATCCTGACATGCGGATCGTCGCATGTCATATGGGTGCACCATGGGTTTTTGACGCTTGCGAAGTAGCTGTAAAAAACCCGAATGTATATATTGACATTTCCGGTCTTCTGGTTGGTAATGCAGAGTTTATAAAAAAGCAAACAGAAACGCCTCTCCTGATGGACAGATACAGGCAGGCGTTGATATTTCTGAATAGTTATGACAAGGTCATATATGGCACTGATTGGCCATTGGTCCCGATGGGAGCGTATATTGATTTTTGTAAAAACCTGATTCCCGAGGATGCTCATGAGAAGGTTTTTTACGATAATGCTGTGAAGGTTTTTAAACTGTCCGTGTAAGTTCGTGGCTGTTTCTTTCTGAGGTGTCACGATCTTTGTTTCTTATTCTTTTTTTGATAAAAATTATTGCTTTGATTTCTACCGCAAGGATTATTAGATGGATTAAAGTCCACCAATCTATAAGTCTCATTATCTTCGTCATGTCTTGTGTGAGAATAAACAGTAATATTCCCGCTACGCTTGTCACTATCATTGCTATCATGCATATGAGTCTGCAACGAGCACTGTTTTTTCCTTCGTCATCGACGAACATTTCATCTTCGTCAAGCTCTTCGTTGTCGTCCTTACGTTTTTTGCTTATCAGGATTCGCATTCCTGTGATTATGGCAATTGCTGCTCCGAATACCGCCAGTATCAAGTTTAATAGCGCCCAGAAGTCTACACTGCGTACATTTCCTGTGAAAAGAATAGCTCCTCCTGCAAGCGGAACGCTTGCATTATTTATAAATATTTCGTTTCTGCCTTTTTGATCCTCTCCGCCATTTACCCAGATCTCTTTTCGTCCGGGGAACTGCATTGCTTCCGCTGTGATTTGTTTTGGTGGTGTATAAACACGTTGCCGTGTTATTCCTCCTCCCGGAGACGATGTCGGTGGTTCATCTACAACCGCAGTGGTGTGCTCCGCCGAAAGGCGTGGCAACTGTGGCGATGGCAGATAAGGCTGAGGTGATTCTGAGGGCGATGATGGCTGTAAAGGTGATAGCGGTTCCGGATGTGATGATGGCTCCGAAGGTGGCAGTGGCAGTCCTGAAGGTGGCAACCCTGAAGGCGGCAACCCTGAAGGTGGCAACCCTGAAGGTGGCAACCCTGAAGGTGGCAACCCTGAAGGTGGCACAGTGATGTTTTCGGGGTTCGTAGCATTTGGGTTGTTGATTATTGGATTCTCCGGAGATGCTGCTTTGAAGCCGACATTTACTATTGTATCGCCGACAACGGTGATCTGGTGTGTACCGTTTTCTGCGAATGATGAATCACTTGTTGCCGGAGGGCCTTGTACGGGCACATGGCCGTTTGAGCTTGCATATAATACATAGTCACCGAGCATCGGGATCTCAAGGCTGTAGCCTGCTGACGTCGAAACTGCAACTATTCGGAAGAATCTGTCTGTTCCCGCTTGTCTTGCCATGATAGAACCGCCGAGTCGCGGTGAGTTATCAAGCATGATCCCTGTTTCGTTTTCGTCATTCCAGAAGCTGCCGGAAATGATATAGTCTTGCAGTCTAAATGCAGGCATATAGTCAATTATATCTATTGGTGTGCTCGTCGTTGTGCGATATGTGATCGTAGGTCTTGCAATTTGCTCGCCGGGGAATGATTTGGTCTCACGGCATACCAGCGGCAAAACTAATTGACGTTCTGTGCGCCCTTGATCGTGTGTGATCACTCGTATTCTTGTGACATCCGACCAGTTTGAAACTTCTCCGGCTGTTACATATCCGGAGTCGACCGTTTCATCCCAGCCCGTAGTGAATAACATCTCACGTGTCGGGTTTCCGATACCATACAGCACTTCTACCTGTCCGCCGAATGCGGTGTTAACATCGCTTAGGCTTCCGTCAGTGCTGCGTGCCATGACCGGTCCTTCAAGCATAAGTCCGTTGTGCCCGCCCTGACGACTGTAAGCGATGTCGATATACGATACGATGTTTGTCCTGATATCATCTTCAGGAGTTCCCTCGACATGTACCATTCTGAGAATACCATCAAGTTTATCACCATCATGATATAAAATCTGCATTCCGTCACCGGTAGGGAGCTGACCCCTATGAGCTCCCAGCAGGGCAATACCGCTTTGAGTTGCTAACGAGATTTGTATCGATAGAGGTGATAACAGGCCGGTGGACGTAAACCCATGTCCATTTATACTTGTTGTACCCTGTAATTGTCCAAACGCAGACAGCGTTGAACCTGCAGCATTATTTCCGTGTCTGCCGGCTATTATCGTCCGGCCGGGTGTATATGGACTGAACACTGAAGGATCTGCATACTCCGCTCGAGCCATTCCGGCAGATTCTTCATCATGTAACCTGAGCGAAAGTGTCGCATGGGTCGTATCTGTGATATCAAAGTAAAATGTGTTTCCTATTACAGAGTGCGTTCCGGCTTGCTGCATCGTTGATGAGACTACCGAATAGCGAATATCGCTGCCGGGGACACTTACCGACAACCATGCAGAATGAGACCCTACCGGAGCTGTATACTCATCCAAATGTATTCGAAGCCATCCTCCGCCATCAAGCTCGGGTGCATCCGGTATAAATGATACGTCTCCTATTACGCCACCACCCGAAGCAATGTGCGCAGAACCATCAACATATGAGAATCCTTTCATGATCGGGATATATACTGTGACATTTCGCAGAGTTTGATCGCCAAGGGTTAAAGCCGTAGTCGCTCCCCAGGATTGATTCCCCAGATTTATACAGTTTCTGGCAATGAATCCTTGTCTTATCTGCATTCCGCTTATTATATTTGCTGATGATGTTCCTGCCGAGTGAAAGCGTTTGCTTGTCGCTGCTCCCATCAAGAAATTTTGCAACCTGAATTCTATTTCCTGTCCCGGGAAATAAGTTGACGCTGTACTCGCAGGAGCAGAGTTTAGCGATACATTCGCGAGCCACGCGCCGCTATTTTGGGTATCGGTGTCAAACTCACCTGCTGTGCCATTTACAAGCAGATTAGATAACGCAATACTTCCTGTAAAATCAGCCGTTGCGCTGATAATTGCTGTCGGGCTCTGATAACCGATAACACTGTAATCTACTCCGCTAACAAGCTCGTACCTATGCAGGTCCATGTAGAACATTAAAATATTGGCAAAACCTGTTGCAGTTGTGACTACTGCCGGTTGGTCAATGCGTAACTCCGTAACATGATTTGTTGCTGTCAAGCCCGGTATCTGTACGGGTGTTACATTATTACCACTTAGATTAAAACTTCTTTCGTGAGTTTCATCGCTAAGTTTGTAAAAAACTGTTCCCCCGTTAAAGTTTACATGACCTCTACCCACTGCGGAGAGGCTTTTCATGAACTCTTCTGATGTGTTACTCGTGTCGATCGTTAACACAAATCTGGAGAGTCCGGCGTCAGCAGTATTCCTGACCTGCACTATCGCTACGGGACTATGTCCGGTCTGACGAGCATCTTTTGGTTCAAGTTGGTAAGCCGGTGAAGATGATAAGTCTGAAGCACTGATAATTCTTACTTCACGTACTATTTTTAATAAAGTAAACGTGCTTTCGTCACTAATGACCGGAGCAGATTGCCCTGTCGAAGGAATTGAATGGATCAAATCAAAATCTGAATCTATGCTGTCAGGCAGTTCCTGATGTGCAAATGCACCTGTTATAAAGTGGGTCATATAGTCATTATCTACACTAAACACACTTGTCTGATACGGGACCGGGTCATAGAAATCGATCAATGACATCACTATCGTAATGTTTGTTACACGCGCAGTTGCATCTCCGGAAATCACTCCGTCAAACTCAAGCGTCTCCCCTGCAGCAACATATACCGGACCGATAACTGTCCCGTTTGCAAGACTATATGAGACTCGCCCGTCTACCATGTTCATTGTCATCGATTTTGGATGAACAAGTGCGTTTTGATTTGTTGTTAATGAAATCATATACTCGTCCGGTATCACGAAACCGAACTCATCGATATCAGCCTTCTCCGGAAGCGTCCATAAGCCGTTCTCTATACTGATCCTCCCCGGGTAACCTTGATAAGCGACTCTTTCCGATATAGGGGTTGGCCATAGATTAACGCTCGAAGATGGGCGAGTCAGTGAAAACGATTGAGTAAACTCTTTATTTACCAAAGGTTTATCGATGGAGCTGATCGAAACAGGGTAGCTTGCATCGTGACTGTCCGGTAACAGCTCTCCCTTAAGCGGACCGTCAGCGTATCTGCTAAGAAAAAGTGCATCGATAATGATGTATAAATGCGAAGTATTTATTGAGTTTATACTAAAGGGTCTGCGCTCCGGCATAACTTCGACCATGGTCACATAGAGCTCGCCGTTGTTTGTGTCAAAGACATATGCTCCACTTATATTATCGTTGGTTTCTCTGAAAGAGCCGTCACTGAGCTGATACCTTATTTTTGCAGGAAATGCCCCTGTAGCAGATCCAACGTTTCCTGTGTTGATATTAATGGATTGCGGCTGTATCTCCGGTACAAACGGACCAAATCTTATAATCAAATCATCATATTCAGCTTCCCGGAATGTAATATTCTCCATTCTAATGTCCAGTCTCCCTTGACTGAACTGCCGGGCTGATGTACTTACGGGCCGGACACTTAAATTCTTAAGTCCCTCATACCCTTCAACTGTTACCGAGTAGTAAACCGGTTCGCCGTTTGCCAAAACCGGATAGTATCTCGACTCACCTTCCTGCATAAGTTCAAAAAGAAACGGAGCTGTTGATGTATATTTTTTTGTTTCTGCCCAGTCAATAGAATCGTATCGTATCGATAACTGTGAATCAGCCGCTGCAGCAGTTCCATTACCGACTGTAAACGACCCTATATTAGCTGAGTGTTTAGGTGTCCACATAGGGTTTGAAGTAATCGCCTGATGTGTCCATGGTACTTGAAAATACTGCGTTCCGTTTATCATTACACTCGATGAAGCAATCATGCCTTCGGGTACAGGTGCATAAATACGCACAGGACCGGTTGGAGTCATGCCCGCCGATTTTGATATTTCACCTAAGCTAACGCGCGGTAAGTTAAGCGTCGTACCGTTATTACCTAGCGATATTCCAATATTATTGATTGTTACGTCAGTGTTTGTCATACTGTTTGCTTCGAGTGTGTTGCCGTAGTATTCAGGGAATCTCCAACTCACTTCACCATATGAAGCATAGTCTGTATCAGTTACCGATGGTCTTGATGCTCTGCTTAAAAAGGTTGTCGCTGTAAAGCTGACTCTCATATTTGCGCGATATGCATCAGCTCCTGCAGCATTTATCATTGCTGTAAACGGTACATGGATCTCTATAACATTCGTACCCAGCGATATATCGTGCAGACGGATCCACATGATTTGATTTCTCTGGGCTAAACCGCTTCCGGTCGTTGTGTATTCGATGGATCTGATAACGCTGCTTAAGCCCGGAGGAATTGTCATATTTGAAATGCTGTAGCCAAACCCGTTGCCGTCGAACTGATCCGGCACTTCGACTTTGATCCAGCGGTTGTTAACATTCTCATCGGCTCTTTGTGTATATTGGATGATAAGCGTTCCACTTTCGCCAAAATCAAGATATCCGTTTGATAGTTCTCTTACGATCACTTCTACTCCGGATTCTCTCGTATCATCATAAACTCTTATACTTCTTGTTGCCTGGGGTGATTCGGCGACCACTTCTCCTTCTTCGATAAGCTCAGCAGTATAAATGACTGTGTATGTTCCGGGTGTATTTGCACTAAAAGCTTCGAGGTTATACGTGATTGTTGCTTTATGTGTGACATCATGCCAGGTGCCGTCTATATACTCGTCAACGTTGACTCCCGTGTGCAGTCGTGTGCTCAGGTCTGTCGCACCTGCCGGTATCATATGGAAATCAGATTCGCTGAATAGGATACGGATGATTCGTGGTTCGTCTCCGTATGCAGTGATCGTTAGTGGTTCGAGTCCCATCACTTTCTCTGTATTATTTTCGACGATCGAGCCCTCGTCATCAAGAAGACTCTCCTTCTCTTCATATGCCTGATTTTCTTCACAAGCACCTTCGTGATCGCCTGTATATTTTGCATATACAGGTGTCAGTGACGTTGAACACAGTAATATAAAAGCCAGACAGAGTGCAATCGCATGTTTAAATATCCCGTTTACTTTTTTTAGTTTTTGACTAACTCCAATTCGCATTACACTCATACCCCTCATACAGTTACCCTCAATATTATGTGCCGTAGCCAACTAATATATAAAAGTTTTTTCCTACCTTGTGCAGAGCTCCGGTTTCATCCGTGAGGCGATAATAGAGCATATATTCGCCGTTTTCTCCTTCTTCTCGAAGCTGCCTGAGTGCTCCGTCAACAGTATATCCGTCTCCCCGATATAGTGTTATGTCACTACCAGCTTGTGTTATCCACCAGTATAAAGTTTCTACCGGTATATTTTGGTCATTTACATGAGGTTTGGCACTTTCCGGATTTATATACACTATATCGTTTCCATAATCGACGCCGCCTGAGTAGATTATTCTGCCTTCCCCGGTCAAGTTTTCTACGTCTTCCAACACGTTTCCTGCCAGTGCCGGTCCCTTGCTGAATATGTTAAAACGTGGTTCTTCAGACTTCTGATTTACTAGAAGCAGAGCTGCTGTTGTGATGATTGCCGCGACACAAATCCCCAGTACCAAATCGATCCATAATTTACGAATGAGTCCGGCTGCTTTTGGTGCTGTAGAAGCTGTTACTTCCTTGCCTGTTTGAATGAATACATTGCAGTTTGTCATTATACTTTGAAATGCTGTTTCGTTTGCGATTCCGGAAATTGAGCTTTCCTGCTGAAACGCCCACGACAAGAATGTACCTATCGGCATTGCAGTATATGCGCTCATGCGGTTGTTTTTCTGCAACTGATACTTTATGTTTTCTCTTCCGCGCATCAAATTTGCTGCTGCATTTTGTCTTGCAATACCAAGGATTTTTGCAGATTCTGCAACACTGAGCCCATCAAAATAATGCATCATTATCACTTCTCTTTGACATGTAGACAAAGATGCAATAATACTCATCAGCAAGCTGTGATCTTCTTTGTTTTCAACAGACCACTGCGGTGAGATTTCTTCTGTTTCATCAATGATCGTTTCTGTATAATCTTCTATGTTGACTACTACCCCGCGTGTATTGTTCCGTACCATATACCTGTTAGTTTCGTTGTATACAATACTATTGAGCCACGCTCTGAAACTTTTGGCGTCGCGTAACGTGTCAATGTTTTTGCAAACACGGATCATGATTTCTTGTGCTACATCTTCTGCATCACTTATATTGCCGAGTACGTATTTTGTACGGAAAAGCACATCTCTTGTAATGCTGCTGCATAGTTCATATAGTGCATCTTTGTCCCCGTCCATCGATTTTTGTACCAGGATCTCAAACGCATCACTTAGATTTTCTGTGCTCCGGTCTTGCTCCGGATATATATCTGTCTTTACTTTAGCGGTTGCACTATGCATGATCTCACCTCAATCATTTTGCGAAATGTAGATATAAACTTTTTGTGAACTACGTTTTTTTTGCTTGATTTTTGCCTTGTCTTTAATTTGTTTGCTTTTTGTTCTTTGTTTATTCTTTTATTGTTCCGAATTTGTTCTTTGTTTATTCTTTAATTGTTCTTTATTCTCTCTTTTTCTTGCTTGGTGATGTTATTCATCTCTGATTTATAGATGCAATCTTTTTGGATTTATCCTTGATATTGCAAGGGATTCCGGAAGGTTGATTTTTTGCTTTTCTCATTGTGAGCATAACATACCACAAATATGTCACCCAATGTGTGACGTATTTGTAAATTGTCTTGCGATGTGATTTTTTGTGTGACTTTTGAAGATTTGCCCTTAGTTGACAGAAAGGAGAACAAAGTATATCATTGAGCGATGATTATTTTTGCTGTTGAAACTTCATGTGATGAGACGGCGATCGCTATTATGCGGGATGGAAGGGAGACGCTTTCAAGCGAGCTCTTTTCGCAAGCGGACATGCACGCTATGTATGGCGGCGTTGTGCCGGAGATAGCATCGCGTAATCATGCTGCTGCAATAGGGCGTCTCTCTGAGCTTGCCATAAAAAACGCCGGTATCACAAAAAGCGATATCGACGCTGTTGCTGTTACTTATGCACCCGGCCTTATCGGCGCTCTTCTTGTTGGTGTTAACTTTGCTAAAGGCCTTGCCATGGCGCTCGACGTTCCGCTCATCCCCGTGCATCATATAAGGGGACATATCGCTGCTAATTATATCGCTTATCCGGAGCTTGAACCCCCGTTTTTGTGCGTTATCGTTTCCGGTGGGAATACCCTCATCGTGGATGTACGCGGATATACCGACATCTGTATTGTCGGGCGTTCTCGTGACGATGCTGCCGGGGAGTGCTTTGATAAAGCCGCGCGTGTGCTCGGTCTGGGTTATCCCGGCGGTTCTGCGCTTGATGATCTGGCACAGGGTGGGGATGATTCTTTGTTTGATTTGCCGCATCCTGTTATTGACGGACATCCTTATGATATGTCTTTTTCAGGGTTAAAGACGGCTGTCGTCAATATCGTACATAATGCGGAGCAAAGGAATCTTTCGCTTGATACAGCATCATTGGCTGCGGCTTTTTCCAGGACAGTTAGCGAGATCCTGGTGCCGCGTGTTATGGCAGCAGCTTCATCGTTTGGTCATAACAAGATCGCTGTCGCCGGTGGTGTTGCAGCAAACTCGCGCATTCGTGCAGATTTTTTGAATGCCGCCGATGCTTTAGGATATGAGTTGTTTATACCGCCGCCGGGACTTTGCGGAGATAATGCTGCAATGATAGGCTCTCAGGGGTACTATGAATACCTGGCAGGAGTACAGGCAGGCATGGATTTGGACGCATATGCTACAATGGATGTTGACGAGGCTTCAAGACGGGGTTAAAGACTGGAGATATATGAGTAGTATAATAAGAACTGAAAAGTTGGAGTTTTCTTATTCTCAAGAGGGGTCTGAGCCCAAGATGGTTTTGTGCGGGCTTGATCTTGAGATCGAGAGAGGGACTTTTGTTGCTATTATCGGACATAACGGTTCCGGCAAAACAACTTTGGCTAAGCATTTTAATGCTATTTTGCTTCCCGGTGGCGGGCGTGTTCTTGTTGATGGTATGGATACGGCTGATGAGAGTTTGATTATTGAGATCCGGCGGCGTACGGGGATGGTTTTCCAAAATCCTGATAATCAGATAGTTGCGACCGTCGTTGAAGAAGATGTTGCTTTTGCGCCTGAAAATCTTGGTTATCCGTCTGATGAGATTCGCAGCCGTGTTGATGAAGCGCTCAAGATCGTCGGGATGTACGAGTATCGTGAGCATGCACCACATTTATTATCCGGCGGACAGAAGCAACGTATTGCTATTGCCGGTGTACTTGCTATGAGACCAAAGTGTATCGTCTTTGATGAGCCGACTGCTATGCTTGATCCTCGCGGCAGGGAGCGCATCATCAGTATAATGCGTGACTTGCGTGACGAGCATGGTGTTACCGTTATACTTATTACACATCATATGGACGAGGCTATTGATGCTGACAGGCTCATTGTCATGTCGGATGGAGTTGTCTTAATGGATGGAGCACCACGTGAAGTTTTTCGTGATATCAGCGGGTTGCGAAAGACCGGACTTGATATTCCCGAGACGGCGTTATTGCTGCACGGACTTAACGAGGATGGGTTTGAATTGCCGCTCGACGCACTGTCTGTAGATGAATGTGCAGAAGCGATCTACGCTTCGCTGAATAGGACATAGAAGCATTGGAAATTATTAGAACAGAAAACTTAACACATACATATAGCGTTGGCACGCCTTTTGAGCGTGTTGCTGTGCATGAGATCGATTTTTCTGTTGATAAGGGTGAGTATCTGGGCATCATCGGGTCTACTGGATCAGGAAAGTCGACGTTTGTTCAGCATTTGAACGGGCTGTTGAAACCGACTTCCGGTCATGTTTTTTATGACGGTGTCGATATCCATGAGTCGAAGAAGCTTACCAGAGAAACCCGTTTTAAAGTTGGTCTTGTATTTCAATATCCTGAGTATCAGCTCTTTGAAGCAACTGTTTATGAGGACATCGCCTTTGGTCCTAAGAATATGGGGCTTTCCGGGTCCGAAATAGAAGATCGCGTTTATGAAGCCGCCGGGTTTGTCAGTCTTGATGTGTCATATATGGAAAAATCTCCGTTTGAACTGTCGGGCGGTGAAAAGCGACGTGCCGCTATTGCCGGAGTCATTGCCATGCGTCCCGAAGTGTTGATCCTTGACGAGCCGACAGCGGGACTCGATCCTCGAGGACAAGCTGAGATCATACGGAACATTATGAGTTATAAAACGTCTCATAATGCAACAGTCATACTTGTGACTCATAATATGGAAGAGATCGCTCGCAGTGTCGATAGGATATTTCTTTTAAGTAATGGCAGAGTCATCATGAATGACACTCCTGTACATGTGTTTTCTCAGACAGAGAAGCTTCGGGAGCTTGGTCTTGCTGCTCCTAAAGCTGCGATGATCGCTGCACGCCTGCAGGCACTGGGACTGTCCGCCCCTGCATTGCAGGAGGTTTATACGGTTGAACAGTTGAGAGCAGTGCTTGGCATCATCAGGGACGGGGGTGACAGACTTGCTTAAAGATATTACTTTAGGGCAGTTCTTCCCCGGAGATACTGTTGTTCACAGGCTTGATCCCCGTACAAAGTTTCTTCTTATGATCGCTTATATCACAGCGCTCTTTATGGCTAAGGGTTTTCCTTCATATGTGTTTATGTTTGTTGTGCTGGTGACTTGCATCGCTGTCTCAAGGATCAAGCCGAGGGCAATTCTTCGAGGTTTACGACCTGTTTTTATAATTATTCTTATTACCGTGTTTTTAAATATCTTTTTTATCAGAGGCGAAACCATCCTTTTTCAATACGGGATCATAGTTATTACACAAGAAGGTTTGCAAACTGCTGTTTATATGGCTTCAAGGTTTATGATGCTTATCATTTGCACTTTTCTTTTGACGTATACAACGTCTCCCATTACGCTCACAGACGGGCTTGAACGTATGCTCAGTCCGCTTAAGAAGATAAAACTGCCTGTTCATGAGTTTTCGATGATGATGAGTATTGCACTGCGTATGATCCCGACACTGATCGAGGAGACAGACAAGATAATGAGTGCGCAAAAATCACGTGGTGCAGATTTCGAGACCGGAGGTCTTATAAAAAGAGCAAAAGCTATTTTACCGCTGATCATCCCGCTGTTTATCAGTGCCTTCCGCCGCGCTGACGAGCTTGCTACTGCTATGGAAAGTCGCTGTTATCACGGTGGTGAGGGCAGAACAAAGATGAAAGTGCTGAAGTTTGCCGGCAGGGATTTTGTGGCATTTTTGCTGGGCGCTGCCGTAGTTACTGCGGTGGTTTTTCTGGGAAGGATGTAATGAAGAATATTGCTTTGCGGATCAAGTTTGATGGGGCAGGGTACCACGGGTGGCAGATTCAGAAGTCTGAAACAACTGTTGCCGGTACGCTTGAGTCTGTTCTTTCACGGTTATGTGAGCATCCTGTTAAAATTCACGGATGTGGGCGTACCGATGCAGGCGTGCACGCTGAGGTTTACTGTGCAAATTATAAAACTTCGTCGAATATCCCGACCGACCGGTTACCACTTGCAATAAATACTTTGCTTCCTGCCGATATTGCCGTGCAGAGCGCAATGATCGTTCCTGATGATTTTGAAGCCAACCTGTCATGCGTAAAAAAGGAATATACTTACAGAATCTTCAACTCACGAGTTCGTGATCCGTTTTACTCCAAAAGAGCGTATTTTTATCCACAGGCTATTGATCTGGAAGCTATGAAGGAAGCGGCACAGCATTTTGTCGGCACTCACGACTTTGCGGCAGTCCGTTCTGTTGGCACAGAGACAAAGACTACTGTAAGAACTGTTTTTTGGTATGAAATCGAAGAAAAAGAGCCTTTTATTGAACTGCGCGCTTGCGCAAACGGATTTTTATATAACATGGCAAGAGCTATGGTCGGGACTCTTTTATATGTCTCTGAAAGAAAAATCATTCCTGATGAGCTTCCGTATCTGCTGGAGCAAAAAGATCGTCGGCTGACGGGACCCACAGTACCACCGGATGGGCTTTATCTTACGAGGATATGGTATGACTGCGAGGTACAGGGATTGTTCACGTAATTTATATTTCTTTTTACATAAAAACATGATATAATCCCTAATTGCGATTGAGGCAAGAGCTTCCGGGAGAAACGATATGAGCGGCAATGATAACACAAAGAAAAAAACGCGCAGACTGTTATTCCTTCTTATATTGGTCATTGCCTTTGTTTTAATAACCGCAGCAGCGATTTATCTGATTTTTGGCTCAGGCTTTTCGCAACTGACAGGATTATTCTCATCGCGTACAACCTCGATCACCGCTAATGAGTTCAGCTTCGAGGTGGGGCGTGACAGAAGCTTTTCCCACATGGGAGGTTCTCTTGCTGCTGTTGGTACACTGGGAGTACAAGTTCTTGATGCCGCCGGACGTGAAACTTTAAGAGATTCTTTTCGTATGTCTCAGCCTGCGATCGCAAGCTCCGCCGGGCGAAGTATAGCTTTTGATATTGGCGGTTCGTCAGTACGGGTGTTTAATGAAGAGCAGATCACTACTTCCATTGAAACTGAAGGTGCTATTGTCTCTGCTTCAATTAACCGAAACGGCTGGTTTTGTGTGGTAACACAAGAAGGCGGCGGACTCAGAGGTTCAACATCAGTTTATAACAATCTCGGAGCGGTTGTGTACAGAGTTAATCTGGGAAGCGGATTTATCCTCTCGGCTCAGCTTTCGCATGATAATAGAAGTCTCGCTGTTCTTAACCTTACTGATACAGGCAGCAGGATCAATTTTTACCATGGTATCGATGAAGATAAAGATCCTGATGTTCTGTTTGATTTTCGAGGCGGGTTGATCATCGACATCATGTACTTATCAAATGGTGATATCCTTGCAGTTTCAACCGATTCATTGTTTATTGTCAGCCGCGCCGGAGATGGAAAAACTCTATACTCGTTCGCAGATAACCGTCTTGGAGGCTATGCCAGATATAATGACTTTATCGCACTCCATCTTTATGATCATGGAATAGGTTTTCGGGGCAGGCTTATTACCCTTCTTTCAGACGGCACGATACTTGGTGAGATCGTCACAGACCGTGAGGTAATCTCCATGTCAGCCATCGATAGGACTTTAATTGTTTTAAAAAGTGATGGTCTGGTTTTCTACAACGAGATACTCGAGGAACTTCCTTTATCAGTAAATAACAATCACGTTGCAGGTGCTACCCGGGTGCTTGCTGCGAGCAATAATGTGGCGATTGCTACAAGCGATAATTCTGCGGTTGTTATTAGAGCTAATGCCGGTTGATCCAATCCAATATATTTCCTGAATTAGGAGGAACGCTAGATAGTGACTGCTTTTTTGATAGATGCAGCTTTAGTTGGAACTGTTGTCTTTTGCGGCTGGCGGGGTTATAAAAACGGTTTGATCCGCGGCGTATTCGGCGTTGTTTCTCTTATTGCGTCTTTACTTTTCGCTAATATTGCGGCTCAAGCGTATTCAAATGATGTAAAAGGTATGCTTGTTCCTTTTATAGGCGGTAGAATCGATTCGACCTTGATGGACATGACTGAAGATGGCATTGAATACCAGGCTCTTGCACACGACCATGATATTGATGATGTTGATTTTGGAACTGCTTATGTCGCACTTCGTCAACTTGGTTTACCTGAGTCAGCAGCAGTAAGTGTTGCTGAGCGTTCACTGGAGCTCGAAGAGGGCGAATCATTCAGAACACTCTCGGACGTGGTTGCTGACAGACTTTCTTCCACTTTGTCTTATGTTGCGGTTTTTGGTATAGCTTTTCTTCTGATCGCGATTGTTTTTGCAGTCATCGGTAATCTTGTCGGGTTTGTATTTTCACTTCCGGGTTTGAAGCTGGTCGATATAATAACCGGTTCCGTTTTTGGGCTATGTAAAGGTATTATCATCGTGTTTGCCGTTGCGGTGATCATAAGATACTTCGGTATGTTTATATTACCGATTCTTGAGAGTACAACTCTTTTAAATTACTTAGTAAATCATAATCCCATCGCAAATTTACTCGGGATTTAGTATATATACACAGGTGGTGCTTTGGTGAAAGCTGTTCCAAACATAATTTCGATCTTTCGTATTTGTCTCGTGCCGGTAATCGTCTTTGCTTACTTTACCGACCCTCATGACGTCAAATATTATGCAATTCTCGTCTATGCAATTGCCGGACTCAGCGATTTGCTTGATGGTTATCTTGCACGTAAGTTTGATGCTCAATCGAAACTGGGTAAGCTCCTTGACCCGCTCGGAGACAAACTAATTACATTTACGATCCTTGTTTGTATTACCATAACAAATCCCATTTTATACTGGGCTGCCTTGGTATTTTTCGTAAAAGAGATCCTTATGGGAATAGGCGGGCTTCTTTTAAACAGAGTAGTTGGAGCCGAGCTTCCTCCATCAAACTTTATTGGTAAAGGATCTACCTTTTTACTCTTTCTCGTATGTGTGATCTTATTATTTTTCCCCGGTATCCCGGAGCCTGTTGTCATAGTACTTGCTTCACTTGCAATAATACTGACACTGGTGGCACTTGTAGGATATTTAGGTTCATACTTAAACATAAAAAAACCCAATGATAATAACGGAGAAGTCGAATGCAACCAACAATCTGTTCAAGATGTAAACGAAACCCCGCAGTAATTTTTATTACGCGAATTGAAAACGAGAAATCTTCAAATGAGGGCATTTGTCTTAAATGCGCCCGGGAACTGAATATAAAACCTGTTGAAGATATCATAAAGAGGATGGGGCTGACAGATGAAGATCTGGAAAGCCTCACAGATGAGATGATGGAAGCTATGGGTGGTCTTGAAAGCCTTGGCGAGCATCCGGAGCACGATGATAATACCGAGGATGGAAAAACCGCGACATTCCCATTTTTAAACAGACTTTTCGGCGGACCTGATGATTCACCGCCGCGTGATTTTCCGAGACCCGGACGCGACCCGAAGGAGAAAGAGCAGAGCGGCAGCCACGGAAGCAAGAGGCGCAAGTATCTTGAAAGCTATTGCATCTCACTGTCACGTAAGGCTGCTGAAAGCAAGCTCGACCGGATCATTGGGCGTGAAACAGAAACAGAGCGCGTTGTGCAGATCCTCAATCGAAGGCAGAAGAATAATCCCTGCCTGATCGGTGAGCCCGGTGTTGGCAAAACAGCGATAGCCGAAGGTTTGGCGCAACGTATTTATAATGCGGATGTACCTTATAAACTGCGCAATAAAGAGGTTTACCTGCTGGATTTGACTGCACTCGTTGCCGGTACACAGTTTCGCGGACAGTTTGAAAGTCGTATGAAGGGGCTTGTCGAGGAAATAAGAAGCCACGGTAATGTCATTTTAGTCATCGATGAGGTCCACAGTCTGGTCGGTGCCGGGGATGCCGAGGGTTCGATGAACGCCGCAAATATCTTAAAGCCCGCACTTTCCCGTGGAGAGATACAGGTTATCGGAGCAACGACTTTTAATGAGTATAGGAAGCATATTGAAAAAGACGCTGCGCTTGAGCGTAGATTCCA
>Ga0123356_10001761_pt1 | contig 23598 bp, 26 predicted proteins | sample TergutEmb28metaG_2_FD_92546 | JGI IMG/M metagenome (GOLD analysis project Ga0123356, IMG submission 92546) | Embiratermes neotenicus P3 segment gut microbial communities from Petit-Saut dam, French Guiana - Emb289 P3 | ecosystem: Host-associated > Arthropoda: Insects > Digestive system > Gut ...
GTGGTCTGTTACAACTAAAAAGCAGCTTTATGGGTGAGGATTTTCTTCGTTAGGCAAGGCGGGGTTATGTGGCACTACTTGCGGTAATGCCACATAACCCTTACGCAGCATAACGGAGAAAAGGCCAGCCAGAAAGCTGCTTATTAGATGTAACAGACCACTAGTGCCGCAGCCATAATTGAGTTGAGATTAAGGTCTGGTAGCATCGCTACGCGATGCTACCAGCAACAAGGAGGGCAGCTACGTCAACAAAAGTGTTGCCATATTGTTACATTCAGCCTTGTTTTATGACTGGGAGTTGCGGTATCATAAGCGGCTGTGTTTTTTTGACCTATGAAGAAAGACCAAAGGATTTGCCAAAAGAAGATGCTATAGAACTTGAAGGAACGGTTATGGAGCCGCTTCCTAATGCAATGTTCAAAGTAGAGCTAGAAAATGGTCATGTGGTGCTCGCGCATATTTCTGGAAAGATGCGTATGCACTACATTAGGATTTTGCCAGGCGATAAGGTTACTGTGGAGCTTTCTCCCTATGACTTAAGCCGAGGTAGAATTACCTATCGCTACAAATAAAAGCACCTGCAACTTCCTAATAAGAACGAAAACAACGTCTGCGGCTGCGGCGTGATATAGAGACGACAACGATATTATTGAGAGGAAGAGACGAATGAAAGTGCGTCCCTCTGTTAAGAAAATGTGCGATAAATGCAAAGTTATCCGGCGCCATGGCCGGGTTCTTGTCATATGCGAGAACCCTCGTCATAAGCAGCGCCAGGGCTAGGAAGGGAGCTACTCTATGGCTCGTATTGCCGGCGTTGACCTACCGCGCGAGAAGCGGGTTGAAATTGGGTTGACCTATATCTTCGGCATTGGACTCACCACTTCTAAGCAAATTCTTGCTTCAACCGGTGTTGACCCAGATACACGTGTAAAGGATCTCTCAGAAGAAGAGACCGTAAAACTTCGTGAATACATTGATAAGAATCTGATGATTGAGGGCGACCTGCGTCGCGAAACCTCCATGAACATCAAGCGTTTGATGGAGATTGGCTGCTACCGTGGCCTCCGACATCGTCGTGGCCTGCCCGTGCGTGGACAAAGGACTCATACCAACGCCCGCACCCGCAAAGGTCCGAGGAAGCAGATCGGAGGTAAGAAGAAGTAATGGCCAAAAAACAGGTACGTACCCGCATCAAGCGCTCAGAGCGCAAGAACATCGCTGTTGGACAGGCGCATATCAAGTCCACCTTTAACAACACCATCATCACCATAACCGACCCGCAGGGCAACACCATTGCCTGGCAGAGTGCTGGCACCGTAGGGTTTAAGGGCTCGCGTAAGTCTACTCCCTTTGCTGCCCAGCTGGCTGCCGAGCAGTGTGCCAAGATTGCCAGTGAGCACGGGGTGCGCAAGGTGAGCGTTTTTGTTAAAGGTCCAGGATCTGGGCGCGAGACAGCAATCCGCACGCTTCAGGCCAACGGCCTGGAAATTGCGAGCATCCAAGACTGCACGCCGATGCCACACAACGGTGTGCGTCAACGCAAGCGTCGCCGCGTCTAGGATTAGTTCTATAACAAGACACTATTGTTGTGAGAACGCGCAGGATGGTAAAAGGGTAAGCTCCACAAGCATCCAAGGCGTTGTCATTGCATTACGAAAGGAAACACAATGGCTAGATATACAGGAGCTGACTGTAGGCTCTGCAGGCGCGAGGGAGCAAAGCTCTTCTTAAAGGGAGACCGTTGCTACTCGGACAAGTGCGCCGTTGAACGCCGCGATTATCCGCCTGGAGACGCCGGCAAAAAGCGCCCCAAAGAATCTGAGTACCGTACTCAGTTGCGTGAGAAGCAAAAAACCAAGCGCATCTATGGCTTGCTTGAAAAACAGTTCCATGGTTACTACGAGTTGGCTAACCGCCAAACCGGCGTAACCGGCGAGAATCTGCTTCGTATTCTTGAAAGCCGCCTCGACAACGTGGTGTATCGCCTGGGCTTTGCCAAGAGCCGCGACGAGGCTCGTCAGCAGGTACGTCATGGACATATCTCGGTTAATGGGCGGCGCGTCAATATACCGTCGTTTCGCGTAAAGTCGGGCGATCTGGTGGCCGTGCTTCCCAAGGCACGTGAGCTGCTGGTTATCAAGAGCGCCTTGATTTCTTCTCAGCGCACCGAAGTGCCGCAGTGGCTTGAGGTAGACATCGAGAAGCTGCAAGGCTCGGTCTTGTCTTTGCCCGAGCGCAATCAGATCGACTTGGATATCCGCGAACAGCTCATCGTCGAGTTGTACTCCAAATAACGTACTAAAGATCAGGAGGTATTTCGATGACAGAGTTCATGAAACCACAAGTAAACGCAGAAAACGTCAGCGACACCCTGTGCCGATTCATCGCAGAGCCGCTTGAGCGTGGCTACGGACAGACGCTTGGCAACAGCATGCGCCGCGTCTTGCTTTCGTCGCTTGACGGTGCTGCCGTTACTGCTATCAAAATCGAAGGCGTTCAACATGAGTTTTCGGTTGCTGAGGGGGCCATAGAAGACGTTACCGACATCGTCCTTAATGTCAAAGGACTGATTTTTAGTTCTATGGGCACTGCCACTGAGGGCACTGCAACGATTATGGTTGAGGGCACCAAGAAGGAAACCGTCGTAACGGGAGCCGATCTTGATATTCCCTCAGACTTTACCCTCATCAACCCCGAGCATGTTATTGCTACCCTTGCCGAAGGCGGTAAGCTCGAGATGACGTTACGCTTGGGTGTAGGTCGCGGCTATATTAGCGCCGAGCGCAATAAACTTGCCTCCGACCCCATTGGCTACATTCACGTTGACTCGCTCTTTAGTCCCGTGCGTAGGTGCACGATGAGCGTCACCGACACCCGTGTTGGTCAGCGTACCGACTACGACAAGCTGGTGCTGGAGGTAGAAACCAACGGCGCAGCAACACCGTCTGAGGCTATTGTGCAGGCTGCCAATATCGTCAAGCAACACATGGATGCCTTTATGGTGTTGAGTGAGGACGACGAAATGACAGGAGAAGCGCAGTCGATATTTGCACACGAAGATACCACCACCAATACCGAGCTTGAAAAGCAGGTAGAAGACTTGGATCTTTCTGTGCGCTCCTATAACTGCCTTAAGCGTGCCGGCATACACAGTGTGCGCCAGCTGGTGGACTTCTCAGAAAATGACTTGCTTAACATCCGTAATTTTGGTGCCAAGTCCATTGAAGAAGTCAAGGACAAACTACAAACCATGGGCCTCGGCCTTAAACCATAGACTTAAGCTACGAGACTTAAGTAACTAGGAGACAAACATGAGACACTACAAAAAAGGTCGTAAGCTCGGCTCGAGTGCCAGCCACACTGCGGCTATCAAAAAGAACTTGATGGTCAACCTTTTTTCTAATGACCGTATCAAGACTACACTTGAACGTGCCAAAGAGGTGCGTGGCGACGTAGATCGCATTATTACGTGGGCAAAGCGCGGCGACGTACACTCTCGCCGACTGGCTATTGCCAAGCTGGGCGACAAGCATCTGGTAGCCGAGGTTTTTGCCAAGGTCGAGCAGGGCATGTATCGCGATAGACCAGGTGGCTATACGCGCATCTACAAGATGGGCAAGCGTCGCGGCGATGACGCCATCATCGTCTTGATGGAGCTGGTACAAGAGCCCGTGCAGTTCAAGAAAAAGCAAGCTGCAAGCGATAAAGCCAAAACAAGTGGTCTAAAGGTCGAGAAGAAGACCAGCAAAGATCAAGAGCTTGATGAGGTAGCCGAGGAGCTACTCGAAGACGCTCTTGATGACGAGGCTTCTGAGGTCGAGGAAGCGCCTGAGGCTGAAGAGGCTGTTGAGGAAGCACCTGAAGCTGAAGAGGCTGAGGAGACTGCTCCCGTAGAGGTTGAAGAAGCTCCTGCCGAGGAGGAAGCTCCCGCAGAGGCTGAGGCTCCTGCTGAGACCGAGGAGGAAGCTCCCGCAGAGGCTGAGGCTCCCGCTGAAGCCGAGGAGGCTGCTGAGGAAGAAGCTCCCGCTGAAGAAGAAGCTCCCGCTGAAGCCGAGGAGGCTGCTGAGGAAGAAGCTCCCGCTGAAGAAGAAGCTCCCGCTGAAGCCGAGGAGGCTGCTGAGGAAGAAGCTCCCGCTGAGACTGAAGAAACTCCCGCAGAAGAAAATCCAGAGGCAGACGAGGATTTGGACAAAGATGAGTCAAAACAATAATGAGCAATATACCTGCTGCGCCGACGTATTGTTGGCCAAGCAGGCACCTTCCAGGCTGCACAGCAAGGATACCAGCCTCTTTGCAGAAATAGCCAACGAGGCACAAATAAGGCGGTGCTTGGGCTGGGCAGACCTTGCGTCTGATCCGCCTATTGAGCTTGAAGAGATTGCTGCTATAGCAGGGGGCATTCGCCTTGAGGGTCTCGACGCTGTAGTCTTGATTGGGCAGGGAGGTTCATCACAGGCTTCTATGACCATCTCAAAACTCTACGAAATCAGCAAGAAAAGCGACATTGCCTTTAGGACTATGGACTCGCTCTCGCCGGTAACGGTTAATCGCATTTTGCATGCGTCGGATCCGGCTCGTACGCTGTATATCGTTTCCAGTAAATCTGGCTCTACCATTGAGCCCCTCATGCTGGAGCGTGTTGCCTGGCAATATGTCACGGGGCATCTTGGTAGCAAGGGTGCTGCCAAGCGCTTTGTTGCCATTACCGATCCAGGAAGCAAGCTTGAGCAGCTTGCGCTGGTTAAGGACTATCGCTTTGTTTTTTCCTCACCCGTAGACGTAGGAGGGCGTTTTTCTGCCCTGAGCATCTTTGCGCTCTTTCCTGCCTCTTGTATGGGGATAGACATCGAGCAGGTGGTGAGTAGCGCTGCAGCCATGGAGCTACGATGTGCCGAGGACTCCAAAGACAATCCTGCCCTTGACCTTGCCTGCTTTATTTACCAAAACTATCGGCAGGGTAGGGATAAAATCTCGCTCGTCATGCCTCGCTCTGGTGCTGTATTTGGCCTTTGGCTTGAGCAGTTGATTGCAGAGAGTCTCGGCAAGCAAGACCTGGGTATTTTGCCCTATGTTGAGGTTGATGCCTCTATCTTACATGTGCCACACGAGGACAAGCTGATCATCACCTATACGCTCGGTTATCTTGAAGGCTTTGAAGAGTCCCTTTATCATCTTGACCCTACGATTCCAGTGCGTCACTATCGACTCAATTCTGCTGACGAGCTCTTTGCACGTTTTGTGGTGTGGGAGTATGCGGTGGCCATGCTGGGCTTACTTATGGAGATCAACCCCTTTGATCAACCAGACGTTGAGGATACCAAGAAGCGCGTGCGGTCTTTACTTGCCAACCGTGAATCCGCCTCCCAGGAAACCTCAACTCCTGAGGCTCAGCCCGTTTTGCCTAATGAGACGCAGAAGACCGACTATCTTGAGATAGGCTTTCTTGAAACTGATTATATTCGCTGCATGAGGATTTCTAATGCGCTCATGAAGCAAGCTGGTTTAACTCCCGGCGATATCACGATTGACCAGGCGCTCAGAGCCCTCTTTGGCACCCTTGAATCGGGCGATTACTTCTCGCTTAACGCATTTCTTCCCTTTAAAGGCTACGGACGTCGTGAGCCTATGGAAAGAATGCGCAACTGGGTTACCAGCCGCCTTGGGGTTGCCTCTTGTCTTGAGATTGGCCCGCGCTATTTACACTCAACGGGCCAGCTCCACAAAGGTGGACCTAACACCGGTGTGTTTTGCTTTCTCTCTGCAGACGAAACAGAAGACATTGCAATTCCTGGTGAGGAATTCACGCTCGGAACACTGGCCGCCACTCAAGCAGAGGGCGACTATCAAGCCCTTGCTGCCCGCGACCGCCGCGCCATCCAAATCCACTTGGCAAACAACGATGCCAAAACCCTCAGCCGCTTTGCAGACCGTTTTTGCTTGGCTGTTTCATCAACCAAACGCCCAGAGTAACCAAACCTACCCATCGCGCTGAGACTTCACTCTCAGGCTCCACACTCAGACTCTGCCCCCAGACTGGCTTTATTCTGGGGGTTTAACTGGGACTCCCTTCAAGCTCTCTACAAGTTCTTTACATACCTGGGGCTTTCTTTACACAACCATGTTAATGAACTTGATATTTGGACTTGATAATAGGCTTGTTAATCTAACAGAGAGAACAAGGAAAGGGAGAAACATGTACAAGAGTTTCAAAAAGCAAGGCAAGAAGATTATTTCGACAGCTACAGTGGCTATGATGGCGCTGGTTTTATCGTTTGCCATGGTTGGCTGTGGCAACACTGGCGCAGGTAACGATGAGGGTGGCTCAGCCTCCAATAGCCCAACACCAGCTGTTAATACCAGCCCCATTACCGTGGTATGGTATCCCAACGAATCTGCCAATGATTACGTAGAAACACGCACAGAAATAGGCAGGCTCATCGAGCAGGCTACTGGCAGATCTGTTGAGCATAAGCTGACGACCGACTACGTTATTACCATCGAAGCCATTGCCAGTGGGGCAGCAGACATTGCCATAAACATGGGCGCGGTTGGCTACATCGAAGCCAAGAGCAAGAACCCCGAGATTGACGTTCTCTTTGTGAACTCAGGTGCTTCGGGCACGCTTGATGATGCCATTTATTACTCCTGGCTAGCAGTGAGAGCTGCAGAGGCAGACCAGTTCAAAGCAGGTTCCGACTTTTCGATTGATAATATCAAGGGCAGAATAATCTCCTTTGTATCTAACAGCTCCACCTCCGGCTTCAAGGTTCCGACCGGTGACATAATCAACCACTTTGCCGCAGACAATCTCAGCTCCGATGATCTGGTGGAGGGCGGCTCTGATGCCTTCTTTGACGAGGTGCTCTTTGGCGGCTCGCACCAGGGCTCAGCGTTTAACCTGATGAGTGGCAACGCTGACGTAGCGGCTTTTTGTGACACTGAGCTACAGCCCTACGTAAAGCTTAAGGATGGAACAGAGAACAGGGTTGGTGCCACCTACACCATCAGAGATGGTGCCAGCGCCCCCTTTGACACCGTTGTAGGCGAAGACTTTGTCATTATCAACTCTACACCGGTCCTCAACGGCCCCAATGTCTACAACCCTGCCAATTTGAGCCCAGAAGAAGTCCAATCAATACGCGACCTCTTCACTTCTGATGAGGTTACCAATAACTCGCTCATATTCTTTGATCCTGATATTGAGGGTGCGATAGGCCTGTTCAAGATCACTTCAAGCAAGGGTTATGTTCTTGCTAATGACTCTTGGTATGACCCCATCAGAGAGATGATGTAGGCAAGCTGCCAAGGCTTGACCTGTGGATGGTAAGCGCGAGACGATTGAGAAAAAGGCACACGGAATGACAAGCACAGCCATGACTGCAGAAGCCCCTCTCTTGGAGTTTCAAAACGTCAGCAAGATTTACGATAAGACGACCAAGGCACTCTCGGATATAAGCTTTAAGGTTAGCGAAGGTGAGTTTGTCTCAATCATTGGACCTTCGGGTTCGGGTAAGTCAACTATACTGCGTTGCATCAACCGTCTGGTTGCTGCAACGCAGGGCACCATACACTTTGATGGGCACGACATCGGTCTTGCGGACAAGCGCGAAATACACCAGGTGCGTAAGAAAACCGGCATGATTTTTCAGCACTATAACCTCGTCAACAGGATGAGCGTGGTAGAAAATGTGCTACACGGAAGACTAGGTCATAAATCAACCATCAGCGGAGTTGTGGGCTTTTATACCGAGAAGGAAAAGGAAAAGGCCTTTGAGATATTAGAAAAGCTGGGGCTTTCTGATCAGGCCTACAAGCGTTGTGATGAATTGTCTGGCGGACAAAAACAACGAGTAGGTATTGCGCGCTCCATTATGCAGCAGCCTAGGCTGATCCTTTGTGATGAGCCCATTGCTTCACTCGACCCCAGTTCATCCAAGGTCATTATGGATCACCTCAGCGACATTAATAAAACTATGAATATCACCTGCCTAATCAACCTACATCAGGTGCATGTTGCCCTCAAGTATTCGCAACGCATCATTGGTATAACCAGCGGCAACATAGTCTATGATGGCCCGCCTGAATCCTTGACCAAGGATCTCATTTATGAGATTTATCAATCAAACGAAGGCGAGCTCATCACCGATGTCGAATAACGAACGCAAGAGGTTCCCTCGCCCAAAAAGAGACTGGACACCTGTCTGGGAGCGTCGCTTTCTTGTGGGACCCAAGATGACCCCAGACGCAGAAAAGGCCAAGCGACCAGAAGATCAGATGTCCATTTTTGCCAAGCGCAAGAAGACTTTTACCCTTGTCATTTTGGCTGTGGCAGGTTTATATTTGATCTCGGCTCTGGTAACCAGCTTTAGCTTCTTTGAGGGCATTGAGTCTTTTCCCAAGGCTTTCATATGGATTACCACTTATTTGGTTCCTAACGCAGACTCGCTTACTAAGCTGCCAAAGATACTCGACAAGTTAATCGAAACTGCTTTTGTAGCAGTAGCTGTAACCGTATGTGCGGCCATCTGCTCCTTCTTCTTTAGCTTGCTCGGTACCAATACAACAAAGGCACATCCAGCAATTGCTCGCGCAGTGAGAGTGATTGCCGCCTTCTTTAGGAATGTGCCCGATGTCGTGTGGGCCATGCTCCTCCTCTTTTCCTTTGGACAAAACGTGCTCACGGGTTTCTTTGCTCTTTTCTTTGCCACCTTTGGCCTGCTGACTCGCACCTTCATAGAGACCATTGATGAGGTAAGCTCTGAGTGCGTCGAAGCCTTGCGTGCCACGGGCGCCTCTACGCTGCAGGTGGTTTTTCAGGGCATTATACCGTCTGTCATGAGCGTGATTATTTCATGGATCCTCTACATGATAGAAACTAATATCCGCGCATCGACCCTTATTGGCATACTTACGGCAACGGGTATTGGTTATCAGTTTGACATGTACTACAAGCAAATGAACTATGCCTCGGCAAGCCTCGTGGTCATTACCATCGTGGTGCTGGTCATAGCTATAGAAATCACCTCAACGCGCATTAGGAAGGTGATCATGTGAGCAAGGAGCAATCCACCAAGGTTTCAACACCTACTGCCGTGGCAACTGCCCCCACTCCAGAGATTGATACCTCCTACTTTACTACTATCGCCACTTCCGCTGCTGCTTCTACGACTTTTCGGAGCGCTGAGCTAGTCGTAGAAGCAGCAGCTCTCCCTCTCAGCTCTGACTCTTCTCTTGCCGAAGATCTACAAAAGCACAGGGAAAAATCGCTGAGGGGAAGGATAAAAATCGGAGCCAAAGGAATGAGTGGCCCGGTCATCAAGATTACCGCTCTGGTTCTTATTGCTCTTACTGTCTACGGTTTTATTACCTTTGACTACAAGAACATCGATTTTTTTACAGCGGTTGCCAAAACCTTACATAACGTCAGGGTTATGTTTACCCAGCCTCATCTGGTGTACAACTCGTTTCCCGGCTTGATGTGGGCGCTGCTCGTGACCTTTGCGTTGGGAGCGCTGGCAACCTTTTTTGGAGCTATAGTTGGCTTCTTTGGCGCGCTGCTTTGTGCCAAGAACTTGGCCAACCCCATAGTGGGCAATATCGTGAGGGCAATCGTTGCTTTCATAAGAGCGGTGCCTACCGTGCTCTGGGTACTCATCTTTTCTGTTGCCGCCGGCCTTGGCAGTGTGGCAGCCGTGGTAGGCCTGACCTTCCACAGCGCTGGCTATCTGGTTAAGGCTTATTCGGAGTCGATTGAAGAAATCGATTATGGCACCATAGAAGCGCTCAAGGCCAGCGGTGCCAAGTACTGGCAAATCATCTTTCAAGCCGTTGTTCCAGCGTCCATAGGATACCTTACCGCTTGGACCTTCTTGCGCTTTGAAATCAACTTTGCCAACGCCATAGCCATTGGTGCTGCTGCTGGAGCAGGAGGCATAGGCTACGATCTATTTATGGCCAGCGCGTTTTATTTTGATTTGAGCGAGCTTGGTTTTATCACCTATACCGTCATTATTGCGGTAGTCATACTTGAAATTGTGGCAACCAGGATTAAGGCCAAAGTGAGGTAGGGATGAACAAGCACAGTCTCTCAAAGATTTTGGCACGAGCCAGTTATGAAGAAGTTGCGGAGTTTGCTTTGGCCATTTGCAATGAGCATAACCCCGTTATCGTCAAGGAGCCTGTAAAGACCCTGACGATGATCAAGATGCGAGAGCCGGTTCAGCAAAGCCTGTTTTATTTAGGCGAGGTCATGGTGTATGAGGCGGTGGTTGAGATCGACGGCGCCAAGGGGATAGCAGTGCTCATGTGCAGCGGTGCCTCCGATGATGCAGACAAGGCGCTTAACATGGCCATCATTGACGCAGCAATTAACAGGGGCATCTTTGCTGATTACGGCAGGCTTACTGTGCTTGGGCAACAACAAGACGAGCTGGTTATGAAAGAAAACGCCCTGCACCTCAAGACTATGGTGAGCTTTGAGTCTATGGATCAAAAGGCGCCAGAGGATTTGGGTGCCTACAAGGAAAGTGTAAAATGACGGCAGCTCTCTCAAAAAAGCATGACTTTGATGTGGTGTTTGACAGCCAAAAGGTTTTCAGGCTTGTTCTTGAGGCGCTGTCTCATCCTGCCAGGGAGGTGTCGATTTTAGAATGTGCTCGCAGGTTTGGCGGAAAGCACTCAGCACTTTTGGCTCTTGCCCTCACACTGCTCGACAATGAGGTGAGCTTTAACACCTGCGAAAACCATCAGCTTTCAGATGACATTGCTGCGCTCACCCTTGCGCACAGGTCAACGGTTGATAAAGCTGACTTTATCTTTGTGTGCAATTTAGACGACCTCAAAGATGTAATAGAGCACGCCAAGTGCGGCACGCTCGAAAACCCACACCAAAGCGCAACGATTGTCATTTTGGATGAGCAAGGCAACGACGTGCCGGCGCACCGCCTTTGCCTTGTGGGGCCGGGTATTGATGTTTCTAGAACCGTAACGGCCTCACCTGCCCTCAAGCAGGCCTTAATACTTCGTGATGCACAGCACTATGAGTATCCTCAGGGAATAGACCTGCTGTTTGTTTCTGGCAAGGGCGAGCTCTATGCAATTCCGCGCTTGGTGAGGCAAGGGGAGGTGGGGTAAATGGCCTATGTTGCTGTTTCTGGTGGCGCAGAAGCAATTGAAGAAAGCATCAAGCTACTGGACTATTACAAAAGCAGCACCCAAGATGCCCTGAGTGCGGAGGCAATCTCGGATCAGCTCTCGCTCCTGGTAGATCGAGTAATGGGCGAGGCTGGCCTGTACTCCAAAATATATGCAGGCATTGCGCTCAAGCAGTGCGAAGGGTCGGTAGAAGAGGCAGTATTTTTGCTCCGCGCCTATCGATCGACTCTTACAAGAAATTACTATAGCATGCCGGTGGACACTGAGAACATGCGTATCATCCGGCGCATATCAGCTGCCTTTAAGGATATCAGCGGCGGTCAAATGCTGGGCCCATCCTATGACTATACGCATCGCTTAATCAAGTTCAATGGACAAACAGAAAACCCACAAGAGATTTTGCAGGCCTTGCATGAAGAGATGAGGGCGCAAACGCCAGAAGACAGCTTGAGGTGTCCGCGAGTCTCTGATGAACTGAGAAAAGAGGGGCTCATCGACTCCACAGAGCCAGATGACCAAACTCCCTATGATGTTACTATGCACATGCTGGAGTTTCCTAGCTCCAGAAGTGCTCGCTTGCAAACGCTGGCACGTGCAGACACGGGTTTTATCTCGGGTTTAGCCTACTCGGCACTTCGCGGATTTGGGCAGGTGCACCCTACTGTGGGTGAGCTGCGCTCTGGCTATGTAGAGCTTTGTGTGCCCTACCTCTTTGACGACGAGGAAAGCATCTATTTGGGAGAGATACTCATCACCGAAGTCGAGTGCTTTAATTCTGCAGATGATAACGATCAGCTCAAGCTTTCGGTAGGCTATGGTGCAGTATTTGGCAGGAGCGAGACCAAGGCAATCGCTATGGCTGTTATCGATAATGAGCTCAACCAAAATGGCCCCTATCCCACACAAGATGAAGAGTTTGTGCTTACTCATGGCGATAGTCTTGAGATGAATGGTTTTATCTCGCATCTTAAGTTGCCGCACTACGTGACCTTTCAGTCAAAGCTTGATGCGGTACGCAAGACTCGAGAGCCCAAGGAGGCGAGTCATGACAAAAGCGAGTAGAAACTACAACTATGCCTTTCTTGACGAAGGATCCAAGCGAGAGATTCGCCGCGCTACGCTTAAGGCGGTAGCCATACCGGGTTACCAGGTGCCCTTTGGCTCACGCGAGCTACCCATTGGCAGGGGCTGGGGCACGGGTGGTATTCAGCTGACTCTCTCGCTTATCGGGCCTGGTGATGTACTTAAGGTCATCGATCAAGGCAGCGACGAAAGTGTCAACGCAGTCAACATCAAGAAGTTCGTAGGTCTTTGTACCAATGTGGAAACCACCACCGAGGCGCAGAGGGCAACTCTCATCCAGACAAGGCACCGGATACCCGAAAGAGACTTGGAGGATGGGCAGATTCTCATCTTTCAAGTTCCACTTCCTGAGCCCTTGCGCATTGTAGAGGCTCGTGAGGAGATCACCAAAAAGATGCATGCCGAAAAGGACTATGCGCCGCTATGGCTTCAGCTTTATGAAAGCTTGATTCGTTACAGCAAGGTGACCATCGGCGCCGAGTATCCTTGCTTGGTTGAGGGACGCTACATGATGAATCCAAGCCCCATTCCAAAATATGACAACCCTAAGCTGCACGAGGCAAAATGCCTCTATCTCTTTGGCGCGGGGCGTGAGAAGAAGATTTATGCCATTCCCCCCTATACCGAGGTCGTCTCGCTTGCTTTTGACGACGTGCCTTTTGAAAAGGAAAGCTTTGAGGGAAGGCATTGCCGCCTTTGCGGTGCCACCAACACCTATCTAGACGAAGTATTTGATCAAAGGACCGGCGCTCAGTATCACCAGTGCTCAGACTCTTCGTATTGCAGAGAGCAGCGAGGTAAAGACTAATGTTTTTGAATGAAACGCCGGTGCTCTCAGTAAGGGATCTGGTTGTGCGCTTTGGCGAGGGCTGCCCTGCGTGTCTGAATCATCAAGGTAGTATGGAAAAGAATCGCTGTGCGCACTGCGGCACCGTGTGGGCAGCCAACAAGGTTTCTCTTGATGTGTATCCTGGTGAGGTGCTGGGTGTTGTAGGAGAGAGCGGCTCGGGTAAAACCACCTTGATGCGCTCTCTCTATTTTGACTTTCCTCCCACTTCTGGAAAAGCACTCTTGCGAGACTACAAAGATGGACAAAAGAATATCTGGAAGGCCAGCTCGGCAAAGCAGCGCATGATAAGAAACAACATCATGGGCATGGTCTATCAAAACCCGGTCATGGGTTTACGGATGAACTATTCTGCTGCCTCAAATATCGCTGAGAAAATCATTGCGGCTGGCAGTCGCAACGCTGGCCAGATGACCTATCGCGCCAAGGAGCTGTTGACAGCCGTTGAAATCAGCACTTCACGCATGGGCGAAGCACCTCGGAACTTTTCTGGTGGCATGCAGCAACGCGTACAGATTTCCAAGGCGCTAGCCAATAATCCTGCCCTACTGCTGCTCGATGAGGTAACCACCGGTTTGGATTTGAGCGTACAGGCCAGGGTGCTTGACCTTATTCGCAAAATCAAGGCACTCTATGGCATCTCGATACTGCTGGTTTCTCATGACCTGGCGGTCATTCGCATGTTGGCAGATCGCACCATCGTCATGCTCGATGGCTCCATCATAGAAAGTGGACTCACCGACCAAATCCTTGAAGACCCACAGCACGCCTACACGCAACAACTTGTCCACTCGCTTCTCTAAATGCAAAGAAAGAAGAGATTATTGTGATTGCTATTAAAAATGGAAGAATCATTACCCCCGAGAGCATCGTTCAAGACAAGGTATTGCTCATTGAGGGGGAGCGTATAGTTGGATTGGGTGAGAGCGCTGAGGGTGCGAGCATGGTCGTAGATGCTCATGGGCGCTATGTCATGCCAGGAATCATCGACATGCACTCAGACAAGATAGAGCAGTATATTCAGCCACGCCCTACGTCTCAGCTCGACTTTGAGTTTGCGCTCAAAACCTGCGAGCGAGACCTGCTGGGCGCAGGCATTACCACCATGTATCACTCGCTCTCGCTTTATAAAAACGACATCTTTGGCAAGAGCCTGCTTAAGACCAAGGAGACGGTGCAAAAGCTTGCAGATCTGATAGCCACCATACATACACGTTACCACCTCATTCATCATCGTTTTCATTTGCGCATAGAGATTGACAATCTTGAAGCATTTGACATTGTGCAAGCAATGCTTGAGCAGGATGTTGTCCACCTGATTTCTTTCATGGATCATACTCCCGGGCAAGGACAGTACCGCGATCTTGAGGTCTATCAAAATGCTGTGATGAAGTACAATGGCGGTGAGGTCAATGACGCTGGCTTTGAGAGCATCATGCAATACCATAAGTGCAAGGACACGCTCTCCTTTGGACAGATGAAGCAACTTGCTGCACTTGCCCATAAAAAGGGAATCGCCGTGGCATCGCATGATGATGACAGCTTGGATAAGCTGGCGCTTAATAAGGAGCTGGGGGTGTGTATCAGTGAATTTCCCATTTCATTGGAGGTTGCCCAGGGCGCTAAGGAGTATGGTTTTTATACGGTAGTAGGCTCGGCTAATATTTTGAGAGGCTGCTCACATTCAGGAAATCTTTCTGCAGCTGAGGCCATTTTAAATGACTGCGGCGACATCATTTGTTCGGATTACTACCCAGCAGCTTCGCTGCAAAGCGTGTTTTATATGAATGAAAATCATGGCGTGCCTCTGCCAGACATGGTAAGGAGGGTTTCGCTTAACCCTGCCAAGGCCTTAGGCACCGCTAAGGATTATGGTTCCATTGAGGCTGGTAAGAAAGCAGACATACTCATCGTGGAGCTGTTAGACGGTTATCCGGTTATCACCCATGCCTTTGTAGACGGCAACAGAACGTCTCGCATTGAGTATCGAAAGTCTATGAAGAATGAAGAGTAGAGGGTCAGTTGTGGAGAGTCCAGTTGAAATCCTGCGAATCGTTGACCTTGCAAAGAGCTTTTACCTGCATAATCCGGGGCTTAAAATAGAGTCTTGCAATAACATCAACCTAAGCTTGCTTGAGGGAGAATTCATTGGCATCGTGGGTCGCTCGGGGGCGGGTAAGTCAACCATCCTCAAGTGCATTAACCGCAGCTACCTGCCAATGCAGGGAAGTATCTTCTATGAGAGTGAAGCTTTTGGGCGCATTAATCTAACAGATGCCAGCGAGCGCGAGATTCTCTATTTGCGCCGTCATGAAATAGGTTACGTTTCGCAGTTCTTAAATGTCATGCCGCGCACTACTGCAAAAGAGCATGTTATGAATGCCCTTGTGGACAGAGGTACTGAGGAACAGAGCGCCGAGCTTCAGGCACAGGAGATGCTCCAGTACTTTTGTTTGCCAGAAAAACTTTGGAACATCTATCCTGCTACCTTTTCGGGAGGCGAAAGGCTCAGGCTCAATCTTGCTCACGCCATGGTAAAGGAACCACGTCTGCTGATGCTCGACGAACCAACCGCCTCGCTCGACAACAAGACAAAGCTTCTTGTGAGGGATATACTCCAAAAACTCAAGGGCAAACGCACCTCCATGATTGGAATCTTCCATGACATTGAGTTCATGGAGGGAGTCTGCGACAAAGTCTTCAATATTTCTGAGGGAGCACTAGTAACATGAAGGCAGATCTGCATGTACACTCTACGGTGTCTGATGGCAGCGACAGCATTGATGAGCTTATAATCCTTGCCGAGCAACGGGGGCTTGATGCCATTGCCATAACCGATCATGACACTGTTTCGCACATGGCTCAAATTGTTCAGTTGAGCAAGGTAGGCAAAAGAAGGAGCAGAGTTGACGAATCACCTCAGGCACCCTACAGTACTGGCCTTTCGAGCTTAACGCATCTCTTTAGCCCACTCAGTCCTTCAGACAGCAAGCTCAGGGTGCTTGGCGGCGTTGAAATGTCATCTGTGCACCGCCCAACAAACACCGGAGCACACATCCTGGGCTATCACATTGTCAAGCCGTGGTTAATCACTGCTCTTGCCCAGCCCTTGCTTGAAGCGCGTCATCTCAATTCGATGAAACAGGTCGAGCGTCTTCAAAAGCTGGGCTATGACATCGATGTTAATAAGCTTGCGCGGGCAGACAACAAATATCTCTATAAGCAGCACATCATGGACTGGCTGGTAAATACTGGGCAGGCTCTCGACATGTTTGGCGGCTTTTACCAGGAGGTCTTCAAGCGAGGCGGACCTTGCGATTTTGATATAGAGTACATCGATGTCTTCGACTCAGTGTGCGCAATTAAGGAGGCAGGAGGGCTTGCCGTACTCGCCCATCCAGGTAAGCAACAAAACTTTTTGCTCATTAAGGAGCTGGTAAAGGTAGGCCTGGATGGCATAGAGCTCAATCATCACTCGCACTCGGCTAAAGACAAATCGATTATTGAGCAGTGCGCCGCAGAATACGGGCTCTTCCTTACCGGAGGCAGCGATTACCACGGTCGCTTTGAGCCCCAGCCTTTTGGTATAGGCGACTTCGTCTCACACTACAGTGGCGTCAGAGCTCTGGCGCTGGACTCATAGGAAAAACAACTAACCAAGGAGTGTCACATGAGCAAGATTAAGATTGTTATCCTCGACTGGGCAGGAACCATGATTGACTACGGCTGCTTTGCACCGGTCAATGCATTTATTACTGCGTTTGAGCACTATGGCATTAGCCCCACAATAGAAGAGACCCGCGAGCCCATGGGGTTACCAAAGCGGGCTCACATCGCCCGAATGCTGGAAGGAGAAAGACTTTCTTCTCTATGGATGGAGAGAAACGGAAGCGCTCCAACCACGCAAGACATCAACAACATCTATGATCAGTTTGAGCCTGCTCTGTTTGCAGCGCTACCTTCTCATGCCGAACTTCTACCCGGCGCTCTGGAAACACTGGAAGAATTAGGAAAAATGGGCATCAGCATTGGCTCAACCACAGGCTACACTCAGGCAATGATGGATGTTGTCCTGCCACTGGCAAAAGTGAATGGCTACACGCCAGACTGCTTGGTTTGCCCCGATGAGGTTGGAGGCATTGGAAGACCGTTTCCCTATATGCTTTGGCGTAACTTGGAAAAGCTCAGAGCCACGTCCATACAAGAGGTTCTCAAGGTCGGCGACACTGCCGTTGATATGCAAGAGGCCAAGAACGCCGGCTGCTTGAGCGCAGGAGTGCTCAAGGGTTCCAGCATGCTAGGGCTTACTCGCGAGGAGCTTCAGCTAAAGAGCGATAGCGAGAGGCTTAATCTCTTTAATACTGCCGAAATGTGTTATCGAGAGACGGGAGCTGATTTTGTCATACCTAATATCGCCTCTCTGCCGTCATTGATTCGTTCAATAGATCAGGGGTGAGTATATGCATACGCCAGAGTACGACTTTGTGCCCAGTAACCCTTACTTGCTATTGACACCAGGACCATTATCAACGTCTAAGAGCGTGAGGTTTGCCTTACTGAGAGACTGGTGCACCTGGGACAGCGACTACAACGAAGACATTGTCCAAGTTATTCGCAGAAAGCTGGTTGCCCTGGCAACCTCAAAGACTGATGACTACACTTCTGTTCTCATGCAAGGAAGTGGATCCTTTTCTGTTGAGGCTACGATTGGCAGCGTAGTGCCTGAGGACGGCAACTTGCTTATTATCACCAATGGGGCATATGGAAATCGCATCGTCAAAACAGCAGAGGCTCTCAAGATCGCCCATGTAGTGTATAACCTTACTGAGACTGAGGCACCGGATGCAGCAGCAGTTGCAACCCAGCTTGCTGAAGATCCCAGTATTACGCATGTAGTTTTGGTGCATTGTGAGACCACCACCGGCATGCTTAACCCCTTAGAAGAGATTGCAAGTGCAGTTAAAGCACATAAGAAGGTGCTCATTGTGGATGCTATGAGTTCATTTGGCGGCATCCCTTTGGACATGAGCAAACTGGGCATTGACTATCTTATTGCATCTTCGAACAAGTGCATTCAAGGTGTTCCAGGATTTGGCTTTGTGATTGCTAAACGAAACGAGCTACAAAAGTGCGATGGAAATGCTCGCTCGCTTTGTCTTGATCTTTATGACCAGTGGAAAGAGATGGACGCAACGGGCAAGTGGCGCTACACCTCGCCCACCCATGTTGTGCGCGCTTTTTTTCAAGCTCTTGAAGAGTTGGAAGTCGAAGGTGGCATTGAGGCTCGGCATGCTCGATATGCAGAAAATCAGCAGCTGTTGATTGAGGGAATGGCTCAACTGGGCTTTAACACTTTGCTGCCGCGCAAGCTACAATCTCCTATCATCACTTCATTCTTATACCCCAACAACGAGTTTGAGTTTGAAAGCTTCTACCTCGATGCCAAAGCCAAAGGGTTTGTTTTGTACCCTGGAAAGATCTCTCAGGCAGACACTTTTCGGATTGGCAATATTGGTGAGGTTTATCCAGATGATATTAAGGCTTTGCTCAAAGCCCTTGGCTCATAAATCCAAGCTTTGCGTTGGCTAGAGGTGGAGGGAAGGCTGACGACCTTATTGCCAGAGGCTGGGATAATTGACCCGGCACGGTTACTGTACTAAGTCGCTACCGCGGCAGCCCCGTCCTGCACCGGCTTTCACTGTCAGACACTCACCCTTGTCACATGCTCCTGCCCCGGTAGCTGTATCTGCTCAAGCCTCTTCTACATTATTTAGCCAGAATTTGTGCCATAATGACGGTTGTGCACGATTATTTGTGTCTAAGTGCCCATAAATAGCCATAATCAGGCTATTTAAGGGTTATTCTCCCTGGAAATCATGCACAACCGTAATATTTGCTCAATAATTATAGTTATTTTGCAGCGCTAAAAGTAGTCGTCCCCCCTGGCAACCCATGTTACTGTCAGACACTCGCCTGAAGCATGCCCTGTTTCAGGTTCTGGAGCGCGTGCGGGGCAATTAGTAAAGCGAATTAAGCCCCGCGTTTTGGCGGAGGCCTCCGGGTTCTGAAACAGGGCATGCTTCAGGCGAGTGTCTGACCCGGCACGAAGTGCCTTTAAATGCCAAAGCTCTGCCCCCTTTATGTTTGCCTCTGGCAGGAGTATACTCTCCCTAGTCTTTCTGAGGAGGGCACTGTGCAGGCTTTGGTGCAGATGTTGAGCGTTAGCAAGAAGTATGGCAAGCAAGCGGTTTTGCGTAACATTGATTTGGTGTTGGAGCCTGGGGTTATTACTGGGCTTCTTGGTCCGAGCGGTAGCGGCAAAACGACCATAGTTAACCTCATTGTGGGGAGCACGACGGCAAGCAGCGGCGAGCTTTCGGTGTTGGGCAGCAAGGCTTTGTCAACCAAAGCACGCAGCGAGATGGGATTCATGCCTCAAAGCGAGGCGCTCTACAACGACCTTACCGCAGACGAGAACCTGCGATTCTTTGGCGCTCTCTACGGGCTTACTAAAAAGCAACTTGATGCGGCCATACCGCGAGTATTGAGCCTGGTGCATCTTGCCGACGAAGGCAAGAAAGTGGTAGCCTCGTTTTCGGGCGGCATGAAGCGACGACTCTCGCTTGCCATTGCACTTTTGCATGAGCCGCGCCTTTTGGTTTTGGACGAACCTACCATTGGCCTTGACCCCAAGCACCACAGAGAGCTGTGGAAGTCGTTTAGGCTGCTCGCCAGCGAGGGTGCAGGGCTGCTTATCACCACGCACGTCATGGACGAGGCCTTTGAGTGTAACAAGCTGGTCATGCTGCATGACGGCAGGATAATTGCCCAGGGCTCTCCGCAAGAACTCATTTCCGAGGCGGGCACCGAGAACTTGGAGGAAGCCTTCCTCAAGTTTGATGACCAGGAGGAGGGAGAGAGCCATGCGTAGTGTTTTAGCCCTCACTATGCGCATCTTGCAGCAGTTTAAGCATGATCCGCGAACCATTGTCATGTTTATTGTGGGTCCGGTCTTGGTACTTTGGCTCTTTAGCGTCCTTCTGGGAGGAGGTAGCTATGAGCCGCGCTTGGCGGGTGTTGAGCTGCCAGAGGAGCTTGTTGCGGTGCTACAGGAGCAGGATGCCAGCTTTGTAGAGTTGGATGCTCAAGCGGCAGCTGAACAGCTTGGCAATCAGGAGATAGATGCTGCCTTGAGCCTCAGCAACAACACGCTCATCGTAGAAGTTGAGGGCACGGACACCTCGCGCACCAGCGCTGTTATGAGCGTGGTTAATGCCAGCATACAAGAAGTAGCAGCCAATCAGCGAGAAGAGTTATCTCTTGAGCTGCAAGATCGCATGGAAGAAATGGGAGCCTTGCTATCTCGTGCAGTGGGTGATACAACCGCTGGCACAAGCATTGCCGAGTTGGGATTTGAGCCTCTCATTAGTGAGGTGGAGGTCAATTATCTGCATGGCTCCGAGGACTGGAGCTTCTTTGACTTCTTTGGCCCTGTATTCATTGGTATCTTTATCTTTGTTTTTGTCTTTATCACCAGCGGTATGTCTCTTATAACTGAGCGCACGGGGGGCACCATGGAGCGACTGCTTGCTACGCCCATAAAGGCTTGGCAACTGGTTCTGGGCTTTTCCTTGGGCTTTGGTACGGTGTCGATCATACAGGCAAGCATCGTACTGTGGGCCTGCATTGCGCTTGTTGGCTTTCCTAACGAAGGCTCGCTTTTTGTCGTGGTATGCGTGACCGCTTCGCTTGCGCTGGTTTCGCTCACGCTTGGCTTGCTCGTGAGTGGCCTGGCGCGCACGCCGCTGCAAGTTATCCAGTTCATGCTGATCTTGGTGATTCCCCAAGTGCTGCTTTCTGGCATCGTCGATCTTTCGCAAACACCGGGATGGATGCAATTTCTCAGTGCCTGTTTTCCCATAACCTATGGCGCAGAAGCCATGCGAGAGGTCATGCTCCGTGGCGCATCATTGCCAGATATACTGCCCCAGCTCGGCATACTCTGGGCCTTCATAGCGGTCTTCTTTGCCCTTGCCTGCTTGAGCTTTAAGAAGCGCAAGACCAGCTAGCATCAAAATACAAAGAGGAGGAGCAATGATACTCATAGCAATTGCGTCAAAGTCGCAAACAGCCCAAGAGGCAGCAGAAAGGCTTGCCGCCTTATTGCCCGAGGCTGAGGTAGTTGACCTTGCCCGCTAAAAGCCTCTGCTGAAAGACTACGACACCGTGGTGGTTGGATCAGGAGTCAGGGTATGCTCCAGGCGAGGGTCTGACTGGCAACCTTTGCTGCATGTTACGTCTCGGCCAGGTATATGAAGATTTGGCTTGCTACCTTGATGTTGTGCTAAACTTATCGCACTGAGCTGATGTGGCGCAACGGCAGCGCAACTGATTTGTAATCAGTAGGTTGGGGGTTCAAATCCCCCCATCAGCTCCAGTGCAGTTCTAGTACAGATAAGCAGTAAACATGCTTATACTGTCTGTAGTGAGTGATGGGAGCCCCTCCCCATCAGCTCCAGTACATGAGGATCTACTACTAGTTGAAAGGGGTAGATTTGACAACTGCGGTAGAACCTGGACCAGACAGCAGGCCTGTTGTTCTCACGGTTGACGATGATCCAATTATCTTAACCGCCGTTATAGCGGCGCTTAAGGATGAATATACTGTGAGGCCTTTTCCTTCTGGCGAGGCTGCTCTCAAGTTCCTTGAGAGCAATCATGTTGATATTATTCTCCTCGACCATAACATGCCCGAGATGACCGGCATTGATGTACTCCGTCGTTTGCAAAGCGATCCAGAGCACAAAGAGATTCCCGTCATCTTTCTCACCGGCTCAGAAAACAGCGAAGACGAGGTGACGGCACTCAAAAGCGGTGCGGCCGACTACTTGCTCAAGCCGTTTCGCCAGCATGCCCTACTTACGAGGATGCGCTTGCAGCTGGAGCTGTATCGTCACCGCCATCAGCTTGAAGAGATGGTGCAGGAGCAAACCGTTGAGCTTCGTCGTGTCAATAAAAAGCTTGAGCAGCGCGACCGCATTACGCTTGACCTTCTGGCGCAGGCGTCCGATTTGCGCGACCACGATACGGGGGCTCACATTGACCGCACTACGGCGTATACCCGAGTACTGGTGATGGATCTGGTTGAAAACCCAAAAAAAGGCTATGACATTACGCTTGAGCACGGTCAAGACATCATCGATGCTGTTAAGCTCCATGATTTGGGCAAGCTTGCCATGCCAGACAGTGTGTTGCTCAAAAAAGGAAGGCTCAGCCCAGAAGAATTCAAAATAATCAAGGAGCATCCTATCTATGGCTCCGAGATGATCAGGCGCGCCATTGAAAAAATGGAGGAGGACTCCCTTTTGTCCACAGCTCTTGATATTACCTTTGGGCATCACGAAAAGTGGGATGGAACGGGATACCCCGGAGGGCTGTCAGGAGAGGATATCCCGCTCAGTGCGCGCATCTCAGCTATTGCTGATGTGTTTGATGCTCTTACTTCAGATCGCCCCTATAAGAGAGCTTTTACCGCAGAAGAGTCTCTAGCGATAATCTATCAGGATTCGGGCTCGCATTTTGACCCCTATCTTGTAGAAGTGCTCAGGCGTCATGAAAAGGATTTCAAAGCCATTTCGCTGTCTACTCAAGACACGATTAGGGAGTATATGTAGGAGCTTGTCTGGGCAGTTTGACCAAGCGGACAAGGTGCGCCAGGCTTGAATAGGGCCCAAGTGGGACGGAGGCTTAATGCCAAACACTGCAATTGATCAAGTACTAGCTGAAACGCACATTTCTGGGTTGGATATTCCCGGTGCGGTATTGCGCATGGGAAACAATCCAAAGCTCTATATGCGCATAATCCATTCCTTCGTTGCAAACATGCCTGGCAACCTCGTCGATCTAGCCACTGGCAGCATCACCATGGAGGCTCTGGAGCACTATGGCATAAAAATTCATGGAGCCAAGGGGTCGTGTTATGGCATTGGCGCTACAGCCGTAGGCGACCTTGCCAAAGAGCTGGAGATAGCTGCAAAGCACGGCGACATTGAGTATTGCATGAGCAATAATGAGGGCTTTATTACCAGTACGCTAGAGCTCATAGAAGAGCTCAAAGCGCTGGAAGAGAGAGTTGAAGCGCTGGAGACGGGCGCAACTGGCAAGCCTCAGGCAGATAAACCGGACGCAGCAAAGCTCAAATCACTTTTGACTGCAACGCAAGAGTTCAACATCAATGCGATAAATGAACTGGTGGAGGAGCTCAATAATACACTCTATGCACAAGGTGGCGAAGTAATTGCGAAGATCAAAGAAGCCAGTGACGCATATGATTATCAAACCATCGAAGAGACTATCACTGCCTTTCTTGAAGGTTACTGATCAGACCCAATGTCATTGCGGGCTTGACCCGCAATCTGAGACGCATTTTGGTTAGATTGCGGCTCGGAGGCCGCAATGACGGACTACAGTCTGACTAGTGAATAGAGAGTTATCGCATACTACGGCCGCGCAAA
>Ga0123356_10001762_pt1 | contig 23597 bp, 29 predicted proteins | sample TergutEmb28metaG_2_FD_92546 | JGI IMG/M metagenome (GOLD analysis project Ga0123356, IMG submission 92546) | Embiratermes neotenicus P3 segment gut microbial communities from Petit-Saut dam, French Guiana - Emb289 P3 | ecosystem: Host-associated > Arthropoda: Insects > Digestive system > Gut ...
CGAGTATGTGGTCCATCAGCACCTCGCAGGTCATGATTCTCCTTGAGCGGGAGACTCCGGCCAGCTGAAAAAGGCCTGGTTCCAAGATCGGAACCGGGCCTTGACCTGCGGTGGAGCTAAGGGGATTTGAACCCCTGACCCCCTCGATGCGAACGAGGTGCGCTACCGGACTGCGCTATAGCCCCTTGAACCTGAGCTAGCGTAGCAAACTTTGACGCCTGCTCGCGCCACGGATACTTGCGCCGTGGGGCGCTAACGGTACCTCTGCCTGCCGCCCAGGAACGCGTCGAAGTCGCCTCGGTCGGCCATCTCGCCAAGTCGGTCAAGGGCACGCAGACGCGTGAAGCGCTGTGCGACCTCTCGAAGGGCTGCGTTCACGGTGTCGTCCGGCGTTTTGGTGCCCAGCACCGCGGCAGCCGCGGCTAGCGCATCTGTATCGATCTCGATGAGCGTTCCTGCCATGGGAAGGTCGTTCCCCTCACTGCTGAACAAGACCTGTCCGAGGCTAGTCGCCGACGGCGCGGAGTCTTGGGCGGTCGTAGGAGTCGTAGTCCTCGTCGACGGGGTCGGAGTCCGCGTACGAGGGTGTGTACTTGCCGGCCAGGCCGGGGGCGAAATCGCGGCCAGGGGCGGAGTCCTCGTAGTCGGCGGGGACTGGGGCGGCCGCGAATCTCCCCGCGAAGGCGGCCGCGGTCGCGTCCAGTTCGGCGGCGGTGGCATCGGCAGCCGTGGCACGCCACGCCGCCTGTGCCCGCGCGTGCTCGCGCGCCACCGGCCGCGCTTGTGCGTCGAGCTCGCGCTGTGCTCGCTCCGCGTCGGCCTGCGCCGCCTCGCGAAGCAGCAGTAGGTAGCCGAGGAGCATGACCGAAGGCAGGGCGACCACCCACATCGCCACGAGGCCGCTGACCGCGAATGTGACGGCGGCGGCCTCGAGGACCGAGAGCACCACGAGCAGCCGACGGCGTGCGCTGAGCATCCGGCGGCGCGTTTCCTCGGCCGTCATTGGAGCGGGTGCCGGGCGGGGCATCTCGGCGATGTCGGGCTGGACTACGGGCTCCTCGTCGTGCTCGGCGTCTTCATCGACTGCGAGGCCGCCATCGTCGGCCGCGTCGGGGAATCCAGCCTCGTCCGGGACCTCGGCGCCGGCGGTGAACGCCATGCCAAGAGGCGAGTCGCGCCGCAGCCAGCGGGGGATGAGCACGCACGCCCAGATCGCAACGATCGCCACGTAAAGAAGGGCGCTGCTCATCGGGCACGTGCCTCCCCCCGTCATCTGGGCATCGGGTATGTGACGCAGCGTAAAGGGAGCGACTGCCGATAACGAGCACCTGAGCGGCGTGTCGCCAAGATCGAAAACCCAGACTGGTGTTCCGCAGAAAAGCGAGCGAAGCCGGGCCGTCAGGCGCCCGAGCGCGATGCCGCGAGCGAACTCCGCCAGCGGGACATCATCCCGGACGGTACCTCTTCGGCGGTGATCGCATAGCAGATGTGGTCCCGCCAGCTGCCGTTGATGTGCAGCTGGCGCACCCGGATCCCCTCATCGCGGAACCCGAGCTTCTCGACGACACGTCGCGAGGCGACGTTCTCCGGCCTGATCGACGCCTCGAGCCGGTGCATGCCCATCACGCGGAAGCAGTGGTCAACCGCCATCGCGACCGCCGTGGGGATGATCCCGTGCCCGGCGAACGCCTCGTCGATCCAGTAGCCGATCTGACCGGACCTTGAGGAGCCCCAGACGATGGACCCGACGGTGAGCTGGCCGGCGAACTGGCCGTTGTAGCAGACCACCCAGGGCAGCGCGATTCCCTGCCTGGCCTCGCGGCGCATGGTGCGGACCATGGAGACATAGGGGCCGATCGGCGAGCGGTGCAGCGGAGTCTCGGGGTTGGACGGCTCCCACGGGCGCAGCCAGGAGGCGTTGCGGACCCGGATCTCCCGCCAGGTCCTGGCGTCCGAGACCCGGACCGGCCGCAGCACGACCGGGGCATCGAGCAGCTCCGGCTCGGTAAGGGTGGCCGGCCACCCTTGGACGCGTCCCACGGCTGTCAATCATTCCCTTGAGTGGCGGTTAATGCCGTTATATCCCGAGAGGACGAACCCCGTACCCCCGAGGTCACGTCCGACGGAAAAGCCGATCATATCGGACGTGCGATGCGACATAGCCTAGGCGCAACGTTAGGCGATCTCGGCAGTCTGGCCCGGATCGGTGCCAGCGGCATCTCCCGGCCCCGTACCGCCTGGCACGGTGTCGCCAAGCACAGGGTCGCCCAGCACAGAGTCGCCTAGTCCAGAGCCACCCGGCCGAGGGGCGTCAGCCCGCACATGGTCGCCGCCCCTGATCTGGTCGACGGCGTGCACCAAGATCGGCCGCAGCACGTTCATCCCGTCCCTGACGCCACCGGATGACCCGGGCAGGTTCACGATGAGCGTCCGGGCAGCTATCCCGGCGAGCCCGCGAGACAGGATGGCGGACGGTACCCCGGCCGAGGCCCCCGCGGCCCGGAGCGCCTCTGCGATGCCGGGGATCTCCTTGTCCAGGACTCGCCTTGTCATCTCCGGCGTCTGGTCGGTGGGCGTCAGGCCGGTGCCGCCAGTGGTGACGGCCACGTCATACCCCGCCGTGACCGAGTCGCGGAGGACCTGCTCTACGGCTTCACCGTCGGGGACGACCAGCGGCCCGTCCACGACGTCGCAGCCGGCGGAGCGCAGCAGTTCGACGAGCACGGGCCCGGAACGGTCCTCGTAGACCCCGGCGGCGGCCCGGTTAGAGACGGTGATCGCCAGCGCGCGGATCATGACCGCCGCCAGGAGCCGGATTTTCCGCCGTCCTTGGCCTCCAGCCGGACGTCGGTGATCACCGCGCCCTTATCCACTGCCTTGATCATGTCGATTAGCGTGAGGGCGGCCACCGACACCGAGGTCAGCGCCTCCATCTCGACACCGGTTCGGTCGGCCGTCCGGACGGAAGCGGTGATCTCCACGCCGGAGTCAGTCACGGCGAGGTCGACCGTGACAGCGTGCAACGCGAGCGGATGGCACAGCGGGATCAAGTCCGGGGTTCGCTTTGCGCCGGCGATGCCGGCGATGCGGGCGACGGCGAGCGCATCGCCCTTCGGCACGGTCCCGTCGCGCAGCGCCGCCACGGCACCGGCCGACAGGAGCACCCGCCCCGACGCGGTGGCGGTCCGAACCGTCACGTCTTTGGCTGACACGTCCACCATCCGTGCGCGCCCCGCCTCATCCAGGTGGGTCAGCCGCGCTGGAGCAACATCGCTCATGGGGAAAGCCTACGGGAGGATGAGCACGTCCACGGTGTCACCCTGGGGCAGCTGCGTCTCCGATTCAGGGACGATGATCAGCGCGTTGGCGCGCCCGAGCGCGGCGATCTGGTGCGAGCCCTGCCCGGACAGCGGGATCACCTTGTCGCCGTCGAGCACGCCGCGCAGGTAGGAGCGCCGGCCCGCAGGCGAGTGCACCGGGGCTGTCAGCGAAGCCCGGACCGCGGGCAGTCCCAGGTCGGACGTCCCCTGCAGCGCGGCGATCGCCGGCCGGACGAAGAGCTGGAAGGAAACGTAGGCGCTGACCGGGTTGCCTGGCAGCGTGAAGATGGGAACCCGCTCCCTGCCCAGCACGCCGAACCCCTGGGGCATCCCCGGCTGCATCGCCACCTTGCGGAAGTTCACCGAGCCGAGTTTCTGCAGTGCGGCCTTGACTACGTCATGCTCTCCGCCCATCGACACTCCGCCGGTGGTGATGAGGAGGTCGGCGTTGCTCAGCTGCTCCTCGAGGGCGGGCAGCACCCCGGCCGGGTCGTCCGGGACCGCGGCCCGCCGCACCGCCACGGCGCCTGCTTCGCGTGCGCAGGCCGCGATCATGTAGCTGTTGGAGTCCCAGATCCGCCCGGGAACCAGCGGAGTGCCTGGCTCGGTTAGCTCATCCCCGGTGGACAGCACCACGACCCGTGGCCTTGGCCTGACGCTGACCGTCTTCCGGCCGGCCGACGCCGCCACCGCGATCTGCATGGGCCGCATCCGAACCCCAGCCGCCAGCAGCGTCTCGCCGGCGGCGGCGTCGCCGCCTGCGTACCGGACGGCGTTGCCGACAGTGGCCGGCCGGTAGATTTCCACGGCGGCGGTGCCGTCGTTGGTCCACTCCACGGGCACCACGGCGTCTGCTCCGGCCGGCAGCTGGGCGCCGGTCATGATCTTGATGGCGGTGCCCGGCAGCAGCCGGTAGACGCCGATGTCGCCCGCCGCGATCTCCGCGGTGACCCGGAGCGCAACCGGGGATTCCTGCGAGGCGCCGCCGACGTCGGAGGCGATGACGGCGTAGCCGTCCATGCTCGAGTTGTCGAACGACGGCAGGGAGACCGCCGCCGTCACGTCCTCGGCGAGGACGCACCCCTCGGCGTCAGCCAGCTCGCGGCTGGCCGGGGCCAACGGCCTGATCTCGGAGAGGACCGCCGACTGGTAGGCCTCAACCGAGCTCCGCGAGTCGTCCGCGATCCCCGTGTCCGAAGCAGATGTCACTGCAGCTCTTCGAGGTACTTGCGGAGCCAGGGGATGAACTCCCCGGCCAGGTCGGGCCGCTCGGCAGCGAACATCACCATGGTCCGAAGGTAGTCCAGCTTGTTACCGGTGTCGAAGCGGCGCCCGTTGAACAGCACGCCGCGCAGTTCACCCTTGGTGGCGAAGACCTTGAGCGCGTCGGTCAGCTGGATCTCGCCGCCGCGACCGGGCGGCGTCTCGCGGAGCACGTCGAAGACCTCGGGGTCGCACACGTACCGTCCGATGATGATCCACCGGCTTGGCGCGGTGCCCGGGGAGGGCTTCTCCACCAGGTCAGTGATCATGACCACATCGTCCTCGGCGGTGGGTTCGACGGCCGCGCAGCCGTAGAGCGAAACCTCTTCCGCGTCGACCTCCATCAGGGCCACGACGCTCCCGCCGAACTGGTTCCTGACATCGATCATCCGCAGCAGCAGCGGATCCTTCGGATCGATCAGGTCGTCGCCCAGCAGCACGGCGAAGGGCTCGTGGCCGACGTGCTGTTCCGCGCAGAGGACGGCGTGGCCGAGCCCCTTCGGATCACCCTGGCGGACGTAGTGCATGGTCGCGAGCTCACTTGACTCGCGAACGAGCGCCAGCTTGTCCCAGTCTTCCTTGGCGGTGAGCGCCTCTTCGAGCTCGTAGGCGCGGTCGAAGTGGTCCTCGATGGAGCGCTTGCTGCGGCCCGTGATAAGCAAGACATCGTCGAGGCCCGCGGCGACGGCCTCCTCGACGACATACTGAATCGCGGGCTTGTCGACGACAGGCAGCATCTCCTTGGGAGTTGCCTTCGTCGCGGGCAGGAAACGCGTTCCAAGGCCGGCAGCTGGCACAACGGCCTTGGTGACTGCTGGCGTCCTGGCTTTGCCGGTATCGACCATGGGTTAAGCGTAGTGAGTTCTAGGGAGCGACGTGCACCACATGCCCGCCTCAGCAGACCCTGGCGCCCCAGGTGAGAGGTCTGGTCACAGCGAGAAGGCCACGCTGCGCCGCCGCCTCGTCGCCGCCCGTGCGGCAATGCCCGAGGACGAGCGCATCCGCGCGGGACGCCTGATAAGGGACCATGTGCTTGGCTTGCCAGAGGTCGGGGCGGCAGGAACAGTCGCCGCCTACTACTCGATGGGCACCGAACCGGACACGCACAGTCTCATCTTCGCGCTGTGGAAGCGGGGCAGCTACGTCGTCCTGCCCCTGCTGCTACCGGACGGTGACCTCGACTGGGCGTCCTACGAGGGACCCGACTCGCTCGCGCCCGGGCCTCGCGGGCTGCTCCAGCCCACTGAACCGGTGCGCGGCACGCAGACGGTCGCCCGTGCGGATGTCGTCCTTGTCCCGGCGCTCGCCGTCGACCTCCGGGGCTACCGGCTCGGCCGCGGCGGCGGGTCGTATGACCGGGCGCTGGCCCGAGTCGGTGCGCAAGTGCCGACGATCGCGCTGCTCTACGATGACGAATTGCTGCCCGCCGTGCCGACGCAGCCGCACGACCAGCGGGTCCGCTTCGTCGCTCGCCCGGGGGACGGAATCAGCGGACCCCTTGGACGGTTATGCTTAGCAGTCTGCTACTGCGAGTGCTAATCTAGCGAACCGAGTTGGTTCCGCATGGGAGGAATCATGCCCACGTACCAGTACGTTTGCACCGAGTGCGGCGGTCAGCTGGAGGCTGTGCAGAAGTTCACCGACGACCCGCTGACCGTGCACGACGATTGCGGCGGGCGCCTGCGCAAGGTCTTCTCGCCGGTGGGCATCGTTTTCAAGGGGTCGGGCTTCTACCGGACCGACAGCCGGGGCAGCGGCCCGTCGGGTTCAACGACCTCGTCGAGCACGACCTCGGCCAGCTCACCCTCCGCGGACTCGTCCTCGTCCGCCGATTCCGGGTCGAAGCCGGCTTCCGACAAGACCGACAAGAACAGCAAGTCAGCCTCGGCCGCGAGCTCGTCCTCCTCTTCGGGCAGTTCCTCCGGCGAGAAGGTCGCCTGAAGCTCATGGCAACGGTCGCGGACTTCGGTGTCATCGGGGGTTCCGGTTTCTACGAGTTCCTGACCGACGCCGAGGAAGTCAGGGTCGATACCCCCTTCGGTGAGCCCAGCGAACCCGTTACGGTCGGCGAACTCGGCGGCCGCCGGGTGGCCTTCCTGCCCCGGCACGGCAAGAACCACCGCTTCCCGCCGCACAAGATCCCGTACCGTGCGAACCTCTGGGCGCTGCGTGCGCTTGGCGTCAGAAGGGTTCTCGCGCCGAGCGCGGTGGGCTCGCTCACCCCGTCCTACGGACCGGGCACCCTGGTGATCCCCGACCAGCTCGTTGACCGGACCAGAGGCCGGGCGCAGAGCTACTACGATGAGTACGCGGTGCATGTGCCGTTCGCGGACCCGTACTGCCTGTCAGGGCGCGCGCACGCCATCGAGGCCGCCCGCAAAGCGGGCTGGGTGCCGGCCGGCTCGGGGACGCTCGTCGTGATCGACGGGCCGAGGTTCTCCACCCGCGCGGAGTCGCAGTGGTACGCCGCGCAAGGCTGGACGCTTATCGGGATGACCGGTCACCCGGAGGCGGTTCTCGCCCGCGAACTGGCCCTGTGCTACACCACACTCGCGCTGATCACCGACACCGACGCCGGCGTGCTTGAGGGCGAAGGCGTGACCCAGAACGAAGTGTTCGAGGTGTTCGGCAAGAACGTCGTCCGGCTCCGCGAGCTGGTGGCCAAGGTCATCGCCGCGTTCCCGGCCGAACGGGAGGACGACCTGTGCGCGCACGCGCTGGACGGCATCGACCTGCCGATCAGTCTCCCTTAAGCGCCAGCTATCAAGCCTCCCAGAACCCTCAGGTTTCACAGGTCCGACATTTCGTCACCTGACTCCCTGGGAGTAATGTCGGGAGCGTGAGTGCTGTCGAGATCCCTGCCGTCGGCTCTGCCGAGGTACACGTGCTGCATAACGGGTACGTCGGGCTGGACGGCGATCACGAACGGGTGAGCGGCACCGTCACTGTGATCATCGACGAGCCCGCGGTGATCGTCGTCGATCCGGGCATGGTCGCCGACCGCGGCGCCCTGCTTGCCGCACTGGCCGCGCACGGCCCGTTGGCCGGAGACGTCACGGACGTGGTGTTCAGCCATCACCACCCGGACCACACGGTCAACGCGGCGCTGTTCCCGGATGCGAGGATCCACGACCACTGGGCCGTCTACCACGGCGACCGCTGGGTGGACAGAGATGCCCATGGCGCCATCCTCAGCCCGTCCGTCCGGCTGCTGCGCACCCCTGGGCACACCAGCGAAGACATCTCCACGGTCGCGTCAACCGAGGCGGGCGTGTATGTCTGCACCCACGCCTGGTGGTCCGCCAAGGGTCCGGAGCAGGATCCGCTTGCCAGTGATCAGGGCAAGCTGGCGGAAAGCAGGAAGCTGCTCCTGTCCTTCGCGGACGTGATCATCCCAGGGCACGGCCCCTCCTTCCGCCCCGGCACCCCCGCCTAGCACGCGGAATGCCACGGCAGGCCACTGGGCTCACTAGCCCCCAGAATGACAAAATGTCACACTTTCGGTGCAATAACGCCACGCTGCGCAGTGGACCTAGTACTGTAACGTGGCGTGCGGTTAATCTCGGTCGACGGGGGCCCCGTGGCTGACTGGCCGCTGAACTCGGACTTGGGCCCCGTAGGCGCATTGCCGACCGCCCCCCGCCTCGCTCGTGGCTTCGTCAGCGTCGCGCTCAACGGCTGGGGGCTAGACCCGTTGACCGACATCGCGCAGCTGCTGGTCAGCGAGCTGACGACCAATGTGGTCGAGGCGACAACCGGTCCGGACGGCAACCCCCGCTACGACTCGGAGGGGAAGCTGCCCATTTTGTGGGTGCGGCTGCTCGCGGACAAGGTCCGGCTGGTGATCGAGGTGTGGGACAACCTCCCCGAGGCGTTCGGCACGCCGGTCGTCAGGCACCCCGCGTGGGACGACGAGCACGGCCGCGGCCTGGAACTCATCGAGACGCTGGCCGAGGACTGGGGCTGGGAGGCGGTGCCGGGCTGGCATGGAAAGAGAGTCTGGGCGATCCTGCGGCTGTCCGCTTAGCCGCCGGCCGCGTCCGGTTTCGCAGACCTCCATACGGAACGGTCCCGTGGCTCCGGGTCAGCTTTTCGCACTGCCGCGGAGCACGGGACCGTTCCATCCGCTGGATCTGTTACTCTCCGAGGGCCTCGGCGACGCGGCGGTGGGCCGCCCAGATCTCCTCAGGAAGGTTGCTGAACTGCTCCAGGTGCGCCTGGCGGAACCCGATCTCCTGCTGCCACCGCTCGACGTCGATGGTGAGCAGCTTGTCGAGGTCGGCCGGGTCGATCTCCAGGCCGTCGGTGTTCAGCTCGTCCTTGGACGGCAGGATGCCCACCGGGGACTCGACGCCCTCTACCTCACCGTTCTTCAGCTGCATCAGCCACAGCAGAGCGCGCAGGTTGTCGCGGTAACCGGGCCAGAGGAAGTGGCCGTCTTCGGCGTCCCGCTGGAACCAGTTGACGTGCGCGAAGATGGGCTTCTGCGTCGTCTCGCCGATGATCTTCAGCCAGTGCGCCGCGTACGGGCCCTCCGGGTAGGACATGAACGGCCGCATTGACATCGGGTCGTAGCGAAGCTGGCCGTCCAGCCCGTCTGCGGCGAAGGTCGCCTCGGCACCCAGCGTGAGGCCGTCGTAGACGCCCTCCGCGATGTCCGTGATCGCGCGGATCAGCGGCTCGCGGTCGCGGGTCCGGCCGCCGAAGATGATGCCGTCGATGGGCACGCCGGCCGGCTCGTTGTAGTCCGCGGCCACGTTCGGCACGTTGGTCAGCGCCGTCGTGAAGCGGGAGTTCGGGTGCGCCCACGGCTCGTTCGCCTGGTCCGGGGAGCGGTCGGCGATCGGGTTGCCCTTCCAGTCCAGCCACCCGTCGAGGTCGGCCGGCGGGTTCTTGGTGCGGCCCTCGAACCACACCTCGTGCGTCTTGGCGTTGTAGGCGATGTTCGTGAAGATCGCCCCGGTGCCCGGCTTGATGGCGTCGATCGCGGTCGGGTTGGTCTTCTCGTTGGTGTCCTTGGCGACACCGAAGACGCCGTTCTCCGGGTTCATCCCGTAGAGCCTGCCGTCCTCGCCGACCCACATCCACGCGATGTCGTCGCCGTAGAACTCGACGTAGTACCGGTCGCCAAGGGCGTCCGGGGACAGCGTCATGGCCAGGTTGGTCTTCCCGGACGCGCTCGGGAAGCCGCCCGCGATGTGGTACTTCTTGCCGGTCACCTTGTCGGTGATGCCGAGGAGCATGAACTGCTCGGCGAGGAACTTGCCGGACGCCCAGCCGTCGTAGGCGGCCTGGCGCAGGCCATGCGCGATCTTGCCGAGCAGCGCGTTGCCGCCGTATGACGAGCCGAAGTGCAGGATGGTCCGTTCGTCGGCCACCGTGACGAAGTACCGCTTGTCGTCCGGCGTGCCCTGCCCCAGGTTCTCCAGATCACCCGTCACGTGCACGGCGCGGACGAAGCTGTCCGGGTCGGCGAGGTTGTTGATGAAGTCAACATGCACCCGGGCCATCCGGTTCATGTGCAGCACGACGGAGCGGTTGTCGGTCAACTGAACCCCGGCGGCGTACTTCTCCAGCGGAGAGCCGGGCGGCGACATCAGGTACGGGATCACGTACATGGTCTTGCCGCCGGAGGCGCCGCGCATCAGCCCGGTGAGCTTCTCCTTCATCTCCGCAGCGGGGTACCAGTTGTTGTACACCCCCTTGTCGGCTGGGTTGTTCGTCGCCACGATCGTGCGCTCTTCCGAGCGCGCCGTGTCCTTGTAGTAGCTGCGGGAGTAGTACAGGCCCTCGCCCGCCGGCGAGATCTCGCCCGCCGCCAGCGCTTCGGCGATAAGCCTGGCGTCGTCATCGACGCTGACCACCTCGATGTTGGCAGCGCCAGTGATCCCCGCCCAGTACTTGACGTACTCGCGTACGTGCTCGTTCTTCAGCCCGGCGGCTTCCAGGACGGCATCAACATCGACCACGAAACTGGTCCTCTCGTCGGGTCAAGCCGGATCAGGCAGCAGCTTGACGAAGTTCGATTCTTCATCTTGACAGTTACCCGCTGGCATGCCGAGTGCGGCCCACGTCACGTCGATGACTCCGTACGCTGCATGGTCTGGACCACCTGACCTGCGGTGCCGGTAGATAGGGGTATTCGCGGTGAACTTTTGCTTACGGCCAGGCGAGTAGGTGAGCACTGTCACACTTACCCGAACGGTGACCGTCCAGACTTCTGGCCGCTTTGGATGGCGAGCCACACGTTGGCCGGCGTCAGGGGCATATCGGCATGCACCACCCCGAACGGGGCGAGCGCGTCGACGACCGAATTGACCACGGCCGGCGGCGAGCCGACAGTGGCCGATTCGCCGACGCCCTTGGCGCCGACGGGATGGTGCGGCGACGGGGTGACCGTGGCACCGAGCTCAGGCGAGGGGCACTCCAGCGACGTCGGCAGCAGGTAGTCCATGAAGGAGCCGCCCAGGCAGTTGCCGATCTCGTCGAACGAGATGGCCTGCATCAGTGCGATGCCGATGCCGTCGGCGAGGCCGCGGTGGACCTGTCCCTCGACGATCATCGGGTTGATCCGCACCCCGCAGTCGTCGACCGCGATGAAGCGGCGGACCTTGACCTCGCCGGTGCCCGGATCGACGTCGGTGACGCAGATGTAGGCGCCGAAGGGGAACGTCAGGTTCGGCGGGTTGTATACCGCGGATGCGTCCAGGTGGCCTTCGACTCCGGCGGGCAGCTCGAGCGTCGAGTGCGCGGCCTTCGCGATCTCGGCGATATCAAGCGCCTGGTCGGGGTCGCCACGCACGCGCCACTTGCCGTCCAGCCACTCAAGGTCGTCGGCTGCCACCTCGAGCATGACCGCGGCCACCAGCCGGGCCCGCTCGCGGACCTTCCTCGCGGCGACGACGGCCGCGGCGCCAGACACCGGCGTCGATCGCGAGCCGTAAGTACCCAGGCCGAACGGCGTCCTGTCGGTATCGCCGTGCACGACCTCCACGTCGTCGGGTGGCAGGCCGAGTTCCTGCGCTACCAGCTGCGCGAACGTCGTCTCGTGTCCCTGGCCCTGGGTTTGCACCGAGACGGCGAGCACCGCCTTGCCCGTCGGATGCACCCGGAGGTCGGCCCCGTCGGCCATGCCGAGTCCGAGGATGTCCATGTGATCGCGCGGGCCGGCCCCGACGCCCTCGGTGAAAAAGCTCAGCCCAATGCCCATGTACTCGCCCCGGGCGCGCCGTTCCGCCTGCTCGCGGCGCAGTTCCTGGTAGCCGGCCATGTCCATGGCGAGCTGCAGAGCGCGCGGGTAGTCGCCCGAGTCGTACTGCCAGCCGGTCGGGCCCGTGTACGGGAACTGCTCTGGGCGCAGCAGGTTACGCATCCGCAGTTCCGCCGGATCCATCGCCAGCTCACGGGCGAGCATGTCCGTCAGCCGCTCGACCAGGTACACCGCCTCGGTGATGCGAAACGAGCAGGAGTACGCGACGCCACCCGGCGCCTTGTTCGTGAACACGCCGGTGACCTCGCAGTACGCCGCCCGCGTCTGGTAGGAGCCGGTGAAGATGTGAAAGAAGCCCGCCGGGAACTTGGACGGCTGCGCGACCGCGTTGAACGCGCCATGGTCGGCGAGCACCCGCGCTCGCAGTCCGAGGATCGTCCCGTCCGCGGTCGCGGCGATCTCGCCGTGCATGTGGTAGTCGCGGGCGAAAGCGGTGGACATCAGGTTCTCCGACCTGTCCTCCACCCACTTCACCGGCCGCCCGGTCACCATCGACGCCGCGATCGCGCAGACGTACCCCGGGTAGACCGGAACCTTGGCGCCGAAGCCGCCGCCCAGGTCCGGCGACACTATCCGGATCTTGTGCTCGGGAATCCGCGTCAGCACCGTGTACAGGGTGCGATGGGCGTGCGGCGCCTGGCTCGTTGACCAGAGGGTCAGCTTGCCGCTGACCTGGTCAAAGTCGGCGATCGCGCCGCAGGTCTCCAGCGGCGCGGGGTGCACCCGCGGGTAGACCATCGCACAGCCGACAATCACGTCTGCCGCGGCGAATACCGCGTCAGTGGCCGCCTTGTCCCCAGCGGTCCAGTCAAAGATGCGGTTGCCGCCGCTGCGGTCCTCGCGGACCTGGGGCGCACCGGGCTCGAGTGCGGTCAGCGCGTCGATCAGCGGCGGCAGCCGCTCATAGTCGACGGCGATCAGTTCAAGCGCGTCCCGCGCCGCGTACCGGTCCGTCGCCACCACGAACGCGATCTCCTGCCCTTGGAAGAGCACCTTGTCGGTGGCCAGCACCGCCTGCACGTCGCCAAGCAGCGTGGGCATCCACGCCATGCCGCGTTCTTCCATGTCGGCACCGGTGAGCACAGCCACGACCATCGGGTGTGCCTGGGCCGCGCTGGCATCGACCGAGATGATCCTGGCGTGCGCGAGCGGGCTGCGCAGGATCGCGCCGTAGAGCATGCCGGGCAGCACGATGTCATCGATGAACTCGCCCTTTCCCCTGATGAACCGCGCGTCTTCTTTGCGGGGGAGTGGCCCGTAAGCGTGGCTCGTGCTCACCCTCGTCACCTCCGTCAGCCGCGCCGTCACCGTCGTCCTTAGCGGCCCACAGCACGGACCTGACGATGTTCTCGTAGCCGGTGCAGCGGCAGACCTGGCCGGATATCGCCTCGCGGACCTCCGCTTCGGTCGGATCCGGGTTGTGGTCAAGCAGCCACCGGGCAGTCATCATCATGCCTGGGGTGCAGAAGCCGCATTGCAGACCGTGGCAGGCCGCGAAGGCCTCTTGCACCGGGTCGAGCTCGGCGCCGTTGGCCAGGCCCTCGACGGTGGTGACCCGTCGCCCGTCGGCCATGACGGCAAGCATCGTGCAGGACTTGACCGGTGTCTCATCCAGCCAGACCACGCAGGCTCCGCAGTTGGACGTGTCGCAGCCCCAGTGCGAACCGGTCAGCCGCAGGTCATCGCGCAGGAAGTGGATGAGCAGCAACCGCGGTTCGACCACCCGCGGGTAATCAGTTCCGTTGACTGTGACGGTGATCTTCAAAGGACCTACCTCAGGGGCCAGACCGCACAATGCCTAACACACAGCGCCGAGCTTGCCGGGCCGGAATTTACGGACCCGAACCCACGGAGTCAAGGCCGCGTGCCCTGCGGATGGCTCTGTGCAGCACCCGGATGGTTAGTTCACGGACCAGGTGCCGCTTGTACTCCGCCGGCCCGCGCTGGTCCGATGCCGGGTTGCAGTGCCGCGCCGCGATCTCGCCGGCTTCGGCGAGGGTCCGCTCGTCGGCGTGCCTGCCACGGAGGAATTCTTCGGCCTCGGCCGCGACGAAGTGCGCGGCGCCTACCGCTGTCAGACCGATGCCAACGTCCGCGATCAGGTCGCCCGCCAGCCAGACGGCCGCGGCGGCGGCGCCAATCGGCCAGTCGCCGGCCCGGCGGGAGACCTTCGCGTACCCGCTGCCGCTGCCCGGCCTGATGGGTAGCCTGATCTCGGTCAGCATCTCGGCAGGGCCGACGATGGTCTCGTAGGGACCGGTGTGAAATGCCCGCGCCGACACTTCCCGGCTGCCTCCCGCCCCGTGGATGATCATGGAACCCTTCAGCGCGGCGAACGCCGCGGACAGGTCTTCCGACGGGTCGGCCTGGCAGAGGGAGCCGCCGACGGTGCCCCAGTTCCTGACGATGGGGTCCGCGATCACCCGTTCGGCGTCGTGCAGGATCGGAAAGCTGTCGCCCGCCAGTGGCGATGCGAGCAAGTCCGCATGCCGGGCAAGCGCGCCGATCCGCAGTTGGCTGCCTGCCCGCTCGATGTAGCGCAGGGCGTCGATCCCGTTGATGTCGATGAGCACCTCAGGCTGCGCGAGCCGCAGCTTCATCATCGGTATCAGGCTGTGGCCGCCCGCCAGGATCCGGGCACCGGGCGCGTACCTGCCGAGGAGGGCGAGGGCGTGCTCAACGCTGGCGGCCTTCTCATATTCGACATGCGCGGGAACCTGCAATCCCACCTCCCCGGCCCCTGGGCATGACCCGTCCCGTGCGAAGGGTCGTTTCATGCCGTACGTTCTGAGTGTACGGAGAACGGGTGGGCCTCCGTGGTGCGCTGGATGCTCACACTGGAGTATGCGATGACACTGACGCAGCTGAATGCGTTCGTCTTGGTGGCCCGTCTCGGTTCGGTACGGGCTGCGGCCGGCGCGCTTGGTGTCAGCGAGTCCGCCGTGTCGCAGGCGCTCACCGCCCTTCGCCAGGACCTTGGCGATCAGCTGATCACCCGCAGCCAGGTCGGCATGACGCTGACGCCCGGCGGTGCCCGGCTGCTCGGTACCGCGTCGCAGATCGTCGAGCTTGGCGCCGAGGCGCACGCCGCCGTCCGCGCCGCGCAGGGCGCGCCGCAGCAGCTCCGTGCCGTCGCTACGGCCACCTTCGCCGAATTCTTGGCCGGGCCGCTCATGGAGGGGTTCCGCCGCCGGTTCGCGGGGGCGGTTGAGATCACGACCGGAGTAGCGGCCTCCGGTGAACAGCCCGTGCTGATCGCGAACAGGCTGGCGGACGTCGCCTTCGGGCCTGGGGTGTCCGGCGACAACGAGCTCCCTGTCGTCAGCGAGCCGATCTTCAAGTACCGGCATGTCGTGGTCGCGGCGGGGGATTCCCGGCCGCGCGGGCCGGCCAGGCAATGGCGCTGGCTGGTCGGTCCGTCCGGAACCGACCCAGGGACGGCAACCGCCAGGCTGCTGCGCCGGGTTGGAGTTGCCGACAGCAATATCGGGGTATTCCAGAGCCAGACGGCCGCCTGGGCGGCCGCCGCCGACGGCGCGGGGGTCGCCCCGGCGATCGAGCACCTGGTTTCCCATCAGCTGCGGCGCGGCGAGTTGTCCCTGATCGACGTCCCGGGTCTGCCAACGGAGGAGTGCTGGTACGCGACGATGCTGGAGCGGGAGCGACGCGGCACGGCCGCGAGCGCGCTCCGCCGGTTCCTCAGCACCCCGGAGGCGATGCAGCTGATGCGATCGCCTGCCGCGGGCGTGCCGCCGTCTCGTTTCAAGCCCCCGGTTTACGTCACGATCTGGAGCTGAGCGCGCCGTCCTGCCTGGTCTTTCCCGGTGGCCGGCCAGCGGATTAAGCGACAGCTTATTTGGCTGTTGCAGGCGTGTTAAGCGCGCGTCACCATACGTCTAATTTCGTCGTCACCTGTGGCCCGCCAGGTGACAGCCCCGGACGCCGGGAGGCGTGGCACATGCGTATCGAGTCCGATGGACACAGCAAGGGCAATCCGCGGCTGTTTGAGCTGATCGAAAACGCGCCCAAGACAGGGAAGAGCCCGACGGTGTGGGCGTGGCCTGAGCTGGTCGACTACCTCAAGATCGCTGGCCAGCCGGTCTCCGGCCCGTGGCCGCCGCACCAGGAGCCGCGGCCTGACCCCGATTACGAGTCGGGTCCGCAGGCGGTCGCCGATCCCCACTCCGTCGCCGGGCTCCCTGACACGCCCGGCGATCCGGCAGCAGAGCGGAGGAATTGAATGTTCCCATCGCGGTTCCGCTACGAGGCGCCGCATTCCCTGGACGAGGCGATCGGCCTGCTGCACGACGGCGGCGACTACGTCAAGGTGCTAGCCGGCGGTCAGAGCCTGGTCCCGATGATGAAACTGCGCTTCGCCTCTCCAGAGATGCTCGTCGACATCAACAACCTGCCTGGACTCGCGTACCACCGGACTGACCCCGACGGCAGCCTGCGCATCGGGGCGCTCTGCCGCCACGCCGACCTGGAGATCTCCGACCTGCTCAAGGGCACGCAGCCGACGATGGCAGCGGCTGCGCCGCTGATCGCCGACCCGCTGGTGCGGAACCGGGGAACACTCGTCGGGTCACTGTGCCACGCGGACCCGCAAGGCGACTGGGCTTCGGTGATGCTCGCGCTGGGCGGTTCGGTGATCGCCCAGGGCCCAGGCGGCAGGCGCGCCATCCCGCTGTCGGAGTTCGTGACCGGTCCATTCCAGAACGTGCTCGAGTACGACGAGGTCGCGGTCGAGGCCGTGGTGCCGCCCGCGAAGGGGGCCAGGTCGGGCGGCTACCTGAAGCTGGAGCGCCGGGTCGGGGACTTCGCGACCGTCGGGGTCGCGGTGTCGGTCGAGACCTCGGGGGACAGGGTGGTCCGGGCGGGCATCGGGCTCACCGGCGTTGGCGGATCCACCATCGGCGCGACCGAGGCGGCCGCGGCGCTGATCGGGAAGCCGCTCACAGCCGACAGCATCAGCGAAGCCGCCGAGCTCGCGGCGGGCGTGGCGCAGCCCCGGACTGACCACCGCGGCAGCGCCGAGTACAAGCGGCATATGGTGCGCGTCTTCGTCCGCCGCATCCTCGGCGGTAGCGGGCCGACCACTGGGCTAACCGCGGAAAGGGCGGCCTGACCATGACGATGGTTTACGACGACCTCGGCGACGAGGCAGCGGGTGAGGTGCCGGTCCGCAAGATCAGGTTCAGCATCAACGGTGCCAGGAAGGTGGCCGAGGTCGAGCCGCGGCTGCTGCTCGCCGACCTGATCCGCCGTGGTGCCGGGCTCACCGGCACGCACCGGGGCTGCGACACGACCAACTGCGGCGCCTGCACGGTGCTAGTCGACGGACGGGCGATCAAGTCCTGCACGATGCTGGCAGTACAGGTGGACGGCCGCGAGGTCACGACCGTGGAAGGGCTGGCCTCGGCGAGCGAGTTGCACCCCCTGCAGGAGGGGTTCAAGCAGGAGCACGGCCTCCAGTGCGGGTTCTGCACGCCGGGCATGATGATGGCCGCCAAGGCCCTCCTCGACCGGAATCCCGACCCAACCGAAGAAGACGTGCGGTGGGCGCTGTCCGGCAACCTGTGCCGCTGCACCGGCTACCAGAACATCGTGAAATCGGTGCTTTGGGCGGCCGAGAAGCTGAGAGCGGAGGCCTGAGGTGACGACCACTGCCGGCGAGTCAAGAGCACTCGACGAGATCAAGATCGGCGGGCTCGGCGCCAGCCGCAAGCGCGTCGAGGACGACCGTTTCATCCGCGGCAAGGGCAACTACACCGATGACATCGTGCTTCCCGGCATGCTGCACATGGAGATCCTGCGCAGCCCGCTGGCGCACGCCCGCATCAAGTCGATCGACGCCAGCAAGGCATGGGAGATCCCCGGCGTCCACCTGGTCCTGACCGGGGAAATGATGGCGACCAGGAACCTCGCCTGGATGCCCACGCTGTCTTATGACACGCAGGCGGTGCTCGCCACCGACAAGGTCCGGTTCCAGGGCCAGGAGGTGGCCTGCGTCATCGCCGACGACCCGTACATCGCCAAGGACGCGTGCGAGGCGATCGAGGTCGACTACGAGCCGCTGCCGGTCATCGTCAACCCGTGGCAGGGGCTTGCCGCGGACGCGCCGGTGATCCGCGACGACAAGGTGAATCAGAACGACAACGTCGTCTACAACTGGGAAGTCGGTGACAAGGCGGGCACCGACCGGGCCTTCGAGCAGGCAGACGTGATCTCCAAGCTCGAGCTGCACTACCCGCGCTCGCACCCGTCCCCGATCGAGTGCTGCGGCTCCGTCGCAGACTTCAACAGGGCGACGTCGAAGCTCACGGTCTACATGACCACCCAGGCACCGCACATCATCCGCGCCGCGGTCGCCATGGTGGCCGAGCTCCCCGAGCAGATGATCCGGATCATCTCGCCGGACATCGGCGGCGGCTTCGGCAACAAGGTGCCGATCTACCCGGGGTATGTGTGCTCGATCCTGGCCTCGATCCTGCTTGAGCGTCCGGTGAAGTGGATCGAGGACAAGACCGGAAACCTCATCTCCACCGGGTTCGCCCGTGACATCTACCTGAAGGGCGAGATGGCGCTGCGCCAGGACGGCAAGATCCTCGGCGTCCGGATGCACACTGACGCCGACCACGGGGCCTTCTTCTCCGACGCGCAGCCGAGCAAGTTCAAGATCGGCCTGATGCACTCCGCGTTCGCCGCCTATGACATCCCCGCCGCGCACCTGACTGCGCGCGGGGTATACACCAACAAGGCGCCGGGCGGCGTGGCGTACCGGTGCTCGTTCCGGGTCACCGAGGCCATGTTCTTCCAGGAACGCATGGTGCAGGCGGCAGCCGACGACCTCGGAATGGACCAGGCCGCGTTCCGGCGGATGAACTTCGTACGCGACGACGACTTCCCGCACCGCACGCCGTTCGGCTTCCTCACCGACTCCGGCCAGTACGCCAAGTGCCTGGACGTCGGCCTGGCGGCCATCGACTACGAGAACTTCCGCTCAGAGCAGGCGGAAGCCCGCAAGCGAGGGCGGCTGCTCGGCCTCGGCATCTCCACCATGACCGAGCCGCTCGGCGCGGGAAACAGCCGCGAGTACGACATCCTCGGCATCAAGATGTTCGACTCCGCCGAGCTCAAGGTCCATATGACCGGCAAGGCGATCCTCCGCACCGGCGCTCGGGGCCAGGGGCAGGGCCATGAGACCACGTGGGGACAGATCGTCGCGCACGAGCTCGGCATCCCGGCGGAGGATGTCACCGTCGAGGAGGGTGACACGGACACGGCGCCCTTCGGCATGGGCACCTACGCGTCCCGCTCCACGCCGGTGGCCGGAGCGGCCGTCGCGATGGTGTCCCGCAAGATCCGCGCCAAGGCCCGCAAACTTGCGGCGCACCTGCTCGAGGTATCCGAGGAGGACGTCGAGTGGGAGCTCGGCCGGTTCTACGTGCGCAGCTCTCCCGAGCGCGGCGTGACCATCCAGGAATGCGCGATGGCCGCCTACAGCAACATGCCGGACGGCATGGAGCCGGGCCTGGAGAACACCGCGTACTACGACCCGCCCAACCTCACCTGGCCGTTCGCCGTTTACATCGTCACCGTCGAGGTCGATCCGGAGACGGGCGTGTGGGACGTGCTGAGGATGGTCGCGGTGGACGACTGCGGGGTCAGGATCAACCCGATGATCGTCGAAGGCCAGATCATGGGCGGGCTGACCGAGGCGTACGCGATGTCGAGCATGCAGTTCATCACGTTCGACGCGGACGGCAACTGCGTCGGCTCGAACTACATGGACTACCTGCTGCCGAGCGCCTGGGAGACCCCCGGCTACGAACTGCACAGCGAGGTCGTTACGCCGTGCCCGCACCATCCGATCGGCGCCAAGGGGATCGGTGAATGCGCCGCGGTCGGCGGCCCGGCCGCCTTCGTCAACGCGGTGATAGACGCGCTGTCCGGCACCGGGGTCAGGAACATCGACATGCCGGTGTTGCCTGACCGGGTCTGGGAAGCAATCACCTACCGCCGCGATGTGTCCGGTGCACCGCCGGTGCGCCAGGACTAGCGCCCGTGTGGGATTCAGCACTGGGTCTGAGTGCTGAACCTCGGCACTGGGGCGAAAAGGAGGAGAAGTGAACGGTCTGGGTGTGCTCGAGCAGGTCCGCGAGCTGGCCCGCAGCGGTCAGGCCTTCGCACTGGCCACCGTGGTCTGGCGGCAGGGACCGTCGTCGGGCAAGCAGGGCTCGCGAGCCATCATCACCGCCGACGGCCAGCTGCACGGCTGGATCGGCGGGGCCTGCGCGGAACCGACGGTGATCCGCGAGGCGAAACAGGTGATTGCGGACGGGAACGCACGGCTGCTGCTGCTCGGCAGCCCGGACCAGTTCGGAACGGCCGTGCCGGGAGGAATGACGGTGGTGCCTATCTCCTGCCAGAGCGAGGGGGCTCTTGAGGTCTACATCGAGCCGGTGCTCCCGGTGCCGCACCTGGTGATCGTGGGCGGCTCGCCGATGACGCACACCCTCGCCGAGCTGGCCAGGGCACTGGACTGGAGCGCGGACCTGGTCAGCCCCAAGGACTTCACGACAGAGAGCGCGAACGAGCGGTCGCTGGTCATCGTCGCCACCCAGGGGCACGGTGACGAGGACATGATCGAGCGCGCGGTCGCCACCCGGCCGGCCTACCTGGGTTTGGTCGCGTCCCGCCGCCGGGCGGAGACCGTGCTCGGCTACCTCGCCGAGCGCGGCGTGCCCAAGGACCAGCTTGACCGGGTGCACGCGCCCGCCGGCCTGGATCTGGGCAAGACGACCCACGAGGAGATGGCCGTCGCCATCCTCGCTGAACTGGTCAAGCTGCGCGCGTCCGGGGCCTTCGCCGGCCCGTCGGCCCCTAAGACGGGGCGAGCGCGCAAGTCGCGGACCGAGCTGAAGTTCGCCGAGGCCGTCGATCCGGTGTGCGGGATGACGGTGATGGTGAGCGAGGCAGCCATGCCGCTTGAGCACAACGGGATTACCTACTACTTCTGCTGTGCCGGCTGCCACCGGACATTCGAGGAAGATCCAGATGCCTACGTCAAGGCGGTAATGCGGTGATCATCACCAGCGACTTCGAGGTCGCGGAGCCAGTCGAGCAGGTGTGGCGGTTCTTCGACGACATCCCGCAGGTAGCATCCTGCCTGCCCGGTGCGGAGCTGACCAAGGACCTCGGCGACGACAAGTACGAAGGCCGGGTCGCCATCCGGATGGGGCCGGTGCGGCTCCAGTTCACCGGCACCGCTGACATCACCGAGCGCGACCAGGCAGCCAAGCACATCGTCGTGCACGCGGCGGGCGCCGATGAGAAGGGCCGTGGCCAGGCGGCCATGGTGGTCAGCGCCACGCTCTCACCGAAGGGCCGCGGCACCAAGGTTGCCGTCAGCCAGGACCTGCAGCTGTCCGGCGCGGCTGCGCAGTACGGCAGGGGCATGATCTCCGACGTCTCCGCCATCCTGATACGCGACTTCTCGGCGAACATGCAAGACCGCATGGCGCGGCTGGCACGCGGCGAGACAGCCGAGCAGATCGCCGCCGCTGGCACCGGAAGCTCGGTCGGGGGCTTCACGATCGCCATGCGTGCCGCGCGGCTGGCGCTGACCCGCGTCTTCCGCCGGTTCTTCCTGCCCTACCAGCCCGCGGCTAGCTGAGCGAAAGCCAGCTGATCGAAAGGAACCCCCCATGGTCCTTTGGTGGATCGGCAATGTGATCCTGCTCGTGGTGATACTGCCGGTCGTGATCTACCTGCTCAACCGGGTGCTCGCGGCCCTGGAGCGGATCCGCGCGGCCAGCGACAGCATCCTGGCCGGCGGGGTCGCCCTCGTCGGCGAGCTTCAGGGCGTCCCCGACGGCTTGGCCGAGACGGACGAGACCATCGAGGCAGTCAAGGTCGGCGCGGTCCGCTACGCGGGCTCGGTGGCGAAACTACTCGGCTAGCGAGGGAACGGAACATCATGCCAGCAGCAGCCTGGATGACTATCGCGGTGGCGGGCCTGATCATCGTCTTCACCGCGGTCGGACTGATCAGGATCGTTTTGCACTTGTACGCGATCCGTCGCACGCTCGCCGCCGTCACCGGCGGCGTGCAGCTCGTCGACCAGCTGACGTCCACCGTGCCCGCACGGCTGACCTCAGTCAACGCGAACCTCAAGCCTGTCCGCGACTTCTGCGAAACGGTTTAAACAATGACGACTGACTGGACCATCGGATACGTGATCGGCGGTGTCATCCTCGTCGCCGTCGTCGTCCTCGTGGCGGCGATCCTGGTGCTCGCCAAGCAGATCGGCGACGAGGCCCCGAAGATCAACGCCGCGCTCGAAGGGGCCGTCCGCAACACCGCGCCGCTCGGTGCGCTGCGTACCACCATCGAGCACGCCACCATCATCATCGCCGGGCTGCAGCGCGGCCGGGCCCGGCTAGGAGGGTAGCCGTGAATCCCACCGAGCACGCTTTCTGGGTGTCCGTCATCATCGTTGGCTTCGTGGTTGTCGTGGCTGTCGCGGCGCTGCTCAGCCTGCTCATCTACCTCATCAAGCGCATCGACCAGCGGGTGGACACCATCGGTGCGACGCTCACGGCGGCGAAGGCCAATACCGCGGAGACGGTGCTGATCCCCCAGGTGGCTACCGGCGTGGACGCGGTTCTCGCCGAGGGCCTGCAGCATCACCTGTTCCTCGGCCGGGTACTCGGAAAGGTCAGATCATGACTGTGCTTGTCGTCTTGACCGTCATCGTGATCGTCTTGCTGATCGCGGGCCTGGCCGTCTACCTGTACTGGGCCGGCACATTGCTCGACCGGATCGGCGCCAAGCTGGAAGGCGCCGCGGAGATCGTCCGCGGCATCGTGGCCGACGCCGAGCTGATCGGCCCGGGCGTCGAGCACATCAACGAGACTGGCGGGGTGGTGGCGGGCGCGCTGCCGCTCCTGTACGGCATGGCGGAAGGCATCGTGGCGGGCGTCACCCCGGCCGAGCCGCAGCCGGCGGTTCCCGAGCCGGCCCGGCCGGCGTCCGGCACCCGCCGCTCCCGGCTGCTAGCCGGCGTCGGGTACCGCCCAGAATGACCCCGAACGGACCGTGCTGGCACCCTTCGGTCAAGCCGCCAGCCACGGTCCGTTCATCACACTCTCAATGATCGCCGGTCACGCGCTGACTTGATCGAGGAATGGGCTTTCCCAGCGACCACTCCCGCGATCAGCGACCATCTTCGCGGTCCAGGCCACCGCGACCTTCTTGCCCCGGCGGCCGTTGGTCGGGGCCGCGACGCGTGACCGGCGCGGTGGTGGGCGCTGACGAGTACTCGCCGATCCACTCGTCCTTCCAGGCGTGGTCATACTGCTGCTCGTTACAGCTCGGCCGGTAGACGGCGATCAGCTCGCGGGCTATCTGCTCGCGGTGGGCTCTCGTCCCGCCCGGCACTTCGTAGCTGCAGACGTAAACCTTCCACTTGGAACCGGCCCGCCGGATCCAGCACGCCGCCCGCGGGTGCTTGAAGGGAAACCGCTCCGTGGACAGGTCGTCGGCGTGCCCGACGTAAATGACCGCGTAGTTCTCCGGCTTGGTGTCGGGCTCCGGTTTGTACATGATCGCGTAGACCGCCGCGGCCGGCGGCGGAGTCCAGCCGCCGAGCAGTCGCGGGCCTTCGAACGGATAGCCGGCGAGCGACCCGAGCCGGATCATTGCCGCTCGATGGCTTGCTGTGCCTCGGCTTCCGCAGC
>Ga0123356_10001763_pt1 | contig 23595 bp, 22 predicted proteins | sample TergutEmb28metaG_2_FD_92546 | JGI IMG/M metagenome (GOLD analysis project Ga0123356, IMG submission 92546) | Embiratermes neotenicus P3 segment gut microbial communities from Petit-Saut dam, French Guiana - Emb289 P3 | ecosystem: Host-associated > Arthropoda: Insects > Digestive system > Gut ...
ATTCGACAGTTTGATTTTGCCGAGTACTGCCACAGCATCTGTTTTTTGCTCAGATGACATCATGGATGCCCCAACGAACGGCGGATTACCCAGTATATAGCTCAACTCCTGCTTTGGTACTATGCTCTCCCAGTCAAGCCTTAGAGCATTGCCATGGACAATAGTGGCACTCTGGGTCAGAGGGAGTCGGACGTAAGGCATCCCGAAATACTCCGAGACTATATTGTTCATCTGGTGGTCAACAAGCCATAGTCCTACCCTTGCTATCTGGCACGGGAACTCTTCATACTCAATCCCGTAGAATTGTTCCACGTTTACCTTCAACAGTGAGTCTAAAATGAGTACTCTCTGGCGGCTACCATAGCTCATTTTTAGGATTTCAAACTCCAGCAATCGTAGTTCCCTGTAGGTGATAATGAGAAAGTTTCCGCAACCGCATGCAGGGTCGAGGAATTTCAGTCGGCTTATCTTGTCATGGAAAAACTCAAGCGCTCGTGGATCGGTTGCCACTTTCTTAAACTCAGTCCACAACTCATCCATAAAAAGAGGGTTAATCAACTTGAGGATGTTCTCTTCGCTAGTATAATGTGCCCCGATCTCACGCCGCTGAGTTTCATCCATAACTCCTTGGAACATTGCCCCAAAGATAGCTGGGCTGATCTTCTCCCAATCAAAGTCCATGCATTGAAGCAATGTCTGGCGCATATTGGTGTTGAAGTAAGCTGGCGGGAGCCTGTCTGCAAAAAGCCCGCCATTGATATAGCGAAACTGCTTTAACTCTTCGGACAGCAAGGTGTGTTTGGCCCTCTTGTCATCCGGTATATTAAGTACTTCAAATAGCCGGGCAATACGGTCTGCAAGATCTGACCCATCTTTCTTGGACGCCTCAATGTATTTGAAAAAGATGCCTTCAGAGAAAATGCCGGTATCATCGGCGAACAAACAGAAAAGCAATCGCACTAAGTAAACCTCAAGGTCGTGTCCGCCATAACCACAATCCTTAAGAGCGATATACAACTTATCCATCTTCTCGGCGGCGTTAACGTTGACTGTAATACGATCGTCGCGAATGCGTTCTGGGGAATAGCCGGCAATGGTGGCGAACTTCTTGATATGTTTGTGCATATCTTTGGTCTTGAAGGTCCACTCTTTGTTGTCAGACTTGCGGAAAAGCTGGATGTTCTCAAAATCGCAGACCATCCACAGGTCAATATCTTTGCCTTCAGAAATATGTGCTACGTAGTCTTGAAGTTGTTTATAAGCCTTGGTTAGGTCTTCACCTCGGCTCTTCATCTCGATGGCGATAGTGTCTTTCCATATGTAGTCGGCGTAGCGGATTTTTACGCCGGAGTACTGTATTTCATACTCAAAGCTGCCAACGCATAGAGGGTCTTCAACACCGAATATACGAAGGAAATCAATCACGAAAGGCTGTGCCTCTGCCTTCTCCCTGCGTGCGTCTCGCCAACGCTTAGAAAAGGCAATGGCCTTGTCGCGAATCTCATCCCATGCTAGGCGTGACATTACTATATGGTATCACTCAATTTGTATAGTAACAACGCGGTATTTCGCAAAATCATGATACTTGCACGGCAGAACAATCGGTTTACAAATACTCCTTGATCTTCTGGGCCAGTGCGGCATTGAAGAGTGGTTGCGCGGCAATCTCCTCAACTGTGGCCTCCCGTATACGTGCTACCGAACCGAAGCTTTTAATAAGTGCTTTCTTGCGGCGAGGTCCGATACCCGGCACGTCGTCTAGGGCGGAGGTAAACACTTTACGCTGGCGGAGCTTGGTATGATAACCCAGGGCGAAACGGTGCGCCTCATCGCGCACGCGCTGTAAGAGTTGTCGGCCGGGGGAGTTGGCTGGCAGGCGTATTGGTTGAGACTTCCCAAGTATAAATATCTCCTCGTGCTCCTTGGCTAGACTGGCAAGGGGAACGGCCGTTGCCCCAGCGGCCTCAAGGGCGGCCCGGGCTGCCCCAAGTTGCCCTTTCCCGCCGTCAATGAGTACAAGCCCTGGGAGCACTGCCCAGTTTGGGCTGTCAGATCCCTCCTTGGCGTGGGAAAAACGGCGTCGCAAAACCTCCTCCATCATGGCGAAGTCATTGGCCCCGGGGATGGTTTTGATACGGAAGCGGCGGTAGTGGGCCGGTTTGGAGCGACCATCCTCAAAGACCACCATGCTACCAACGGCCATCTGCCCTTGAATATTGGAGATGTCGTAACCCTCGATGCGCCGGGGTATTTCGGGTAGCTTAAGTTTTTCTTTGAGCTCTTCTAGGGCCTCTCCCAGTGTCTGTGGTGGGGACAAGCGTTTAATGCGCAGCTGCTCTAGTCCGCGCTGGGCGTTGGTTAGTACGGTCTCCATTAGCTCCTTGCGGGGCCCGCGTACTGGCACCGCCAGCTTTACCGCCCCGCCCCGTCGCCCACCGAGCCACTCTTTAATGACACCCTCGTCCTCAACAGGGTGTTGCAAGAGGATGAGGGGAGGGATACTGGGCGAGGCGGCGTAGTACTGCATGACGAAGCTGGTCATGGTGACCGAGGGCTCCTCGGCATTGGTGCCTGTTAACACAAATCCCTCGCGTCCCATGAGCTTGCCGCCGCGGATAAAAAACACCTGCACGAAGGCCTGATCGCCGTCTTGAACAAAGGCGGCAGCATCGGCATCACCCCGTACCCGGGTGGACACCCGCTGCCAGGCCAGCACCCCTCGTAGGGTGTTTATCTGGTCGCGAAGCCTTGCCGCAAACTCGTACTGCTGGGCTTCGGCGGCCTGTTTCATGCGCTGGGTTAGGGATTTCTCCAGCCCTAAGTGTTTGCCCTCCAGAAACTGGATGACGCCTTGAATAATGGCATCGTACTCCGGGCGCTCTAGGCGACCGGTGCACGGGGCAAGGCAGTGGCGCATATCGAATTCCAAACAGGGACGCCCCCGTCGTTGGCTGGGGTCGGTATTGCAGGTGCGGAAGGGGAAAATGCCCTTTACCACATCCAAGGCCTGGCGGATGGAGTAGGCGCTGGCATAAGGCCCGAAGTAACGTGCGCCGTCACTGGCAATACGCCGAACTATCTGCACCCGCGGCCATTCCTCGGCGAGGTCTATTTTGATATAGGGATAACCCTTATCATCCTTTAGGCGGATATTGTATTCGGGCCGGAAGCGCTTAATGAGGTTGAGCTCCAGAATAAGCGCCTCTTCCTCTGAGCGGGTAACGTAGAAATCAATATCGCTGATGTGGGCAACCAGTAGCTGCGTTTTGGGGGTAAGGTCGCTATCACTGAAGTACGAGCGGACGCGGTTTTTAAGAATGCCGGCCTTTCCGACATAGATGACCTTACCCGCGGCGTCTTTCATAAGATAAACGCCCGGGTTCTCCGGCAGCGACTTAAGGCGCTCGGTAATAATGACGCTTACAGGTTGGGACATATGCAAACGCTCTTAACACACCCTTGCTGGGGTGTGGCACGCGGGCAGGGGACAGTATTCCCTAAGGGTCGGCAAACCCGGCCTTTAGATAAACGGTTCTTGTTTGGTCTTTTTCGATGTTCTGGAAGGTGGCGGCGATGTTGCTGTCCCGGACATGGATTCTAGGGCCAAAAGATACCCCTCGGCCTCATCGGCGCGTGATTGAACGTGCCCCAAAAGGTCGGCGGTTGTTGTTAAGATCTCCCTAATGGCGGAGATGGTAAACCGTCCCAGGCTGGCAATCTCAGCTGCGGCGCGGGATGCCCGATCGGCGGCCTCAACCCCGGCCCGGCGCACCTCTTCGGCCTTCTCGTTGGCTTCGGCAACTAGCTGGCGGAGGGTATCGGTGGCCAGGTGAGCGGCTTTATCAGCCTCTTCGGCCTTGGCGGCTGCTTTCTCTGAGGCCTCGATGGCCGCCCGGGCAATCTTATCAGCCTTGTTGGCGGCCTCGGTTGCGGCGCGGGTAGCCTCTTCGGCAGCCTTCTCGCCGGCGGCCCTTGCAGCCTCTGAGGCTTGGGTGGCGGTAACGGCGGCCTCTCCGGAAAGCTTGGCGGCTACCTCGGCGCGACGAGCAGCCTCGGTGGCCTCGTTGATGGCGGCTTCCATCTCGTCAAGGATTTGAGGGAGGGGTTTGGTTAAAATCTTGGACCGGCGAACTTCTTTATCTTCATGATTTGTATTGGTTGACATTCTCTATCCTCCTCGTCCAATTTCATAAGTATTTCTCAAATTGCACAAGACGTCAAATAAGGCTGTTAACAGTGACTGAAAACAGATCCGTTGGTTGAGGCTCCGGTGTTTTTCTTGGCTCGTAAGGTTAAGATCTTGGTGCCCGTTTTCACTATTAAGGGCTAATTGTATTACGGGCTTCATGAAATCAGGCCGGCATAATGCACTGTGGCCTTGAAGAAATTATTATATTTTTGCCGTGCCAAGAGTGGGTCAAGGCTTGCAATACGTCTGAGTTATGTTAAAATAGGGGCCAGTTTGGCATCAATCCCCCGGTTAGGCCCGATTTGCTCTCGGGGAGACTGAAAGAGGTGATAGGTGAAAGAGGACATCCAGAGTTTCTTGAATTATCTGCGTGTCGAGAAAGGATTCTCCAGCAACACCACCTTGGCCTATGAGAACGATCTCAGCCAGCTCGCTGGTTTTGCTGCTGGCCACGCTCAACAAGAGACTGTGACGAGTTGGGATAATTTCAGTCGCGACAATATGTTGAGCTATCTGCTTAGCTTAAAAGAGCGCAACTATGCGGTGACGACGGTAGCCCGCAAGGTGGCTGCCGCCAAATCTTTCTTCGGATTTTTGGTATCCGAAGGCAAGATTAAAGCTAATCCCATGGACGACATCAGTTCCCCCAAGGTTGGGAAGGCCCTGCCGGATACCCTATCCGTCTCTCAAGTGCGTGAGCTTTTATCTCAACCCGCCAAGTCTGATGCCCCCGAGGCCAAGCGTGACCAGGCTATGTTGGAGCTCCTGTATGCGTCGGGCATGCGGGTGAGCGAAATGGTCAACCTTGATCTAACCGATGTGGATACCGCCAGCGGTTTCGTACGGCCTTTCGGCAAGGGTAAAAAGGAACGCCTCGTACCTATTTACCCCGGGGCAGCCCATTTGCTTGATGAGTATATTAGTGACGTGCGTCCGCGTTTCGTGCGTAATAATATTGAAAAAGCCCTCTTTGTTAACCAGCGTGGCGACAGACTAACCCATCAAGGGATGTGGCAAATCCTCAGGGGATATGCCCGTAAAGCGGGTTTGGAGCACCGTGTAACGCCTCATACCCTGCGCCACAGTTTTGCAACCCATATGCTTAATGGTGGGGCTGACCTGCGCTCAGTGCAAGAGCTCTTAGGTCATGCTAATATCTCCACTACCCAGATATATACCCACCTTACCTCCGATCATATTCGTCGTGCCTATGACAAGGCCCACCCTAGAGCTAAGGCAAAGGAGAGTTAATGTCCCGTAAATATGTTCCGCCCGTTAAAAAAAGAAAAAGCCACTCGGTAACCCATACCCGAGATTTGGTAACTGAACAGACAGTGCCTGAGGTTGAACCGGAATTGACGGTGTCCTACGCCCCAGCGGCAAAGGTAACCCAAGCCCCCGTACCGGTGTCTGCCCAGGAGGCAGTACTCCATTCCAGTCTGCCAAAGGAGCTTATTCGGTTAGGGTTGCTTAGTGCCTTGGCTATCGCCATTATGATCGCCCTGTATTTCATCTTCCGTTAAGCTGGGATGATGTTCTTTGACCTACAATAAGATGGATGAGACCTTGGCGATTGGCGTTACGTGCGCCGCTATCAAAGCCAGTTGAAACCCCTTGGACTTCCGGGAAAGAACCCCTGCCCTTGACGTATTCCGACCCGGCCAGGGTGAAAAATAATAGGAAAGCAGGTATCTGAATGAAACAGTATCCCCCGGAAAAGATGCGCAACATTGTATTGCTCTCCCACAGCGGGGCTGGCAAGACCACCCTCTCTGAGGCTATGCTGTTCTCAGCCGGGGCTATTTCCCGTCTGGGTAAAATTGAGGCTGGCAATACCACTTCCGATTATGATCCCGATGAGCTTAAGCGTCACATAAGCATTAACCTTGCCCTGTTGCCATGCGAATGGCAAGAAAACAAGCTGAACCTAATTGACTCCCCAGGTTATATGGACTTTGTGGGGGAGGTGCGTTCGGCGGTGGGGGTGAGTGAGGGGGCCGTCATCGTGGTTGCGGCAACCTCGGGCATTGAGGTTGGTACCGAGCTTACCTGGGGTTATGCCGAGGAGGCCGGGCTGACCCGCTTGGTTTTTGTAAGCAAGATGGATCGGGAAAATGCCAACTTCCTTAAGGTTGTTGATCAGTTCCGGGCGCGTTACGGTGCCCGGTGTATTCCCTTGCAGCTTCCCATCGGGGCGCATACTGATTTCCGGGGTGTTATTGATCTACTTTCGATGAAGGCCTTTGTGGGGCCGTCTTCTGATGAGGAAGGGATACCTGCCGAGCTTACTGACAAGGCCCAGGAACTTAGGGCTCAAATAGTGGAGACGGTGGCCGAGACCGACGATGCCCTAATGGAAAAATACTTAGGTGGGGAGGAGCTGGGTCAGGATGAGTTGTCCGCGGGGTTGCGCAAGGCGATCTCCGAGGGAAAAATTATTCCCATCATGGTTGGCTCCGGGCTACAGGGTATCGGGGTAAAGGAACTTCTTAATGCCCTAGTTGAGCTATTGCCGTCGTCACAGAGCCGCCCCCTACCCTTGGCCGAGGGCTCGGCGCCCGTTGACGGGGATCCCAAACCCTTGGCGGCCTTGGTCTTTAAGACAACGGCTGACCCTTATGTTGGTAAGCTTACCTACTTCCGGGTTTTCTCTGGGGCTTTGGACAGCAACTCGCAGGTTTGGAATTCCAACCAAGGCGCCACCGAGCGCATTGGGCAGCTTTATATGTTACGTGGTAAGGCCCAAGAGGCTGTGAGCCGCGTTGAGACGGGTGATATCGGGGCTGTGGCCAAGCTCGGTACGACAGTTACAGGTGATACCCTAACTGTCCAAGACAAGGCTGTTAAGCTTTCAACTATTACTTTCCCCAAGCCCATATTTAATGTGGCGGTGCACCCTAAGACTAAGGCCGATCTGGACAAAATGGGTACCTCGCTGGCGCGTCTTACCGAAGAGGATCCGACGTTACGGGTGTATCGTGATCCCGATACAGCGGAGACTATTCTCTCGGGCATGGGTGATACCCAAGTAGATGTGGCTGCCGAGAGAATGCAGCGCAAGTTTGGGGTAGGGGTGGAGTTAAAACCACCCAAAGTGCCTTATCGCGAGACTATTACTCATAGCGTACAGGCGGAATTTAAGCATAAGAAGCAGACTGGTGGGCACGGCCAGTACGGCCATGTAATGCTGGAGCTTGAGCCCTTGCCACAGGGTAGCCCGAATGAGTTTGAGAACCGGGTAGTGGGTGGGGCTATCCCCAAGAACTACATCCCAGCGGTGGAAAAGGGCGTTGTTGAGGGTTACAAGGAAGGGGTTTTGGCTGGCTTCCCCGTGGTAGGGGTGCGCGTAGCCGTCTACGACGGCAGTTTCCACCCCGTTGACTCCTCGGAAATCTGCTTTAAGATCGCGGGCTCTCAAGCGCTCAAGAAGGGTCTGTCTGAAGGCGGTCCCATTATGCTTGAGCCTATTGTTAAGATTAAGGTTACTGTGCCCAATGACTTTACGGGTGATATTCTCTCCGATCTCAATACCAAGCGCGCCCGTGTCCAGGGCATGAACCCCCAGGGCGATATCAATACCGTTGAGGCCGAGGTGCCTATGGCCGAGGTATTGCGCTATGCTACGGATCTGAAATCGCTAACTCAAGGGCGCGGTACCTATGTCTTGGAGATTAGCCATTATGAACAGGTTCCGTCTCATATTACTGAAAAGATCGTCGCTGAACGCGAGGCCGAAAAGGTAGCTGAGGAGAAATAGTCTTAGATTAAAGAGGCCGAGAGAAATCTCGGCCTCTCTGTTAGCGGGTGCCTTGCTAACCTTGGCGGGTTGGCAGGAACGATCCAGCGGTACCCATGGCGTTTATTATTGGTCATTGATCGGTGCGGTTGAGGGTTATGATTTCGAAAGACGCCATCCAATCGTATGTGGGAGCAGGCCGCTCTATTGTTAAAGCGGAAGGCTTCATCTATCTCTTGCCGCATCCCGCCTTACGGAACTGGATTTCTAACTACACCATTTCGTTTCCGGACCGATGCTCTATATCCGAGCGGTATTCCGTTATTCCTCATGGCTGTGCCACATTGGTGCTGTCATGCGATGAATGCAATTGTTATGGTTACCTGTTTGGGCCGACAACAAAGCCCGCTTATGTGGGCAGGGAGGCTAACCGCTTTCGGGTTTTGTTCATCGTGGAGTTTCAGCCGGCGGGATACTATGCTTTTAGCGGAATGCCTCAAAGGGAACTGTTAAACAGTGTAGTACCATTTGATATAGTTAACCCCGTGCTTAACAGGTTAATGGCGCAGCAAATAGAAACGGACGGGGATCTCCAAACCATAATAATGGGGATAGACAGGTTGTTTTTGGCCCACTTGAAAGCGGGGTATTTTCGGGATGAGTTTTCGTTGGCCAATAACATGATTGTTGATAGCGGTGGGCAAATATCGGTAAAAGAGCTATCCTAGTTCGTCTCTTTTAGCGAAAGGCACCTAGGGCGCATTTTTGGGGAGTATGTGGGGGTGGGTATCAAATCATTCGCTCGTTTGGTGCGTGTGAACAAGGCCATTCGGGTTTTGCGCAAGCCGCAACGCAGCCTAACACAGGTCTATCTTCAGGCCGGTTATTGCGACCTATCTCATTTTATCCATGATTTTAAGTCGATTTGTGGTATTACCCCACAGGAGTACAGGGATAACGTGTCCGATTATTACAGCGAAATCGCGAAGTTCTGATGCACAATGAAAGCAGTTCTTAAGAGGAGTATCTAATATGAAGTACTGTGGTACACTGGTTTCTGTGTCGGATATGGCGAGATCCAAGGATTTTTACGAAAAGGTGATGGAGCAAAAAGTGGTCATGGACCTCGGGGTCCACGTTGCTTTTGAAAGCGGTCTTGCCCTGCAGTCCAATTACGAGGAGCTTGTAGGGGTAAAACTTGAAGCGCGGGCGAAGCCTAATAACTTCCAGCTTTATTTTGAGGTAGATGACCTAGACTGTTGGGAAAACAAACTTAAGTCCACGGAGGGAATTGAATTCATCCACGAAAGCAAGGCCTATCCTTGGGGTCAGCGTGTCATACGTTTTTACGACTACGATAAGTACATTATAGAGTTGTCGGAGAGTATGGTTTTTGTCGCTAAACGCTTCCTGGCACAAGGGTTATCTGTTGAGGAGGTTGCAACGCGCACGATGTTCCCAATTGAGTTTGTGAAACAGCTCGCGTAACGACGCGTTAGTGTTAACTGTTGTTTGTAGCTGCATCGGGGCTTTGCAAGTGCGTCATTTGGCTGGATTGTTCGCTATACTTGGGTTGGCTCTTTAACTGGGCAAGGATAATGAGAACTGTCTTCGCGGCCCATGCTGGTAACTACGCTTACAGTTAAAGATGAACAGGGTGGGAAAACTGGTGCACGTGATGTTTAACGAGAGGAACGGAGGTCCGGTTGAAAGGAAGCATCTCCGGTGTATTGTGGCTGGACTTAAATGATGACGGTTTCCGTGATGCGGACGAGAAGGCCTTATTTGATCATCCTGTCTATTTGTACCAAGCAAGCGATGTAACACGTGCCATCCAAGTGGTTAAGACGGGAATGGGTGGGGAATACACCTTTACCGATCTGGGGCTCGGAATATATGTCGTTGGTATCAAACCCAATGAGTTGGGGATAGATCGATACCTATTACCGCTACCGCGGGTGGGGACTGGCAACGATAACAAGTTTAAGGTAACCCCCGATTGGCTTTGTGCTATTACCGAACCACTTGAGGTAACTGAGGGGGCTGCCGTAACGAGCATTGATGCCGGTTTAAGGAACCCCATGGGGATTATGCCGCTGGGTGGCGGGGGACCCTGTTGCAGCACTTGACGGCGTAGATTTGAGTATTCAAAACCGCTTTCATGCAAAGGAGTCATCGTGGTTGACCCCCGACTCCCTTGTCAGTTTGCAGCGGACTAACACTGCCCCTGGCGCAATTAATGCTAATGTAGATTTAGCCGATATCGTAGCATGTGCCGTGTTACGAAAAAGAATACGATACAAAGCACGAGCAACATACCTATTATACCCAACAGAATGAGCTGGCTAAACGCAAACGTTGACCAAGTAGCCGAGAAGCCCCATGCGGCAAGTAACACAATTGCTATTGACGCAGTAATTTGTAGTATTGTGGAAATTGCGAAGAATGCCCCAAACGCGACCAACCCGCGATGATTATTTGCCAACATACCAAGGGCTAGGCAGGTATAAATCAAAAGCACTGTGGCAAATATGCCGAGGATTGCCATGGCGATAGTCTCGAATGAAATTAACGCATCCTGCCCGGAAGCCAATGAGAAAAGACTACCAATGGTATTTGAGATGCCATCCATAGTGATATTGACACTATAAGCTAGCACCATTGATATACTGACAACAACACAGCTCACAACATACCAGATAGACGAAACAAACAGCTTGCTGAGTATCAAGCTTTCGATTTTTACGGGTAACGTCAGCATGAGATAGCCTTCGTTCTGTAACAAGTTCTTGTTAAAGCGCTGGATCATAATTACAAGGGCGACGACGCCCGTGGCTATAAAAAGTACTGTTGAAATAATAATGCTGACAATTCTTGGCGTTGTCATGTTTAAGGCTGTGGCGCTGTCTACCATCTGGAACAACCTGTTTACAAGAGACATTGCAATCATTGCGCCAAACAAGGGCAAGAAAAGGCGACTGGTTGCTTTTAGCTCGTACTTCATCAGTTTTGCTAACATTTGAACACCTCTCGGAAATACATATCCACTGATGTCCCGCAGCGCTTACGCAGCTCTTCGGCAGGTTCTGTGAGTACGACCTGGCCTTCCTTGAGGAAGATAATGTCGTCGATTACTTGTTCAATGTCGGATATTAGGTGCGTTGAGACAATGACTGATGCTTCCGGGTTGCGGTTTTTGATTATTGTCGAAAGGATGTAGTCTCGTGCAGCGGGATCAACCCCGCCTATCGGTTCATCAAGTAAATATAATAAAGCAGAGCGTGCCATAACAAGTATTAGCTGCACCTTTTCTTTGTTGCCTTTTGAAAGCGATTTGAGGGTGTCGCGTTGCTCAATGTTAAGACTTTCGAGCATTTCTTGGGCTTTGGTGCGGCTAAAATCGGTGTAAAAATCAGCGAAAAAATCAAGTAAATCCGACACCCTCATCCAGTCGTTCAGATATGCGATATCTGGCAAGTACGATACTATGGCTTTGGTTTTGATGCCTGGCGCAAATCCGTTTATGCTCACTGTGCCGGCGCTGGGGGTGAGTAAGCCGTTACACAATTTGATTAGTGTTGATTTCCCGCTTCCGTTGGGGCCAAGTAACCCAACAATTCTCCCCGGTTCAATGGAAATGTCAACCCCGTTTAACGCACGCTTGCGACCATAGATTTTTGTTAGGCCACTGCATTCCAAGATGGGCATCTAAACCCTCCTCTTAGCTTTTTGCCACGTAACTTAACTTGATTATAGTCTTATCCTTATTCTGATATCAATGTGTTTGCACCATTGCGAATGGGTATCATGACCCTCGTTGGAGTCACCCAGAGGTTGGTGCCAGAGTTGCTTGGATTAGGCGGGTTATGCCGGCAAGATCGCAAAATGTCTGTAGCGTGGCAACCGGAAGCGCTTGATGGAGCAATCGGCAAACCTCTGCCTCATGTCCTTGCCCAATTTCTAGCAGGATGCTTGCCTCTGGCTTAAGCTTGTCGGGTGCCTCCCGAATCAGGCGGGTAATTAGGTCTATCCCGCTCTTGCCGCCGTATAAGGCTAAATACGGCTCCCCGGTCGAAGGTAATTCGGCTGATCTGACGTAAGGTAGATTGGCGGCGATGATATCGACAACCTCAGGGAGGGGTGACAGGAGGTCGCCGAGAAGAAACGTAATCCTGTCAGCAACGTTGTGACGATGGGCGTTTTCTTGTGCTGTGGCTAAGGCTGCGGGGGAGATGTCTACGGCAAAAACTACGGCCTGCGGCAGGTGTTTGGCAATAGTTATGGCGATGGCCCCGCAACCGGTGCCAATATCGGCTATGATTGGTCTGGGGTGGCCCTCCGCAATCGTAAGCGCCCTTGTGACGAGCAGTTCTGTCTCTGGGCGGGGAATTAGGACGTATGGGTTAACAGAAAATGTTAAGCCATAGAACTCGCGTTTTCCCGTTAGGTAGGCAGATGGTGTTCCGGCTAGACGGCTCTCAATAAGTCTAAAATAGGAGCACTCCTGATCAGACGAGAGAGGGTCGTTATAACGGAGAAAGAGGTTGGTGGGACTAACGTCTAAGACGTGGCGAAGGAGAAGCTCGCTTTCTAGGGCGGCCTCAGGTATGGCGCGGAGAGATAGTTTCTTCTGCCCTTCCGCCAAGGCTTCTTTTACCGTCACACCAAATTGGCCTCAAGTGCTTTAGCCTGTTCGCTGGCGGCAACAGAGTTGATAAGATCGTCCAAGTAGCCCTCCATAATCTTTGGCAGGTTGTGGAGGGTAAGCCCGGTACGATGGTCTGTAACGCGATCTTGAGGGAAATTATATGTGCGGATCTTCTCTGCTCGTTCCCCGCTACCTACCTGGCAGCGACGTTCGGCGGAAATCTCGCTCTCCTGTTTTTCTCGTTCGGCATCAAGAAGCCTAGCGCGCAATACAGCCATGGCTTTCTGCCGATTGCGGAGCTGCGAACGTTCATCTTGGCAGATGACGACGGTGTTAGTGGGCAGATGGGTAATGCGCACGGCCGTGGCTACTTTATTGACATTCTGTCCGCCTGCCCCGCCGCTATGGAATATGTCTATTCTGAGATCGGCTTGGTCAATGTCCATCTCTACCTCATCGGCTTCGGGCAGAACGGCCACGGTTGCCGTTGAAGTATGGATGCGCCCCGATGCCTCAGTGGTCGGTACGCGTTGGACGCGGTGTACCCCCCGCTCGTATTTAAGTCGACTAAAGGCCCCCCGACCCCTTACCTCGAAAACAATCTCTTTGAGGCTACCCAGATGCGGCTCGCTACGGTCGATAATCTCTACCTGCCATCCTAAGAGTTGGGCATATCGGGAATACATACGGAAAAGGTCGGCGGCAAATATTCCCGCCTCGTCCCCACCCGTGCCAGCACGGATCTCCATAATGACATCGCGTCCGTCATTGGGGTCTTTGGGTAGTAGGGCTATTTTAAGCTCCTCCTGCTCAAGCTCAAGACGGCTCTCTAAGGTTGTCATTTCTTGTTTTACCATGGTGCGCATCTCGTCATCGGTCTCGGCGGCTAACATCTCGCGGAGATCGTCTAATGATTGGGCGGTGACTTGATATTGTCGGTAATGGATAACAATATCCTCCAGCCCCGATCGTTCCCTCGCTAGTTCCTGTAGCCGGCGGGGGTTCTCCGCCGTCTCCGGGGTGGACATCTCGTTCTCGATATCGTTAAATCGTTTTTCTATTTGGGATAGTCTGTCCAGCATGCCTTACCTCTGAACGTAATTGTAACACAGGCGTTATACCCTCTCAAAAAGGGAATACTGACAAAGAAAAAGAGGAGGCCACCGAAGGCCTCCTCTGGATATGCTTATCTGCTGTTTATCTGCCCTTGCCGCGGCAGGCCCGATTTAACTCCTCGTAGGCTTCTTGGGCTTCCTGCACAGACGTTTGGTCATCAAGGGTGGTTATATCACCGATACCGGTTCCCGAAGCTACTGCTTTCAGGACTCGGCGCATAATCTTACCACTGCGGGTCTTAGGTAGCTTGTCCACAAAAAGGATCTCCTCCGGGGTGGCCACGGTGCCAATTGCGGTACGCAGGTGCTTGGTGAGCTCTTTCTTGAGATCATCGGATGGCGTCGTGCCTTCACACAGGGTGACGAACAAGACGATTGTCTCGCCTTTGACGTCATCGGGCTTGGCCGTGGCGGCAGCCTCGGCTACACTGGCATGGCCAACAGTGGCATGCTCAAGTTCGGCCGTACTAATGCGGTGTCCGGCAACCTTAATAACCTCGTCAGCGCGCCCCAAGAGCCACCAGTAACCATCGTCGTCTTGCATAGCAAAATCACCTGGCATGTACCATCCCGGGAAGCGTGACCAATAAACCTTTTGGTAGAGCTCTGATGCCCCGTATACATCAAGCATCATACCTGGCCACGGGCGTCGTATGACAATATACCCGGTGGTGTTGGGGGGTACGTCTCGGCCGTTGGTGTCAACCACTGCGGCATCAATACCTGGCATGGGCAGGGTTGCTGAGCCGGGTTTGAGGGGGAAAGTCTGGATGCCTATCGATGGCGAGATCATAAATCCGCCGGCCTCGGTTTGCCACCAGGTATCAATAATGGGGCAACTCTCTTTGCCGATGTTCTTGTAGAACCATTCCCAAGCCTCGGGGTTGATGGCTTCGCCAACTGTGCCAAGAACCTCAAGGGTTGAGAGATTATGGTTGGCGAGCCAATCGTCGCCGAGTTTCATAAACATACGGATGGCAGTGGGCGAGGTGTAGAGAATAGTAACGCTGTATTTGTCAATAATATTCCACCAGCGGTTGATAGAGGGGTAATCAGGGGCCCCTTCGTAAATAACCGAGGTAAGCCCCAATGAAAGTGGGGCATACATAACATAGCTATGTCCGGTAACCCAGCCAATGTCGGCTGTGCACCACCAAATCGAATCATCGTTGGGGTTAAATGCCCATTGCAGTGTCTTGGTTGCCCATACCAAATAACCCGCCGTGCCATGGAGGATGCCCTTAGGTTTACCGGTAGTCCCTGAGGTGTAGAGGATAAACAGGGGATCGGTGGCTTCCATAGAAACAGGGTCAACAAGGACCCTTTCCGGGCTTACAAGATCTTCGTATTTGGCATCGCGCTCGGGGTCAAAATGAGCCTCGTAGTCGGTATACTTGATAACCAACACTTTTTCTAGGTCAGGGCAGGACGGGACTGCCTCGTCAACGATATCCTTTAGAGGTAGAACCTTGCCGCGGCGATAACCGCCGTTGGCGGTAATAATGAGCCGGGACTTAGAGTCGTTGACGCGGTCGGCAATAGCCTGAGATGAAAAGCCAGAGAAAATAATGCTATGCACTGCCCCGAGCCTAGCACAAGCCAGTGTTGCAACAACAAGCTCAGGGATCATTGGCAAATAAATGGTCACCCGATCGCCTTTGCTAATGCCCAGTTTTTGCAGGACGGCAGCAAAGGCGTTCACTTCTTCGTATAGGTCGCTATAGGAGAGGGTGCGCGTTGCCCCTGTTTCTCCCTCCCAGTAAATAGCCACCTTATTCTTCCGCCAGGAATGGGCGTGGCGATCAACGCATTGCACCGAGGCATTTAGTCGCCCGCCAACAAACCAACGTCCGTATGGTGGCTGCCAGTCGAGGATTTTATCCCAAGGCTTATCCCATTGCAGAACACTTGCTTGGTCGGCCCAGAAAGCCTCCGGGTTCTCTAGGGCGCGTTCGCAGAACTTCTGATAGTGCCTGAGGGGCAAGAAATAATTGGCGGTTGGCAGATTGCCCTTGTGGTCGCCATTTTTCTTAATTAACATATAATCCTCTCTTTGTGTTGTAATGTATAAAATGCCTTGGAATAGGCAAGGAAAGTGCTTAGGCCAAACCTGGCCAGATTTGGCCGCCGGTCTGGCAATAATCACTGGGAAGAGTTACTCGTTCACCCACAATGCATTCACTAAGGCGGCAAGATGGCCCAAGCGTGCAGTTGTTGCCGATGACCGAGGACTCGATACAACAGCCCGCACCGAACGTAACATTGTGCCATATTACGGCATCGCTGACAATAGCCCCCGGACCCAAGTGGCACTCACGCCCGATAATTGTGGGGCCGGAGATAACGACACCCTCACCGACAGAACAGCCCTCTCCGAGGAGTACGGGGCCTTCTAGGCGGGCAGTGGGATGAACCCCGGGACGGCCCTGTTTAGCCAAAAACTCGGGGGAGGTGTTGTTGAGTAAAAGGTCCCGGTTGAGTTGGTGGTATTTGGCAGGGGTGCCGATGTCTATCCAATAGTTGTTGTCTGTAAACGAATACATGGGTTTGCCACTGGCGAGTAGGGAGGGGAAGATGTCGCGCTCAAAGCTTGTCACGGTATCAGGCGGGATGTCTGTCAAGACGTCCGGTTCAACAATATAGGTACCAGCGTTGATTAGGTCAGTGGTAATCTCTTGAGGTGAGGGTTTCTCTAGGAAATGGCGTACCCGGCCATCCGGGGTTGTTTCCACCAAGCCGTAGGCGCAGGGGTTATCCACCTTTGTTAGGGCAATGGTAACCTTGGCGTTGTGCCTAGCATGACACTCTTTCATGGCGGTAATATCGAGGCTGGTGAAGATGTCGCCGTTCATTACTAAGCAGGCATTATGGATATGTCCTAGGGCATTGCGGGCTGCCCCCGCCGTACCTAAAGGACTGGATTCGATAACGTATTTGATATCGATCCCCAAGGCACTGCCGTTGCCGAAATAGCTTTCTATAGTTGGGGCTAAATGGCTTAATGCAAACACGGCCTCGTCTACCCCAAATCCGGACAGCCGTCTTAAGACAAGCTCTAGGAAAGGGGTATTAAGCACGGGCACCATTGACTTGGGGGTGTTCAGGGTAAGGGGTCTAAGACGTGTCCCCAAGCCACCAACGAGTATTACTGCTTTCATAGCTTGACGTTAATTCTACCAAATAAGGATTTTTGAATAATCCCATATTCTAGCATAGACGGAGATCCTCTGCGCGGTCCAATAAAAGAACTCGGGTTTTTGCTCGCAAAACCTTTGCAAGGTCACAAGGATGCATCAATAATAGTGGTTGGGACACCTTGTTGCCCTGCGATTGCACACACGCGACCAAACATATATATTATAATAGGTAATTTCGGGTAAAGATTAAGTTATACCCTTAGCTAGAGAGGTCTTAATTGTCTAAAAAGAAAAAAGTCGCTCCAGTGGTTCGCCCTCCTACCAAGCGCCAGCTTTCCCGCTGGCAGAAGCAGAAGCGGCAACAGAGGATTATATTTGGCATCGGTATGGCTATTATCGCCGCTGTTGTCATCCTGATTGGCTCCGGTGTCTTTTTTGGTTGGTACGTGCCAGTTCAAAAGCCGTTGGGTGATGTCATTCTTGAGGTTGGCGATACCAAGTTTACTGTACGCTACTATATTGATAGCTTGAAGTATCAACTAGAGGACTATTTTGAGGGCGCTCTGCAAGGTCAGTGGTATTATGCCTTGTATTACACGGACTACATTTTAGATATCATCAAAAACGCTGAAATAATGCGCCAGGAAGCGGCTAAGATAGGTATTGTTGTCTCTGAGGAAGAAATAGATTTTCAACTCCAGGGTAATCGTGACATCAAAAAGAATGCCTTGCGTGATCTCGTGCGCTCCACCCTTCTTATCCAGAAGCTAACCGATGAGTATTTTACACCCCAGCTCTCCCTAAGCTATGAGCAGCGACAGGTATTGGCTATGCTCTTGGAGAGCCAGCTGCAACTGGATGATGTAAGGGCGGAACTTGCGGAAGGATTAGACTTCGGGGATTTAGCGGAAGAGAAGTCGCTGGATAAGTATACGCAGTCCTTGCGGGGGGACATCGGGCTTCGCCCGCAAGGCGTAATAACGTACCTGTTTGGTAGCACTGCTATCGGAGAGGCTATTTTTAGCCAAGAGGTTGGTACCCTTGGTCAATATGAGGATACCGAGGTGTCCAAAAACATTGGGTACTGGCTGGTCATGGTCACCGATAAAGACGAAGAAGGCATTGAGGTGCGCATCTCGGCTATCCTGCTGAGCAGCGAAGAGGAAGCCCTTATGGTGAAAGCCAGGCTGGATGATGGCGAAGAGTTTGATGATCTTGCCAGGGAGTTCTCGCAAATATGGGATGAAGAAAAACAGGCCGATCTCGGCTGGCGTGCCATTTATGACTCCAGCGAAATTGCCGTGGCAGACTACATCTTCGATGAAGAGACCGAACTTATGGTCGTAAGTGATCCCATTCTGGATACGACTGCCGAGACAACGGGTGGTTATTGGCTTTTCGATGTGCAGTCCTCAGAGAACCTCCCCCTTACCGGGGAAAACCTGGAAATTATGATTAACACACTCTTCACTGACTGGCTAACTGGTGTGTCGGAAGATGCTGAGAGTCGCGTCACGAATTATATGGACGACGATCGTGCCTATTGGGTTGTTGATTACCTTACGGGGGCATTGGGTTAATCTATGCGAGAAATCGGAGTTGGTCTCCTAGGTCTTGGCACTATCGCAGGGCAAGTTGCGCAAGTAATACAGGAAAGGGGGGCGGTGCTTGCCGGGCAAACCGGCATTATGCCGGTGTTGCGTCGGGTAAAAGTACTGCCCGTAGACTTGGAGCGCCTCAGGCTCGTGCCTTAGGTGATCTTGTTACCACCAAGGACGATGAGTTTTGGGCGACGCCGGGTGTTGATGTCATTATTGAGCTTATTGGTGGCGAACACCCCGCTCGGGAATACCAGGAGAAGGCCCTTATGGCAGGCAAGCACGTTGTTACTGCCAACAAAGAGGTTATTGCCAAGCACGGGGTGGATCTCCTTGCTTTGGCCGGCGAGCGGGGGCTGCACTTGCGCTATGAGGCAGCGGTTGGGGGTGGTATGCCCCTTATTGCCCCTCTTGAGCGCGATTTGGTGGTCAATCGTATTAACGGCATATATGCAATTATCAACGGCACCACGAACTATATATTAAGTCGCATGTCTTTGGATGGTGTTGATTTTGCCGAGGTATTGGCTCAGGCACAGAAACTGGGTTATGCCGAGGCTAATCCCAAGAACGATATTGAGGGCATTGATGCGGCTTATAAGCTGGCCATTATGGCAACGTTGGCTTTCCAGAGCGAGGTGCGCCCGGAACAAATCTATTGCGAGGGCATTTCGCGACTTACGGCACAGGACTTTCGCTATGCCTGCGAGTTGGGTTATGCCATTAAGCTTCTGGCCATTGCCAAGCGATCCGAGGCGGGGATAGAGGCTCGTGTACACCCAGCCTTTGTACCAAACGATGGTTTTTTGGCGCAGGTTAACGGTGTCTTTAACGCCGTGCTAATTGACGGTGATCTGACTGGGCAGGTAACATTCACTGGCAAGGGTGCCGGGCCGTTACCTACCTCGAGTGCAGTTGTGGCTGACGTTTTGGCTATTGGGCGTGACATGGCAATTCCGACCAGTGCCCCTACCTTTATCAGGAAAGCCGGTTACGGGGTCATGCCAATGGATGAGGTCACGACGCGTTATTATATCCGTCTGAGCGCAGTTGATCAGCCGGGTATACTTGCCCAAATCGCCCATACCTTGGGTGTCCACAACATTAGCATTGCCTCGGCTATTCAGAAGCAGGCCGATGTTCGTGCTCAGGTTGCAGAGATCGTCATTATGACCCACCCGGCGTGTGAGCAGGAAATGCAGCGGGCCCTTGGTGAGCTACAGGAGCTACCTGGGGTACAGGAAATAGGCAATTTCGTACGCATTGAGGACTAATATGAGCAAACTCGGCGTTTTGGCTAAATATAAAGATTATCTGCCCATAACACCCACAACCCCAATCTTCTCCTTAGGAGAGGGCGATACCCCCTTGGTAAGAGCCCCGCGCCTAGAGGAGACAATTGGGGTTGGTGAGCTTTATTTTAAGTATGAGGGTTGTAATCCCACTGGCTCCTTTAAGGACCGTGGCATGGTAATGGCTATGGCCAAGGCTGTAGAGGACGGTTCTAAAACAGTCATGTGCGCCTCTACGGGCAATACCAGTGCCTCGGCGGCGGCCTATGCGGCAAGATGTGGGCTTAGGACTATTATTCTTATTCCGGAGGGCAAGATTGCCCTTGGTAAACTGGCACAGGCCATTGTGCATGGGGCTAGCATTGTTGCTATCGATGGCAATTTCGACCAGGCTTTGGAAATGGTTAAAGTTCTGACGCAGAAATACCCCGTTACCTTGGTTAACTCCCTAAATCCATATCGTATTGAGGGACAGAAGACGGCGGCCTTTGAGGTCATTGAGGCCCTTGGGGATGCCCCGGATTACCTTTTTATTCCGGTGGGCAACGCAGGTAACATAACGGCATACTGGAAGGGCTTTGTTGAGTTTTGTAATATAGGAAAGGCGTCGCATCGCCCTCAAATGATGGGCTTTCAGGCCGAAGGGGCGGCTCCAATCGTGCGCGGGTGTCCCATTGAAAAGCCGGAGACAGTGGCCACGGCCATTCGTATTGGCAATCCGGCAAGTTGGCAGAGGGCCGTTCAGGCCAGGGATGAGTCGGGTGGGCTAATCGATATGGTAAGCGATGCTGAGATTTTGGCAGCTTACCATCTTATGGCGGAGCAGGCAGGAATTTTTGGCGAACCAGCATCTGCTGCCCCGCTTGCCGGTCTGATGAAAGTGGTGAGCCAGGGAATGAGTTTTGCTGGCAAGAAAGTCGTCTGTGTGGTAACAGGCACTGGCCTTAAAGATCCCGATACGGCCATTAAGGATGTAAAGGATATTAGACACCTCCCACCCGACATAGAGGCCATTGAAAAAGCCTTGGGGAGGGCATAATACAAGCAAATAATCCTCCCCAGGAGGCGTAATATGGACAAAAAAAGCACTGAGGGCGTGGGTGTTTTTGCCCAGCACTATCCCCGGGTGGCTGTCATTATTACTTCGCGTAACCAAGATAAAACCAATGCCATGACTGCGGCGTGGCATATGCCGGTGTCGTTTGACCCGCCCCTTTTTGCGGTGGCCATTTCCCCTAAGCGTTGTACGTATCGGCTAATTGGTGCGAGCAAGGAATTTGCCGTCAACTTTATGCCTGCCACACGTGCCGAGGAGGTTGTAGCTGTGGGTGGGAGTGATGGTGAAAGTCTTGATAAACTGCGCACTTTCCGCCTCAGCTTGGACCGGCCATCCCGTACCTTGGTTCCTATTCTGCGCGATGCTTATGCTGCCTACGAGTGTCGCTTGGTGGACGACCGATTATACGGTGACCACCAGCTACTTGTTGGTGAAGTCGTGGCGGTGCACTGGCAGAAAAAGGCCTTTATGGATGACGGAAGCCTTGATTTTGCCAAGGTTAGTCCCCTGCTTTATTTTGGTAATGAGCATTATCTTAGTACAGCAGGTTGTGCCATCAGCACCATTGATCGCGAGCTTTGCCTCGAACGCTTGAGGACTCAGAAATGATAGATTCCAAAGCTGTAAGCATTGCGGTTAACGAGATCATCAAGGCTATTGGTGATAATCCCAACCGGGATGGACTGGCCGATACGCCGCGGCGGGTTGCCGAGATGTATCAGGAGATATTCTCCGGCATGGATGCCGATCCTCGTGATGAGCTTAAGGTGGGATATGAACTTGGCTACCATGAAATGGTAATCATGAAAGACATCCCCTTTTACTCCATGTGCGAGCATCATCTTTTGCCCTTTTTCGGCACGGTGGACATTGGTTATATACCCAATGCCGAGGGCGCGTGGTGGGTATCAGTAAGCTTGCTCGCGTGGTGGAATGTATTTCGCGTCGTCCGCAGATACAGGAGCGTATGGTGACGGAGATCGCCGATGCTATTAACGATACCCTGAAACCAGTTGGGGTGGCGGTTGTCATTGAGGCTGAGCATCTCTGTATGGTCATGCGTGGCATTAAAAAACCGGGGGCTACGGTTATAACCTCTGCCCTGCGGGGTATTTTCCATCGGAGCGCTGCCTCGCGTGCCGAATTCCTTTCGCTTATTAAAAAAATATAACCACTTGGTGAAACCGGTTCTCGTTTGGTTTTGCCCAGAGGGATGTCGACTCAGGTATTCTTGCACACGATTAGGTGCGCATATGCAAACCGAGGTCTTATTGTCTATGGCAGGTTGGAAGTACTTGTTATCTCAGCCAACATCGGAGCTAAACAATTCGTGAAAAAACTAAGAATTATCCGCCCATATACGCTGGGCGAGGAAATTGGCAATGCCGTTAGTCACGGCATTATGGCGCTTATTGCCCTAGGAGGCATTGCGCCGACAGCAATTCATGTCTACTTACGACAGGGGGTGCTGGCTACGGTTGGCGCTTCAGTTTTTATGTGTTCCCTGTTTTTGATGTTTCTGTCTTCTACACTTTATCACAGTATGACGGGTGGTACGCGGCAAAAGCAGATAATGCAAATCCTAGACCACATCTTAATCTATGTGGCAATTGCTGGTACCTATACACCCATCGCACTATCGGTTATTGGGGGCTGGCCGGGGATAGCGATAACGGGGCTCCAGTGGGCCATGGTTGTATTTGGCATCTTTTACAAATCTCTTGCCAAGCATACAATCCCCAGGGTGTCACTCACAATTTACCTAGTCATGGGTTGGTCGGCGGTGATCGTTGCTCCGTTGTTTGTTCGTAATGCAAGTTTGGGGATGCTGCTGTTGATTATTGGTGGAGGGGTATTCTATTCACTGGGCGCTTATTTCTATGCCAAAAAAGAAAAGCTGTATTTTCACATGATTTGGCATTTCTTTGTAAGCCTTGGTGCCGTGAGCCACTATATCGGCATACTCTTGTTTTTAAGGTAGAACTCACGAGTGTGCTCAGTGAATACGTTGCACCCAGTGACTTACAGACTAGTCATCGTCTAAGCGCGGTGGCAACTTCCCTTTCTTGCGTGCTTTTATGCATTCATTGAACAGGTATTCAATCTGCCCGTTTATTGTTTTAGACTGCTTTTTGAGTCAAAGCGGTCAAGTCAGGGGAGGCAACAATCAGAGCCTTGGCTAGCCAAGCAACAATGCTCCTGATTATCCGTTATTATTGATACCAAGCGCACCCGGTCGCACAAGCTTGTTTCACAGTTTTCCCAAACAGGCACCGCTAAGAGTCTTTCACACTCTTGTCTTTTAGCCCAATCCAGCAACAGTATATACTGCACCCCTGTTGTCTAATAAGCCTTGCCTAATTTTTCGGCGAGTTCTCTTCTTGAAAGACGCTCACTAGGCAACTCCCGTATTTTTTCTACCACTTCTGGGTCGAGAATGCCAACAGCAAAAAAGTCAGCATCCTTGTCAATAGCTTTGCACAAATAGATATAACCCCAATAATATAGAGTGCCGGGCTTCTCCCACAAGGGAGTAATAATAATATATGTCCCTTCATAAAGTATCACGTCATATAGTACATCTTTTCCTATGTTGGAGTTCCCGTAAGCATTATCCCATGTATTGTCATCCCTGCGATTGATATGACTTCCATAAACCAAATAAACGCCATCGTAATTAATCACATGGCTTTCTGGTTTCGTAATATCCCATAAACGAAGATCGCCTTCGTTTCGTAATTTGGCCCTGTTGAAAAATAGTAGCTGTATCATGCCTACAGAAGTATAATTATGGAAAAGCAACAGGGGTGTCCGATGAATACA
>Ga0123356_10001764_pt1 | contig 23592 bp, 21 predicted proteins | sample TergutEmb28metaG_2_FD_92546 | JGI IMG/M metagenome (GOLD analysis project Ga0123356, IMG submission 92546) | Embiratermes neotenicus P3 segment gut microbial communities from Petit-Saut dam, French Guiana - Emb289 P3 | ecosystem: Host-associated > Arthropoda: Insects > Digestive system > Gut ...
AACTAAAACTATTTTTCTGCGAGTGCTTTCGTTTGTTTGCTCCATAACTGTAAACCCCTTTGCTTATTGAATATTTGAAAGTTTTTCAACGATTTCATTGAATCTCATCATGTCAAGATTTTCACGTAGCCACTCGGCGAGCTCATTGTCGGAGGGTGCTTCGTAATTATATTTTTCAATTTCCTCTACTGCTTTTTCCGCGTTGTCAATATCGAAGCTTTTGCAAGCTTCGAGCAGCTTTAAAAGGACTTCCTGTTCGGGCTTGCTCTTCGCGGGCTTCGGGTTTTCGGCGTCAATTAAGGCGAGCAGATTCTCTAAATCCGTGATAAATGCGCGCATTGTTTCAAGGAACGGGCTATTATTTTCGCTGATGTACTCGAAGTCGGCGGACTTCGCCGCGAGCTCAAGCTTTTCGGCGGCTTCGCCGATTTCATCGGCGAAAATGTCGCGGTTTGCACCTTTGATTCCGTGAACCTTTATTTCGTAGTTTTTCAAGTTTTCTTCTGTGACGGACTCAAGCGCAGTAAGCTCGCTTACGATTGCGCTGATACTGCCTGTATAAGAACGCAGGACTTTAATAAAAACATCTTCGTCGCCGCCGTACCTGTCGAGACCGCTATTTATATCCAAGCCGCTGACGCTTTTGCCTGCGAATTTCGATTTACTTTTGAGATAGTTTTTGATTGCACTTTCAGCTTCGTCGAAGTCGCTGTGTGTGATAAATTCTTTGATTTTTTCGAGAATTTCTCTCGTTTCGCCGGAGCAGGAGGTTATAGAATTAATCAGTGTCAGCGCGCCTTTTCGGTCGAAGTCGGCACAGGCTTCTGCGATTTCGTGAAGCTTACCTGCCAAGTCGGCAGTATCCGCAGAATCAGCGTCGTGAGTTACTTCTAATTTATCCAAAAGAACTTGCAAGCTCTGCGAAAATTCGGGCGTCAGCTTCTTTATAAACTCAATGTCGGAGGTTCTTCCCGCGTGTTCTAAATCCTTCGCGAGCTCGGAAAGCTTTGCTTCGTTTATGTTGGTTAATGCACTTTTCATGCCGTGAGCGACTGTGGTAAATTTATGCAAATCAATGCTTTCGTAATTTATTTCATTAAATGCTGTCACTGCCTTGCGCGCGTCTCTTACAAAGGATTCTGTTAACAATTTATCATTGTGATTATTGTCGTTATTTTCGGTTGTGCTTTGAGCTTGGCGGCGGGCTTCCTCAATGACCTCGGGCGGCTGCTTATCGCGCACAAACCTGTTAAGAATCGTGTTTAACTGGCGGACGTCTATAGGCTTTGAAATGAATTCATCGAAGCCGTTATTCAGAAAAACATCAGCCTGCCCCGCAACAGCATTCGCGGTAAGCGCGATAATAGGCTCGCTGTAGCTGAGCTCGCGGAGCTTTCCCGTCGTTTCGATGCCGTCCATTTCGGGCATCATGTGGTCCATAAAAATTATATCGTAAACATTGCCGCTGTTAATTTTTTCGATAGCTTCCGCTCCGCTCATAGCGGTGTCGATTCTGAGTCTGTAAAGCTTCATCAGTCCTGAAGCGACATAAAGATTGGTTTCAACGTCGTCAACGATTAGTACTTTTCCGTAAGGCATTGGGTCGCGCAGGATATGACCTCTTTTTCTGTGCTTGATGAAATTCATTCGGAATTGCCGCAGGTTTTCCGCGCTCTCCTTGCCTAATACGTCATTGCCGATTGCTTCTTGAAATAGCTTCACAGTGAATAACGAACCGACGTCAGGTTCGCTTTCAACGAGAATCTCGCCGTTCATCAGCTCGACTAAGCGGTGAGTAATCGCAAGCCCGAGCCCTGTGCCCTCAACAGTTCGGTTGTGCTCGTCAATAAAACGTGAATACTCGCCGAATAGCTTGCCGAGCTGTTCCCGCGTCATGCCCGAGCCGGTGTCGCGGACGCTCATTATAAGATGATTGGATTCATAAACGACAGACAGCGTGACATTTCCGCTCTCTGTATACTTAAACGCGTTTGAAAGCAGGTTGTTCAGCACTTGTTTTATACGCAGCTCGTCGCCTATCAAATGCGAAGGAATATTTTCGTCTGCTTCAAGCGTGAATTCAATCGGCTTGCTGTTTATGCGCATCATGTTTAACTGCGCGGAGTCATTAATTAAGCTTGCGATTGAATATTTCGCGGGGATAATATCTAATTTTCCTGCTTCTATTTTAGAAAAGTCTAATATATCGTTAATAATTCCGAGAAGCATATCGCAGGAGTTATAAATTCTGTCGAGTCCCGCTTCGATTTCGGAAGGCAGAGACTGATTCTGCATAAGAATATCGGTGATTCCGAGAATTGCGTTCATCGGTGTCCGTATTTCGTGGCTCATGCTCGCGAGGAAGACAGACTTCGTTTGGCTTGCGGCTTCCGCAGTATGACGAGCTTCATGAAGACCTATAATTAAACTCCACATCATCACCATAATGGCGAGAAACAGAACAATATTCAGTATTAATGCAATCCACATCATACGCTCGGAATTAATAACGCTTGCGTTAATTATATCATACCCGTTGTTGAAGCGCGCGTTCAGCTCATGCGTGAATTCTTCAAAGGGTCGCATGATTTCTTCGACTGCCGCTACATAATCCTGCCCGAAAATCAAGCCGAGCCCTCTTTCTCTGTCGGGGTCACCCAAAATAGTGTAATTGCCGCTTTCGTCGGGGAATATTCCGCGTACTGCGTTCATCGCCTCGACTTCTATATCAACTAATTTTTCGGAAAGCAATGCAGATAATTGCAACAGCTCCAATTCACGTTCGGAATAGCCTGCTTCCTCCATCAAGGTGTGCAGTGCGACTGTTTCGCCGGGAGCGACCAAGTGATTATCATGTCTGGGCTTTTCGCCGGCGCGGATTTCAACGATTTCCATGAACTCAAGAGCATATTCCTCGTCGCCGGTAACAACAAACTTTCTCACTGCTGAGGTTAAATTGTTTGAGCTTTCTTTCAGCTCCTCTGCAAGAAGCTGCGAAATAAACCGATTGTCTGCAAGCTCCCTTGCGGCTGCGTTTTCCTTGTTTGTATTTATATAAGACATGAAAATCATGATAATAGCAAATAAGAATAAACCACCCGAAATCATCATCATTTTTTTTATATTCATTGATTTACATTCCTTTTTCTGCTAATTATACCATATAATCGCATGAATTGCAAGTATTATTTTTAATAAAACTGCCGATGTTTTTACAAGGTTTCGGGTTCAAATTATGAAAAATACGCCATTTTAAACAAAATATTGACAAAGAGTCGGATTGGTGCTATAATATAATTAATTACGGGGAATTGAACCTGCGTGAGCTATTATATAATATATGTGGAGGGGAGGGCTTCGGTTTTGCCTGCATTTAGTTATTTGGCGGTTGATAAAGAGGGAAAAGAGAAAAAAGGCACAGTCGATTCGGCGAGCCGCGAGGAAGCCGCAGAATGGCTTAAACAGAACGAGCTGATAGCTGTGACGCTTGTGGACTCTCTTGCCATATCAAAAGATATAAATTTAAAGTTTTTTGAACGAAAACCAAAATCCCGCGACATGGCGGTCTTCTGCCGTCAGTTCGTAAGTATACTTTCGGCGGGTGTAAATATTTTATCGACGCTTGAAATGCTCGGAGAACAAACAGAAAACAAGTGTCTGAGCCGCATAATATGGGAAACGCGCACAGAGGTAGAAAAAGGCGAATCACTCGCAGGCGCAATGCGGGTTAATCGAAACATATATTCCGACATATTCGTAACAATGGTTGAGGCGGGGGAGGCTTCGGGAAGCCTTGAAACCTCGTTTACGCGAATGGCTGAAAGGTTCGAGAAGGATGCCGCACTGAAAGCCAACATGAAAAAAGCGACAATTTATCCTGCTTCGCTTGCTATTGTGGCGATTGCAGTAGTTGCGGCGTTGTTAGTATTTGTAATCCCGTCCTTTGAGGATATGTTCACGGACTTGGAGCAGGAGCTACCACCATTGACAGTAGTGGTTTTGGAAGCGAGCAACTTTGTTTTATCCTTTTGGTACTTAATTTTGGCAGGAATTGCACTTTTAATTATTTTTGTCGTGAACGCCGCAAAAAGTAAAGCAGGGACGCGGCTTCTCGGAAAATTCGTACTTAAACTGCCGCTCTTCGGCAATCTTGTTACAAAAACCGCCTGCGCGAGAATGTCACGGACTTTAAGCACGCTGATTGCGGCGGGAATCCCGCTCATTGAAGCGATTGACATAACTGCGGCAACGATGAGCAATATCCACTTCAAAAACGCACTGCTCGCGGCAAAGGAAGAAGTCGCGATGGGGAACAACCTTTCCGAGCCGATTCAGCGTTCGGCGATGTTCCCGCCGCTTGTCCACCATATGCTTAAAATCGGCGAAAGCACCGGCGGAATCGAAGGAATGTTGAACAAGCTTGCGGACTATTACGACGAGGAAGTCAAAAACGTCACGCAGTCGCTCATGGCGGCGATGGAGCCTGCGATTATCATCGTAATGGCAGGTATAGTCGGCACTTTAATCATTTCGGTACTGCTCCCGATGGGCGCAATGTACGACGCACTTGACGCAATGTAAATTTTTTAGCAAAATATAGTTATTTTTCGGCGGAAACTGCCGATAAAATATATAACAAACAATTTTAATAGGAGAAAAAACATGAAAAAACTTCAAAGACTCAAAAACAATAAGGGCTTCTCCCTTGTAGAACTGCTGATTGTAATCGCAATCATGGCTGTTCTCGTAGGTATTCTCGCACCGCAGTACATCAGATACGTTGAGCGTTCGCGTATGTCCTCCGACGTACAGGTAGTAAACAGCATAAACACAGCAGTTAAAACTACTTCTGTTGACCCGTTATACGAACTGGAAATGTCGAACATAACAGAGATTGTAGTAACTTGGAACACTACTTCCGGCGCTATCTCGGTTACCACTACCCCTGCTACCAATCAAGCAGCGATTAATACAGCGATTACAGACATAGTTGAAAGCACGGTAACTCCGAGGTCGAACGGCGTCGGAAACGGTGCTAACGTTGTGATTACTTTCGAGGTTGATTCAACTACAGGAAGTGCAAACATTGATGAAATTACAGGCGGGAATACAGATTTCCTCAGAATGCTCAGAAACCTTTGGACACCGTAATAATTTAAGTAAGCATTGTAGTGCATGGGGCGGGTCTTCGCGCCCGCCCTTGCATATTTAAAAGAGGTGATTAGTTATGGACGCAGAAAGATTAAATCAAAACATCAATAATTTGCACAAATCTGTTGCGGAGCTTACACTTGAAGAAAAAATTATCGCGGCGGCGTTGAAAAGAAACCCGAAAAGGGTAACGCTTCAAACAGACGAAGAAGGTAATGTATTAGTTGATAAAAATAAAAACCCCGAAATTTATGATTGGGCGGTAAACGGCTGATGAAACCCTTGGAAATAAATAAAAAATTATCTTGAAAATAACCCAAATTAAGGGGAAAATATATGGCAAAATTTTTAAATATCGAAGTCGGCGACAGCTTTGTTAAGGTCTGTCTGACTGAGAAAAAGAAAAACATCGTAATTTTGAAAAAAGCGTTCATGGTCGAAACTCCGATTGGCACAGCCGCCGACGGAATGATTTCAGACCCGGGAATGCTCGGCAGTGCATTGACTCCAAAACTGCACGAGCACGGCATGAGCGGCGTGAAAAATGTAATATTCACGCTTGTTTCCGGTAAGGTGGCAACGCGCGAGGTCATGCTTCCGCCGGTAAAAGAAAATCGAATAAAGCAGGTAATAGAAGCGAATACGAGCGACTATTTCCCTGTTGATATAAGCAGATACCTTGTTTCCTACGGTATGCTGAAAACCGTGAGCGACGGCAGGGAAGCGGGCAGTCATCTGATGGCTCTCGCCGCGCCCTTGCAACTGCTCGACGGTTACATAAAGCTTGCCGAGAAAATGAATCTTGAAATTCAAGGGATTGACTATGGCGGAAACAGCCAGTTCCAGGTGTTGAAAACGCTCGGCGGCGCAAATAAAGTAACTATGTGTATCGCGGTTACGGGGAATCATACCTGTATCACGATTGCGAAGGGCGACAGGTTGATTTTACAGCGTATGCTGCCGTGGGGCGGCGATGATTTGGTTGACGCGTATTTGTCCGCTAAAGGCGAAGACAACGGTGACCACGAGAAAGCGTTGGACGAATGTAGTATCCCTCTTGTGAAGTTCCTCGCGAAGGGGATACTTGAAGAACAGGAAATTAACCGCGCGTATAACCGCATTGTAGGCGGAATTTCCCGCAGTATGGACTTTTTTAACTCCAGCCGCTGGAGCGCGCCGCTTGATAATATTATTCTTGCAGGGACCTGCGCAAATTTAGCGGGACTTAGAGAAGCCGTTTCGGGTGCGCTCGGCGGGGCTGAGGTTTTCCCGCTTGAGGAGTTCGCGTCTGCCGCCCTCGGCACTGTTATGCAGGGTGACCGAGCAATGATTTCGCATTATATTACAGCCTACGGAAGCACGTTCGCGCCTGTTGATTTAATTCCCGATAAGTACAAAGCAACTAAAGAAAGAAAAAAGAACTCGGAGCACGGCATTATCGGTGCGGTTGTGATTTTCGCGACCAGCGTAATTGCGAGCGCAATCTTGTCCTTTTCTGCAATTTATGAAGAAAGCAGACTTCGGAAGGAATTAGATGAAGTAATGCAGGAGGTTAACTCCACCAGATATGTTGAAGCCGAGCACAGCAGATATGTTACGTATCGCAACGCTGAACGCGGATTCGCCGCGCTTGACGAAGCAACCCGCAACAACAACAGCGGGCTTGCGGACTTCTTTGAGGAGCTTGAGGAGAAGATGCCTTCGGACATTCTGCTGTTGTCAGCAGTTTGCACAAACGAAGGCGTAATCATGAATATCCGCGTTCCCGCGCTTGAAACTGCGGCAATGGTGATTAACCAATTCCATACATTTGAAAGCGTCGAGCACCTTGAAATTTCGTCGCTTACGCAGGGCTTGGACGAAGCGGGCTTCTTCTTCTATTCATTCACGGTTAACTGCCTTTACGAGAAGCCGATTCCGCCGGAAAAACCCGCTGAAAGAGTCTCTTCAGCTGCTACAGACGAAAGCGAGGTAGATTAATTATGAATATATCTAAACGCGATATAAAAATGATTTTGATTCTGTTCGGAATTGTTATTTTCGTTCTCTGTTATTTCTTAGTTTATCTTCCGCTTACCGAAGAAAATCAATACTTATTTGAAGATATTGAAGACGCTGAGTTTGAACTCACGCGCCTTAAAGCAATCGAGCGTGAGGTTGCGGGATACAGAGAAGCGATTCAGAATTCCGAGGATTTTATTCTTGCGCTACAGGCGGAATATCCCGCTGATATTCATGCGGCGGATTTAATCATGTACGTGGTTGAGCTTCAAGAAGCAGTCGGAGTCGAAACGGGCGGAATTACTTTTATTCAGCCTGTGGATTTAATGACGGTTCGCGGACTCACTGAAAACGAAAAAGGCGGCTTTTCATTCAGCACCTACAACGCTTTCCGCACGGGAATCAACGTGAGCTGCAGCCTTACGTATCAGCAGTTAAAAGATTTAATTAATTACGTGAATGACGACAGCTCGAAAACCTCGCTTCATTCAATCAGCCTCAGCTATAATTCCTCCACAGGATTGCTTTACGGAAACATGGTAGTTAATAAGAGCTTTTTAAGCACGCACGATATGGAATATATTGCGGCTCAGGTTTCCGATATGAACGTCGGACTGCCGAATCCGTTCGGCGTAATCAAACCTGCCGAGCCCGTAATTCAAATGCCGCCGATTCAAACCGAAATAAGTGAAGATTATGAAGAAAACGATTAAAAATTTAAAGCAAAATAAAGGCTTCACGCTTGTTGAATTATTAGTCAGCGTGGCTATATTTGCATTGATTAGCAGTCCGCTGATTCACGCGTATTTAACTGCACAATCAACGTCGAGAAGAAGCCATTATCTCGGCGACGCGACCTTGGCGGCGAGCAATATAGTCGAAATAATCAGAGCAGCGGGCGCAGGAGCTGTGTTGACAAACGGGCTTGAAGGCGCAGACGCGGATTTTAACGAAGACACGGGCGAATACACCTTTGTTTTAATGGATTATCGCGCGGGAATGTCAAGATTTGATTTACGTGTAACGCTGAACGCGGAAAGCTTCACCGATATAAATAATATGCAAATCACGAATTATTCACCTATGGACGGCGTTTTCGCACAGCCGAAAGGCGCAGGAGAAAATCCCGATATATTAGCTGAAACCTATTTAGAAAATCAAGCTTTTATTTCCGGTATACCTTTTGAGGCTGATGATATAAGGCGCACAATCACTGTGTTTGTCGATGATGATGGTGTCGATACGAGAATAACAGCGACCTATCAGTACACCTTAGGTTCATTGACCTCGCCGCTTTATAATTATGAATTTTACCGCGGGAAAACCGTGGAAGCTCCAAAGTCGGTTTATGTGTGTTATCAGCCGTTTTACCGCGGAACAGACATCATAGAAATAGATAACAGGGCAGGAATGAATCTGAATGTATTCGTAGTGAAGCAGGATTTTATTCAAATACCGTACAACGCTGTTATCAGACAGCTTGAGCCAATCGGAACAGAAGCCGGCAAAGAGAATACAAGTGTTTATTCAAACTTTAATGCTGACCCGTTTGCGAACGGCGCATTGCATATTTACAGAGAAGTAGCGGGATATACTGTGGGAGAGATAACAGGCGAGCTTGTTTCGCGTTCAACGCATGACCGTATGTACGGAATTACAGTTCATGTTTTTGAGCGGGGTCAGCTTGAAGCGGGTGGCAGGCATATGATTAGGTTTGAAGCGGCGCAGTTGGATTAGAGGTGGTTTTATGCGCGGATTTAAAGCGATATTGAATAAAAGCGGTTCTTCCGTGATTATGGTACTGCTCGCTATGGCGTTCATCTCTATACTCGGAACGATTCTCATGTTCATCGCGTACACAGGCTATCAGATTAAAGCCGCCGAAGCTAAGGGAGAACGAGCTTTTTACAGCGCGGAAGCCGCACTCGATGAGGTGCGCGCAGATATACAGCAGCTTGTATCAGACTGCATTGCGGCGGCGTATACAAATATGCTTGTTTTATACACTCATCAGGACGGGCAGTTAGAAGAAACCTTCCGTAAAAATTTTGCAATTGAATTCAAAAAAGAATTAACAGAAGATATTGACGGATTTAATTATAACGGCAACATAGCTGAATGCAGAGCGCACAATGCACAAGTATGCAAATGGGAAGACGACGACTGCGAGTTCATCATCAGAGGCGTGACGGTTACGCATCGTTCTGACGACGGATTTGTTTCGAGGATTACGAGCGATATTGTTGTAATTATCCCCGACTTTTCATATGTTCGCGCGGATTATCCCGTTAACGAGCTCGCGCTGATTGCGGCAAATGAACTGAACATACCGGCGGTCGGAGTAAGCATAAACGATGGAATTTCTTACGCCGGACGCGTTAATGTAAACACCGGTATTCACGCATTTACAATCAATAACGGAGCACTCATAAGCGGCGGCGATATAATCGAGGACAGCGGAATTATAAACATTAACGGTAATTTTATTGTTAATAATAACTCTTCTGTATGGGCAAAAAGAATAATTGTAGGCGAGGATAACAGCTCGGCAGAGCTTCGCGGAGAAGCGTATATTGAAGACGATTTAGTGCTGAACGGTGCGGGGGCGCGGGCGTTGCTTTCAGGGAGATATTTCGGCTTCGGGAACTCACTTACAGACGCGGCGCGAAGCAGTTCAATCATAGTAAACGGGCTTAACTCAAGACTTCATATGTCGGGGCTTGATACGCTCTTTTTGGGCGGGCAGAGCTTTATAGATACGGGAAGCGGTTATGATGATATTTTAACGGGACATTCAGTTTCGGTTAAAAGTGACCAGCTTGCGTATTTAGTGCCGCAGAGCATTATCGGTATGCAGTCAAATCCGATTATTTTTTACAACGTTGACCCGCCGAATACAGCGGGCTTGGAGAATTATCATCTTGTTTACAGACCGATTACCGCTACGGGGCAGACGCTTTTATTTGTATTCATGAAGTTCGATAACAGAGACGACGCGAACGAATACTTCAGAGTTTATTTTGATGAGAATAAAGACGAAATCGAGAACTATGTAAATCAATATCTTTATTTATATCAGCCGCCCGTAAACGCGAAAGCGAGTGCAGTTTATTATACTCTTGACATGAACGGTTTGAATATCGAGGTACCTCCTCCCGCGCAGGACTTGTCAGATGTTTCCGACCGCCTGACTGATATGTTTGAGAACATCACCCGCTCGCTTTCATCAAGCATTAAGGTTAATGAAAATATTTCTCCGTTTGATTATATTGTAGATACCGAGAAGGTCAACGACTTGGCTTTCGGAACATACGAATTTTTTGAGGGTGACACTGTTCGCGCCGTTATCATAAAATGTGACGGGAGCGAGCCTGCGAATACCAACAGCTTTCCTGACAGCGTAAACTTAATATTAAGCACAGGCGATGTAGATGTAGGCATGAGCGGGTTTAAGGGGTTAATTTTAAGCGCAGGCACAGTTACATTAAACGGCAGCGTTACAGCGGCGCCCGCAGAAATCATTCCGTCAATCCGCGCGAGAAGCAGTGGCGGTCAAATGTTCGGCGAGTTTTTAAATAACCCCCCCAGAGACGATGAGCATGAAACAACCACGCCTTCGTGGGATATGTCTGCGTTGGTGTTCTATGAAAACTGGCATAAGCGGTGATTTTATGAAAAGCATGAAAAATTTAAAGAATAAAAAAGGCTTCACACTGATTGAAATTCTTGTAGTGTTAGCTTTAATCGGTGTTTCTATGGGCGTGGTCGGAATTTCGTCTTCTTCGACAGCAACGAACAACCTCAGAAAATGCACGAACGCCGTCAATAGCATGCTTGCGAGGTGCCGCGTAAATTCTCTGTACCGCGCCGAGCCTGTTTTCGTTGAGTTCGCTGTGAGCGGCGGGAATATTGTGGGCAGATACTTTGAGAGCGACGCAGACGGAAACAGCAGAATGATTGAAGAGCAAATCATGGGAAGTGCGAAGAATCTTGAGACTATAGCAATAATAGACGGTGAAGAAATAAATATAAGAAATCAATTTATTCGTGTGAGCTTTACGCGGCGGGGTATGCTTTATCTCATTGACGGCGAGGGCAACGAGCTTGAAGATGCGCTTCTCACGCAAATCCGATTCACAAGCGGCACGATTACCTATGTAATTGATATAACTCCCGAAACGGGAAGCCGCCGTGTACGAGCAGGGTAAATTTATGAAATTGAAAAACTTAAAAAATAATAAGGGCTTTTCGTTAGTGGAGCTGTTGGTCAGCTTTGCGATTTTCGGTGTGCTTTGCACTGCGCTGGTGGGCTTTATAACCATGAGCTCTCGCTCCTACAGAAAAACCTCCGACATGATTAACTTGCAAATAGAATATCAGGTAGTTATGACAATGCTGAGCGAATATGTAATAGACTGCAATGGTTCAATTGAGTTTAACGACAACACACTGACTGTAACAAATGTCGGCGAAACCCCGTATGTTTTCAGCCTTGACGACGACGGCTTGTTTTTAGGAACATCTTCTGTTTCACGGAATGTAACAGCTTTTGAGGTACGGCTCGCCGACACAAAGCTGCTTGGAATCACTATGTCGTTCTCCCCGACAAACCCGCATGACGACAGGACGTATACCGCAGAGCAATTAGTCGCTCTGCGTAATTCACCGCCGGTTGTAATCAACGGAACAGGAGGTAATGATGAAGACGACGATGATGAATAGAATTTTTACCCGCCGCGGACTCGCTGTGCTTGTTTCGCTTGTGATTGTTTTTTCAATTATTACTGCGTCATTTTCCGCGCTTTCTGCCTCGGGCGATACAACACAGTATTTCCTTCCCGAAACTGTGGTATACACAGCATTTGCTTCAATTATATCAAGCAACGGTAACGGAAACCTGCGGCTTGGCGCCGAGGTCAGAAATCAAGGTGTTCCTGTAACAAACACCGAGGATTTCGACTTTCAATGGCAGTTCAGCGTAGGAAGCAATAGTAATTTCAGCGATATATCAGGCGCGATAAACGCGCAGCTTACACTGACAAACGCCACAACAGAGGGCTTTTATCGCTGTGTCGTGACTTACGAAAACAAGAGTAATATTGATATTCAAGCAGATATTATAACCCCCGAGACGAATCCGTTTACTTCAAACAGCGTGAGGGTTACTTTCGACCCCAATACAACCCCGTATACTGCCGTCATAGAAGATTTTAACACCCTCTCAATCGGAAGAGTGTCTTTAAGAGCCGCAATATTAAACAGAAACGGTCAGCCTGTAGGCAACCCCGAAGATTTCAGATATGAATGGAGATTCACTGAAATGCAGGTGCTTAAAGAGGGTGGCGAGGATATAATCACTTGGTTGCCGGAAAGAATAGTAAAGCAGGAATCACCCGACCCGACTTACGCACAGCCGCCGAATGAAGTTCCAACTTCCGGAAGGTATCAGTGTTTTGTAAGATACATAGGTGACGGCGAGCCGTGGCAAAATCAGGTTATTTTTTATACAGGTGATGCAAACTGCATGGTAACGGTCATAACAACCGCTGCGAGCACTACCATGAGTACGCCTAACAGAGCTTTACAAAACGTTCAGCCAAGCAACTTTAACACTAACTTTGCAGGTGTGAGTGTGCGTGTAGTCAATGGTGCGCTGGCATTTTACATTAACAACGGCTTCAACAGTACAAGATGGGTTTATTATAATTTTCAGTTATACAGCGTGGTTGACGGGCAAAGAGCCGGAGCGCCGTTAGTAGCAACAGGCAGATTTTTAGAAAACGGTAACGGTGTAGACCCTATAACATTTGAGGTTGTTTTAACAGGGCGGGATACGTTTGAATTAGTATATGAAATAAGAAGAAACAACGGTGTTTCCGCAACAAGCAACGGAACGGGAACAGCTCAAAACGGTCAGGATTATTACACTCAAGGTCGCTTTAATTTTAGTGTGACGGGCACGACAGAAACGCCTGCCATAATAGGATTTGAAACCACTGATGATGAAAATATTGATATAGATGTTGGTGTTACGATAAACGGCGGCGCAGGAGCATCGCTTCGCGTTGATTACCCAACCTACCCCGCAAACACAACAGGCGCGAATGGCGATATAACTGTCGTTTACCAGCACCCTGCGCACAGCGTTACTTATAATTCCAACGGCGGAACAGGTTTAATGACGCAGGATATAATAAGACGTAACAGCAATTACGCAATCAAAGCGAACAGCTTCACGAGAGAAGACTACGGCTTCGCAGGTTGGAATACTGCGGCTGACGGAAGCGGAACGGCTTTCGCCGCGACAATCCCCGATATAACAGAAAACATCACGCTTTTCGCGCAGTGGTCGCAGAATCTTTTCACTGTTACCTTCGACCCGAACGGCGGTGAAGTAAGTCCAACGAGCGCGCTGACGGAGGTTGACGGAAAGCTTTCTTCTTTGCCGATACCGTGGAGAGACGGCGCGAATTTCGCGGGCTGGTTCAGAATAGCGGTAGACGGCGGAGCGCAGGTGACATCGGATACAGTGTTCATGGGAAACGCAACTGTTTTCGCGCACTGGACGCACGATATTGAATACTACGCGAACGGCGGAACGGGCATAATTGAAGATGATATTGTGCAAAGCGGCGCAAACTATATTGTCAAAGAAGATGAATTTATAAGGCAAAGCTTTATATTTATGGGGTGGTCACTTAACGAAGATGGAAGCGGCACTCGCTATTTCGCGGGTTCGACTATTCCTAACATTTACATCACTATGCATACCATACTTTACGCGCAGTGGCTGCCAACGCCTGAGGTCAGCTTTACCGACCCGACAGGCGGCGTTCCCGACATGAGGTTTATGCTGCTTCCGTCGGACACAGAAGACAGCGGGATTTTAAACAGCAGTAAGCTTAGGGTATATTTTAGAATATCGGAATATACGGAGCTGTCGGACATTGAATTCGTTTACGGCGCGAGCGAATTCAACGCAGTAAGAAACGGTGTGATTTATGAGTGTGACGATGACCCCGAGGTTTATTATTTCTATTTAAGCGACGCGATATTGCAAATGCTTGAAAACGGTGCAAATGAAGTAACAATACGCGGAGTTGTTTTAGGCGGCGAAGAAAAGGAATTGACTGTCCGGAAAATCGGGCTGTTCCAACTACATTAAACTAAACCCTTAGGAGGTTCAAATATGAGAAGCGGCGGTCAAAAACTAAGACTGGGCGACATATTAATTAATCAGAACGCTATTACAGAAGCGCAGCTGTCTGCGGCGTTTGACTTTCAAAAGAAAAATCAAGGTATGCGGCTCGGCGACTGCTTGATTGAGTGCGGCTTTATTACAGGCGAGGACATAGTAAACGCGCTTTCTTCACAGCTTAATATTGATAAAATCGACCTGCACGGGATTAAGATTCCTCCCGAAATTATCGGACTTGTGACAGGCTCGGTTCTGCGTAAGCACAGCGTTTTGCCTGTGTCGTTTGACCCCGAAAACCCGAATGTTTTGATTCTTGCAATGGCTGACCCGCTCGATATGGTGGCGCAGGACGATATTGCGATTATCACGAACTGCGCTATTGAGCCGCGCATAACGACCTACGGCGCGATTAACTCCGTGCTTGACCGCTTCTTCGGGACAAGCGAGGCTATGTCGGCGGCGGAGCAGTATTCAAAAGAGCGCGAAATGCAATTAGCTCAGCTTGCCGCAATGGAAACACAGGGCGAAGCTGATGTTTCAAACGCGCCGATTGTTCAGCTTGTGCGTTCGATAATTGAACAGGCAGTGCGCTTGCGCACAAGTGATATTCACTTTGACGCGCTTGAAAAGCAGATTCGCGTCCGCTTCAGAATTGACGGCGTTTTAATTGAAAAAATGATGTACGATATTGCACTTATTTCAGCGATTACTACCCGCATAAAAATCCTTTCGGGCATGGACATCTCCGAAAAAAGAAAACCGCAGGACGGACGTATGTCGATTATCGTTGACAAGCAGGAATATGACATTCGTGTTTCGATTCTGCCCTCTACTTACGGCGAAAAGGTAGTTATGCGCCTTGCTCTGCGTACTTCCTTCACGCGCAAAAAATCCGACCTCGGCATGAAGGACTACGAGCTCGAGCGGTTCAATCAAATTCTTGCAAATCCGCACGGAATCATTTTAGTAACAGGCCCGACAGGAAGCGGTAAATCAACCACGTTATACACTGCTATTTCTGAATTAAACACCGAGCAGGTGAATATTATCACCGTCGAAGACCCCGTGGAAGCGAATATTGCAGGCGTGAATCAGGTTCAGGTGAACCCGAAGGCTAACATGACTTTTGCTTCTGCACTGCGTTCAATCCTGCGGCAAGACCCCGATATAATCATGGTGGGTGAAATCCGCGACTCCGAAACAGCGGGAATCGCTGTACAAGCGTCGAATACGGGTCACTTGGTTGTAAGTACATTGCACACTAACAGCGCGGCGGCTACGATTACCCGCTTGATTGATATGGGCGTGGAGTCGTTTCTGCTTGCGGACGCATTAGTCGGAATCATGGCACAGCGGCTTGTGCGGCGGCTTTGCAAAGCCTGCCGCGTGCATCGCCTTGCAAAAGACCACGAGAAAATTTCTCTGAACGTTCCCGTTGAACAGGAGCTGATGATTTATGACGCGGGCGCTTGCCACCTTTGCGGGGATTCGGGCTATTACGGACGAATCGGTGTATATGAAATCATGGCGATTTCTCCTAAGCTGAAAACTGCTATTTCAAAGATGGCAACCACCGAGGAAATCCGTGACATCGGCATTGCGGAGGGCATGAATACGCTCCGTATGAGCGCGATTAAGCACGTGCTTGATGGAGTGACTACAGTCAGCGAAATGCTGAAAATATCATTTGAAAACACAGGAGGTCAAGCTCAGTAATGACTTTTGAAACCTTGATTATGCAGGCGGCGGAAATGCACGCGTCTGACCTGCACTTAACGATTGCACGCCCGCCCTCCTGCCGTATCGACGGGCATATTACGCCGATTAACGACGAGCGAATGAGCGGTGCGGACATTGAGCGAATCGCCTTTGAAATCATGAGCGATAATCAAAAGGAAATTCTGCGTAATGACGGCGAGGTAGACTTTGCGCATTCGATTCCGCGCGTCGGTCGTTATCGTGTGAACGTGTTTTATCAGAGAGGAAGCATGGCGGTCGTCGCACGTATTTTGAACCTGCATATTCCGGGACCCGAGGAGCTCGGCATACCCGCGAGCGTAGTCGATATGGTGCATAAACGCCGCGGCTTGGTTCTTGTGACGGGCGCTACGGGAAGCGGTAAATCCACAACGCTTGCTTCGCTGATTAACATTATAAACAGCACGTATAAATATCACGTGATTACCTTGGAAGACCCTGTTGAGTACTTACATTCGCACAAGCAAAGCATAGTAAATCAGCGCGATATGGGAACGGACTCGAAGTCCTTCGCGTCGGCACTGCGCGCTTCTCTTCGGCAAGACCCCGACGTGATTTTAGTTGGGGAAATGCGCGACTTGGAAACTATTTCTACCGCTGTCACCGCCGCGGAAACAGGTCACTTAGTTTTTTCGACACTGCATACAATCGGCGCAGCAAATACAATCGACCGTATTATCGACATTTTCCCGCCGTATCAGCAGCAGCAAATCCGCACACAGCTCGCGGACGTGCTCGAATGTGTAGTTTCTCAGCAGCTTTTACCCAAAAAAGACGGCAAAGGACGTGCGGCGGCGATTGAGGTCATGCTGTCGAACGGCGCGATTAAAGCCTATATCCGTGAAGGGAAGACCTTCCAGATTCCGTCAGTTTTGCAAACGAGCAGAAAGCTGGGTATGCAGACAATGGATGAGGCGATTTCGGAGTTGTATTACAACGGCTTAATCACGCGCGAAACCGCGCTCAGCTTTGCGCAGGATATGCCTTCGCTTGATAAGAGATTGGTGTAGATAAAATAACAAACTTACAGAAATAAATAAACCCCTCTGCAATCGCATGATTGCAGAGGGGTTGCGTTTGACCCAAACTTCAACAAAGGCGAACTTGCAATTTCGGCGAAACCTTTGGAGTAGTGCTTTATTTCAGTCGTTAATCCAGTTTCAAGTGAATTATAGCACATTTTCGCATATATGTCAACTTTGAGCAATAAAAAAAAGGCGGTGGTATGAAAATCATACCACCGCCCCATGCGTTAAACTGTTTGTTTTCCTACTTTCTGCCCCGCTTTCCATTCTTCAAACTCTCGTTTGCCCTCGTCACTATCAAAGAATTTCTGTATTTCCGGCAATAAACACCGTGCCAATGATTCTATATGATAATCGGGAATATCCGTTATGTGGTCGGGTTTTGGTGCGTTTTTCGTCATTCTATACTCTGTTCCTCCTGTCTAAAATGATTATGCGACCTCTGATGAAGTCGCATTTGTTCTTTTATTTCGTCCAGCAGGGAATCCACAAACCGCCGTAAATTCTGATAATCGGCTTGCAACTTGCTGTCCTCCAACCGTTTGGCGATACTGACCTTTTCGCCCGCTTCCGCTCGTTTTTCAAGCTCGGCTCGTTCCTGTTCCATGCGTTCAAATTCCCGCTTGTACTTTTTCATCTGTGTTTCAAACCGCTCCATTTTCGGGAAGAAGTTCCGAATCTGTTCAACGACTTCATCACGCTTTTTCCCTGCGTTGAAAGGGTTTATGCTGTCAAGTGTGGACTGGATTTTCTCGGCTTGTTTCGTGAGCCGTACAGCTTGCTTGAATATCCGTGTCGGAATGTGCCTGCGACCTGTAAAGCTTGCGGATTCCCCACGCTCCAAATCGGGATAATTCTTTACTATGTGCGAATAAAAATCGTCCTGCCATTTCGTAAGCTGTGTCCGATTGCCGATAATGTCCTTTGCGGAAAGCCGTCCGTCCTGTGTGATTGGTGTAAAACATAGGTGGAGGTGCGGTGTTTTTTCATCAACATGGACTACCGCCGAAAATATATTGTCCTTGCCGATTTTCCGAGCGAGGAACTCAACCGCCGTCTTGAAGAAGTCCTCAATGTCCTTTGGTTTTTTCCCCTTGAAAAAAGTTGGGCTTGCGGTGATTAGCGTGTCTATGAACTGCACGCTGTCTTTTCGGGTTTTACAGCCCGCCGTCTGAATACGGCTGTCTGCCTCCTGTTTATACGATTTTGTAGGTGCGATAATGTGGATATTGTCTTTGCTCCGTGCGGTGTCAATATCGGGGTTACTTGCGTATTTGTCCTTTGTGCGTTCGTGGTGAGCCTCCAACGCTCCCGCCCCGCCTTTCTGCTTGGCGAAACGCATTATTGCATATTGTGCCATGTTGTTCTCCTTTTTTCGGGTAGCAAAAAGCCACGTCCATTTCTGAAACGTGGCTGTTACCGTGTTTGTTCGTACTTTATAAATAATCGTTTAATGGCTTGTATTCGCTTAATGACCCCGCTATGATTTTTATAACCTAACTTTTCCGCTATGTCCTCATAAGTGTGACCCTGTACCCGAAGTTCGAGAATCTCCATATCCTTTGCGGATAACCGAGCCTTGAACCGCTCAACATAGTCCTCCGCTCCCGCTTTTTCCTCGAATCTGCTTGCCGTGTCCTCGATTTCATGGATTTTGTTGTCCTCGTCCTCCATACATTCTTCAAGCGAAACAGTCTTGATTTTGGAGCGGGAATGATACCATTTCCGATAGAATGATATTCTGACACGAGATTTACGTTGCTCGAAGTCCTCATCACAGGGCATTGACTTCACCACGTCAAGAATCGATTGCCAGTCGTTCTCGGCAATTCCACGTTTGACAACCACCGACATTACTTCTTTTATGTAGTCGGGATTGAAAAATGGTATATCCGTGCCTTTCGGGTGCTTGAACATGGCTTGTAAGCCCCATTCGGTTACTTCCTCGATTAGTGTTGCCCATACTGGCAGGGCGTAGGATAGAATCCATACAGGGCTGTATCCCGTGTAATCTTCTTTCCAACCTCTGAAACCAAAGTGCGGAAACGCAAGAGCCGAAACTGCGTCCATGATTTCGGAAAGAAACTGGTCGCTCCCGATTAGGTCAATCATTTCTTGCGACTGATTGATTTCATGCAGGTTTCGGGGCAGTCTGCGGAGCGTGGGGCATTTTACGAGCATTTCCTCCGGCAAGAAGTAAACGAGGGGAAGAAAGCGGAGATTGCTGTCTTTGGGTATGCGGATTTGGGTCATTGGGGGTGTCCTCCTTTCTCGGCGAGTTGAGTCGTCTATTCATATACGCCGTAAGTGTAGACCGATTGTTCCTATTTTACCAAATTTATTTGAGGAAGTCAAGAAAAAAATGTTGAAATCTTCCGAAATATATGCTATAATAAGGAAAAATGAGCGGAGAATTAAAAATGGCTGATAAAACCTACAAGGATAAAATCACAGCAAAAGGCACAGAAATTGCGGTTATATCACGAAAAAATGATGACGATTACATCAGTTTGACCGATATAGCAAGATATAAAAACCCCGCTGAGCCAAATGTGGTTGTCGCAAACTGGCTGCGAAATATGAATACAATTGAATATCTCGGACTTTGGGAGGGGTTGCATAATCCGAATTTTAAACCCCTCGAATTCGAGGGGTTTAAAAATGAATCCGGCGGAAACGCTTTTACGCTCTCGCCGCAACGGTGGATTGAAAGCACGGGAGCAATCGGAATTATATCAAAATCGGGGCGTTATGGCGGCGGAACATTCGCTCATAAAGACATCGCTTTCAAGTTTGCAGCTTGGATTTCGGTAGAATTTGAATTATATGTTATCAAGGATTATCAGCGATTAAAGGCAGACGAGGGCAATCGCATTTCGCTCGAATGGAATCTGCAACGCACTCTTTCTAAAATAAATTACCGCATACATACCGACGCTATCAGGGACGAGATTATCCCGAAAAAGATTACAAAAGTGCAAGCAGGGGCGGTTTATGCTTCGGAAGCGGACTTGCTGAACGTGGCACTATTCGGCATGACGGCAGGCGAGTGGCGCACCAAAAACCCCGATAAATCGGGGAATATGCGTGATTTCGCAACATTAGAGCAACTTGTCGTGCTGTCGAACATGGAAAGCATAAACGCCCTGCTCATACGGCAAGGCTTACCGCCGAAAGAACGGCTTGTTCAGCTTAATAATACGGCGATTACGCAGATGAAGTCGCTTGTGGGCGGGAAGTTGACAAAGAGGTTGGAATAGTTTTGACATTTTTTGACCTGCGTGGTATAATGGGGGTATCTTGATTTTGGTGGTGTTTGGTGTGTCTAAATTCAATTATGCTTTAACTGCTAAATCACTGGTTTCATTAGGAATTTATGAAGATACAAGAAGCCTATATGAATCATTGCGTAAACGTGCAATTAAAGTTGGTTATCATAGATTTATTCAAGATAAAACACCAAGTAAAAAACTTATAAATGAATTTTTATTGAAATATTATATAATATTTGATGATTATAAACTCTATGTAAACAATGTTGTGTTTGGATTTATAAATATATATGATGTAAAAAATCTACTTTCACTTTATAAAGGTGATTTTAAAATTATAAGTTTCGGTAAATTTTTAATTGAGTTAGAATATGCTATTGCTGTTATAATAAATAGACGCAACAACCGCATGGGAAAGAATTGTGATTTTGAAAAAACTCTTAGAGAATTAAATATAAGAATTGAAGAAATGGTTAAAAGGGCTGAGTATGGTCAAAATATTCTAAACCGTGAAGTAATAGAATACGATTTAACTATTGAATCAAAAACAATTTGGATTTATACAAATCTTAATAATTTAAGATGTAATAGAGATAATCACAATATTGTTCCTAAAATGGCAACTGTTAAAATAGTCGGCTCTGATAATACTTGTAATTTACCAATAGACCACTGTTTAACTTGTGATGATTATTTCATAGGTAGACAATCATTAAAAATTGCTCAAAAACAATACGGCATTTTATTTATTAAATCTCATCTATGCTCACCTGACCAGTGCGAAGGTATTAGTTGGGAAGAGTTTAATGATAGTCAATCTGAGTTGTATTCATACGGATACAATGTTATTGACGGATTTTACACAACAGAAGAGAGACATATAATACTTAAAGAATTACTCGATGCAAACATAATGAATAAATTTTCAATTCGCAGAGACTTGAACTCTAATTTAAAACGGAGCGAAAATAGACACGACAGAATTAATGCCGTATATCTATGGAGAGAAGATTTAAAGTTTGTCGATAACTATGGGGCTGATGAATTTATCGGCGTTGGTAAATTAGACAGAAAATAGTGGGTGTATTATGACTATCTTCAAAAACAAAAAACTCAAAATAATAATACCTATAATTGTGCTTATAGTAGGTGTGATTGTTGGGTTTTTTGTTTTGAGTTATATTTATAACAAAGAAGAAAATAATTTTTATACTATTGAAGTTAAACCAGCACACAGCGACCCAACATGGTTGCACTATACAATATTTATAAATAAAGACATAGATAATTTCTTCGTTTTAGAAGATATTTTTGATGACTTCTTTGATAATTATTATACTTATAATGAAGAAGGTTCTAAGAATAGAGGGCTTCTTATAATTTCTGAAAATTATGTTATTAGTCTTTATGTTAGAATATTAGATAATAAAGTACACGGCATCAATATAGCAGTTTGGGACAAACCTTATGATGTTTGTGAATTTACTGGAAATCCCCATGAACCATTTGGAAACGAAGTTTCAAATGAGATTCGTAGTAAGCTGTCTAACTTTGTAGAATACTACAATTGGAAAATGTATGAGTGTCGGACATCTCAACCTTGCAATATCTGTAAGGAAACTTTTACCAAAGAATAAACTGTATCACAACTTCTATAATTAATTAAGGCATAGATAACTTCATTTAGGGTAAACTGACTATAATAAAGAGAAATTTTTATATAGGAGGCAATAAAATGGAGTGGCGTGATATGTTAGAAGCGTTTTATTTTTTTACAAACATAGGATTTAGTGTTTGGCTGTTCATCTCTGCCATATTAAAAAAAAAAATTGCTATTGACTATTATCAAAAATATAAACGAAAAATATTTGTATTATGCAAATCAATAAATGTCGGATACATACTGAGTCAACAACATTTCCGCTCGAAAATTTCAGTCGCTTAAACTGCCTATCGGAGTGTAGGCATAACACACTAGACTTTGCTACGCAAAGTCGGTGTGCCAAAAGGGGTTGCGCCCCCCTTTGGAATCCCCCGAGAAAACGCTCTTTCGGGCGAATCAAAATCATTCTGAAAAATAATTTTTATAATATCCTGTTTGCGGGTTGACAATATCCCGCAAATAGGATATACTTATATCATCATATTGAAATGAGGTTACACATGGATATTGTCGGAACAAGAATCAAGGAATTGCGGAAAGGCTTAGGGCTAACTCAAAAACAGATTGCCGAGAAATTCAGCATAATGCAATCCGCTGTCAACCGTTACGAAAACAACCAATCGGAAATCCCCTACAAGACGTTAATCGCCTATGCGGATTACTTTGATGTGTCGGTGGATTATATCTTAGGGCGAACCGACCAACCGCAGGGAAAACTGTATGACTTCAAACCGAAAGTCGAGGACAACGAGGACATGAAACTGTTCATTGAAATGTGCTTTGACCCTAAATCCCCCATGAGCGGAAAATTGAAAGACGTGTTGCTCCAAATGATGAAAGGCGGTGACGAAAAATGAGAGCTGTGATATATGCGAGATATTCAAGTGAGCCAGATTTATTCGATAAATGCCAAAAATGGTTAGCCGAGAACAAACACCGCCCCGCCAGTTTCAAGACAACAGATGATAAATATTTACTTACGGGTAAAATTTTCTGCGGGCATTGCAACGCTACCATGTCCGGCGAAAGCGGAACAAGTAAAACAGGCACGACCCACCGCTATTATCATTGTTCACTCTCGAAAAAGAAAAGGGCTTGTGACAAAAAGCGTGTCAACAAGGATTTAATCGAAAATACCGCTGTAAACACGGCAATCAAGCTGTTTGAAAACAAGTCACTCATAAAAAGGATAGTTGATAACTGCTTTAATCTGCAATCCACGAAAAGCACCCGATTACCCGCATTAAAAAGCCAGTTAAAGCAGACCACAAAAGAGATTGACAACGTAATGAACGCTATCAAGGCGGGTATTATCACCAAAACCACGAAATCCACGCTTGAACGGCTTGAACAGGAGCAAGAATCCCTCGAAATCGCTATTGCAAAGGAAAATGTCGAACGTCCGATTATCAGCAAGGAAAAAATCCGCTTTTGGATTATAAAGTTCGCCAAGACCGATATTAGCGACACAGAGCAGAAACAAAGGCTTATAAACGCATTTGTCAACGCTGTTTTCGTCTATGA